>Ga0105240_10001790_pt1 | contig 36216 bp, 32 predicted proteins | sample KBSC54metaG_FD_80426 | JGI IMG/M metagenome (GOLD analysis project Ga0105240, IMG submission 80426) | Corn rhizosphere microbial communities from Kellogg Biological Station, Michigan, USA - KBS C5-4 metaG | ecosystem: Host-associated > Plants > Roots > Rhizosphere > Soil | place: Michigan, USA... | reverse complement strand
GTGTGAGCCGCTCCAGCGCCAGCATCAAGGGTAACGTGACATCTTCATCCTCTTCTTCGACCACCGGGTCGGGAAGCCAGGGACCGATATAGGTCTCGCGCTTCGCCCGCGCCGATTTGAGCTGATCCAGACACAGCCGTGTCACGGTGCGGCGCAGGAATGCTTCCGGCATGCGCACTTCGCCCCGCTCCGCCTTCATCCAGCGGAGAAACGCGTCCTGCACCACATCTTCGGCATCGGCAACCGAGCCCAGCATGCGGTAGGCCACCCGGATGAGTTTGGGACGCAGCGGCTCGAATTCCGCCGCCGCGTCCCCGGATACGGGATCGGCGGTCACGCCGCGGCCATCGCCTGATTGGCGGCCTTGATCTCTTCCGGCGCGGCGAAGGCATGGAAGCCGACCGCGATCCGGTTCCAGCCATTGATGACATTGATCATCATGGTCAGTTTCACCTGCTCCTCTTCCGTGAAATGCGCTTTCAACGCGTCATAAGCACGGCCGAGATCAGTCCCTTGCGAGAGCTTTGTCAGCGCATCGGTCCAGCCCAGCGCGGCGCGTTCCTTGTCGCTATAGCAAGGGGCTTCGTGCCAGGCCGAGAGCAGATAGAGGCGCTGCTCGGTTTCCCCATGCTCGCGGGCGAACTGGGTGTGCATATTGATGCAATTGGCGCAGCCATTGATCTGGGAAGCGCGGACCTCCACCAGCGCGGCGAGCTTGGGTTCCAGGCTTTTGGCGATAAGGAACGAGGTTTTCTGCCATTCCTTCATCAAGGCGGGGGCGGCGGCAAAAGGGTTCAATCTGGCGGTCATCGCATGTGTCTCCGTTGGTTACGCTCCCATGACGAGATGGAAACGGCCATTGTGACATCCGGATCAAAAATCTTTGGAGGCCGGCCGCGGTGGCCGGCGGGCGATTTAACCCTTCGCGGCTTCGGGCAGAGATGTGATGGCGGTGGACCCCGCCCAGATATCGATGCCGCTATCTTGGGCATGGCGGTCGATCTGAGTCAGTTCCTCGCCCGAGAATGCGAGATTTTTCAACGCATCCAGTGAATTGTCGAGCTGCTCGACCGTGCGCGCGCCGATCAAGGCCGAGGTGACGCGCGGATCGCGCAGCACCCAGGCGATCGCCATCTGGGCCAGGCTTTGGCCGCGCTGCTTCGCGATCTCATTGAGTGCGCGAATTCTCTCAATCGTTTCGGGCTTGATCAGGCCCTTGCTGAATGAGCCCGCCCTGGCGGCGCGCGCGTCCGCCGGTACGCCGCTCAAATAGCGGTCGCTGAGCAACCCCTGCGCGATGGGCGAGAAGGCGATGCAGCCCGTGCCCAATTCCGCCAGCGTGGCCAGCAATTCCTTTTCGATCCAGCGGTTGAGCAGGGAATAGCTGGGCTGGTGGATCAGCAGCGGCACTTTGTATTCCGCCAGGATCGCCGCTGCCTTGCGCGTCAGGCCCGGCTCGTAGCTGGAAATACCGACATAGAGCGCTTTGCCTTGGGCATGGATCTGCGCCAGCGCGCCCATGGTCTCTTCCAGCGGGGTCTTGGGATCGACGCGGTGCGAATAGAAAATATCGACATAGTCCAGGTCCATGCGCTTCAGGCTCTGATCGAGGCTCGCGACCAGATATTTCTTGCTGCTGCCGATGTCGCCATACGGCCCCGGCCACATATCCCAGCCGGCCTTGGTCGAGATGATCAGCTCGTCGCGGTGACGCGCAAAGTCGCTTGCCAGCACGCGTCCGAAATTCTCTTCGGCCGAGCCATAGGGCGGGCCGTAATTGTTGGCGAGATCGAAATGGGTGACGCCCCGGTCGAAAGCGCGGCACAGCATGGCGCGGCCGACCTCGAACACATCGGCGTCGCCGAAATTCTGCCACAGGCCAAGCGAGATTGCGGGAAGGTCCAGCCCGCTTCGTCCGCAGCGGCGGTAGGGCATGCGGCCGTCATAGCGCGACGGGTCCGGTGCGTAGGGGGCTTGGAAAGTCATGAATCAGGGTGTCTCCCAGGAGCCAGATGTTTCCGAACGAAAGAGCGCGTCCAGGATGCGCATGTTCATCACCGCGTCCGCAATCGGATAGTCGAACGGTGCGCCGGACCGGATTGCGGCGGAAATGGCATCGCCCTGCAAGGTATAGTGATCGCAAGGCGCGAACGTCTCGGTGCGCGTGCCGCCGCCATAAAGATCGCGCGCATCGTCGATCATGATCTCCGTCGTCCGGGCCGGATCGGTGTTGAACGGCACCGGAATCACGATGTGTCCTTTGCCGCCCAGAATCTCCACATTCTGGCGCGGCGCGATCTGCGTGGCGCAGGAGAAGGCAAGCTGGCGCCCGCCGGGAAAATCAAGCAACCCGCTGGCAAGGCGGTCGACCCGGAACACCGGATCGCGCGCGATGGTGGCGATGACCTGCACCGGTTCGGCCTCGAACAGAAAGCGCGCACCCGTGATCGCGTAACAGCCGATGTCGTAAAGACCGCCGCCGCCCATTTCGGGCTTGTTGCGGATATTGTTGGGATCGACATTGCGGTAGGCGAAGATCACCCGGATCAGCCGCGGATCGCCAATGGTCCCATCCGACGCCAAGCTTTTGGCGCGTTGCCATTGGGGGTGATAGCGGACCATGAAGGCCTCCGCGACGCGCTTGCCGGTGCGCGCCTCCGCATCCACCAATTGATGGGCTTCCGCCGCCGTCAGCGCGACAGGTTTCTCGCACAAGACATGCTTGCCGGCCTCCATGGCGCGGATGCTCCATGGCACATGGAGATGATTGGGCAGTGGATTGTAGATCGCCTCGACGTCGGGATCGGCCAGAAGCGCGTCATAGCTGGCGTGAACCGTCGCGATGCCCAAACGGGCCGCCGCCTCGCGGGCGCGAGCCTCGTTGGCGGAAGCGATGGCGATGACGCGTGAAGCCGTCCCCCGTTGCATCGCGGGGATGACTTTCTCGACGCCAATCTTGGCCGTGCTGATGACGCCCCAGCGGACCGGCTCCATCCATCCTCCCCATCACCGCTTTATCGGGGCATCTATAGCAGCAATCCGGCATGCAAACACATGCGGCCGCCCCCGGTGCGGCAGCACTGGATGAAAGGGATCAGAACGTCATATCAGCCGCGCCGGGCCGCCTTGATCTTGGCGACGTCGATTTTCTTCATGTCCATCATGACGTCAAAGGCGCGTTTCGCTTCAGTGCCGCCCGCGGCCAACGCCTCGGTCAGCACACGCGGCGTGATTTGCCAGGAGACACCCCATTTGTCCTTGCACCAGCCGCACGCGCTTTCCTGGCCGCCATTGCCGACGATGGCATTCCAGTAGCGGTCCGTCTCTTCTTGATCGTCCGTGGCGATCTGAAACGAGAAGGCTTCGTTAGGTTTGAACGCAGGCCCGCCATTGAGACCCATGCAGGGGATGCCGGCCACTTTGAAGTCCACCGTCAGCACGTCGCCCGCCTTGCCGGAGGGATAGTCGCTGGGCGCGCGGTGGACGGCGATTACCGAACTGTCGGGAAAAGTCTCGGCATAGAAGCGGGCCGCAGCCTCAGCGTCCTTGTCATACCAAAGGCAAATCGTGTTTTTGGCAATTGTCATTGCTTGTCCTTTCATCTCCGGCGGCCGCGACGCACGCAGGATTAAAGCAGTTTGTCCAGGGTGATGGGCAGGTCGCGGATGCGGCGGCCGGTGGCGTTGAAGACGGCGTTGGCCACCGCTGCGCCCACCCCGGTGATGCCGATTTCGCCGATCCCGCGCACGCCCATCGGCGTGTGGGGATCGGGAATATCGTTCCAGATCACGTCGATCTTCGGCACATCCAGATGCACCGGCACGTGATATTCCGCCAGCGACGGATTCATGATGCGGCCGCTGCGTTCGTCGAACAGCGTCTCTTCGCTCAAGGCCAGGCCTAGCCCCATGATGATGCCGCCGCGGAATTGGCTGGCTGCCGTCTTGGGGTTGATGATGCGCCCGGTATCGAACGAGCCCAGAAAGCGCGAGACCCTGACCTCTCCCGTGACGGCATTCACCCGCACTTCGCAGAATTGCGCGCCATAGGAGTGCATCGAATATTGCTCTGCCTCCAGGGGCGGCGGTGCGGCGGCCTCGCAAGCGACGGCATCGCGGCCCGCCCGTTTGAGGATGGAAACATAAGTCTCGAACCGGGTGGTGTCGTTCCTGGCTGCCAGCCCGCCACCCTGCGCCATCACCTCGTCCGCTCCAAGCCCGGCCAGCGGAGAATCATTGCCCGCCAGCTGCAGCAATTCCTCCACCAACTTTTCGTAAGCGGCATTCACTGCCGCGATGATCGAAGCGCTTTGTGAAGATCCGCCCGCGATAGTGCCCCGGGGAAAATCGCTGTCGCCATATTCGAAACGCACCTGGTCGAGCGGCAGCCCCAAGCGCTCCGCCGCAGTCTGTGCCTGCACGGTGGCCGTGCCCATGCCCATCTCGTGGCTGGCCATCGACACCAGCGCGCGGCCGTCCGCCGTCAGCCTTATGCGCGCCGCCCCGCCCGGCATGCGATAATAAGGATAGGTGGCTGTCGCCACGCCATGACCGATCAGCCAATCGCCGTCGCGATTGGCCCGGGGGCTGGGATTGCGTTTCGACCAGCCGAAATGTTTCGCTCCGCGGGCGTAGGCTTCGACGATGTTGCGGGCGGAAAATTCCAGGCCCGATGTCGGATCTTTCTTCGGCTCCAGCCGCGCCCTGAGCGCGATGGGATCGATCTTTAGCTCGTGCGCCAATTCGTCGATGGCGCTTTCCAGCGCGAATGTGCCGACGGATTCGCCGGGCGCGCGCATGAAACTGTTCGCCACCATGTCGAGTTCGACAATCTTTTGGTTGAGATGAATAGTCTCCGCCGCGTAGAGATGGCGTGCGGGAAAGCTGAATTGTTCTGGACAATCATTGTGGCTGGTCATTCCGGCGAAACCGGTATGGATCAGCGCGGCGAGCGTGCCGTCGGGTTTGGCGCCGAGCGCGACGCGCTGCTCGGTCAAGGTACGTCCGCCGGTGCCCCGGAACACGCCTTCGCGGGTCAGGACCAGTCTGACGGGACGGCCCGCCATTCGCGCCGCCGCGATCGCCAGGAAATGATGCGTCCACACGCTCTTGTTGCCGAAGCCGCCGCCCACAAAGGGCGACAGGATGCGCACCTGGCTTTCCTTGAGGCTGAACATTTTGGCGAAAGTGGATTGGGTGAGGTTCACCATCTGGGTGGTGTCGTGCACCGTGAGGTTTTCACCTTCCCAGGCCACGGTCACAGCGTGCAATTCGATGGCGGCGTGATTGTGGCGCGGCGTGCGATAGGTGTGATCGACGATGATTTCGGCCGCGCTCAGCGCCTTCTCGGCATCGCCAACTTTGAGTGTGGCGGATTCGCCCAGGATATTGTCGGGCTCCTTGGCGTTCGCTTTCTCGGCCGCGAACACAAGGGCTGCAGGCTGGACGTCGTAAGTGACGCGCACCAGACTTGCGGCGTAATCGGCCTGTTCCTGGGTCTCGGCCAGCACCAACGCCACGGTCTCGCCATTCCAATGGATGGCGGCGTCCTGCATCACCGGCAGGCTGGAGCCCGCGGCGCCGTCGGGATCGGCCATCATCAGGGGCTGCGGCGGCAAGCGGGGCGCATTCTCATGCGTCATCACCAGAAGCACGCCCGGCGCGGCTTTGGCGGCCTGGATGTCGATCGCGCGAATGGCGCCCCGCGCGATGCTGCTATAGACCAGCGCCGCATAGCTAAGATTCTCGAACGGCACTTCGGCGGCGAAGCGGGCGCGCCCCATCACTTTCAGCGGTCCATCGACCCGCGACACCGGCTGGCCCAGCACGCGATTGGCGTCGATCAGGGGATCGGCTTTGGCGTCGGGCAAATGGCGCGCCACCAAATTCACGACATCTTCCTTGATGCTCATGCGGCCCCACTTAATTCGCGCAATGTCTGCACCATCACGCGCCGTGCCAGTTCGATCTTGAAAGAATTGTCCTTCAGGCCCGCTGCGTCTTCCAGTTCTGCCTCGGCGGCGCGAGTGAAACTCGCTTCGGTCGCGGGCGAGCCTTGCAACACCGCTTCCGCCTTTCGCGCCCGCCAGGGCTTATGCGCCACCCCGCCCAGCGCCAGGCGGACATTTCTGACCACGCCGCCTTCGACTTCCAGCGCCGCCGCCAGCGACACCAGCGCGAAAGCATAGCTCGCCCGGTCGCGCACCTTGCGATAGGTGCTGTTGGCGGCGAAGGGTGCGGGCGGCAGTTCGATGGCGGTGATGAGTTCGCCTGGCATCAATTCGGTTTCCCATTCCGGGGTGTCGCCAGGCAACCGGTGAAGGTCCGTCAGTGCGATGGCGCGCGCGCCCTTCGGCCCTTCCAGATGCACCCGTGCATCCAGCGCCGCCAGTGCCACGCACATGTCGGACGGATGGGTGGCGACGCAGGCGCGCGACGCGCCCAGAATGGCGTGGATGCGGTTGAAGCCTTCGATGGCATCGCAGCCCGAACCGGGCACGCGCTTGTTGCAGCGCGCGGCTTCATCGTAGAAATAATAGCAGCGCGTCCGCTGCATGATATTGCCGCCCACCGTGGCCATGTTGCGGATCTGGCCGGAGGCGCCCGCCAGGATCGCCCGCGACAGAAGCGGGAATTTCGCCCGCACCCTGGGATCGGCGGCCAGGGCTGTGTTGGTGACGGTGGCGCCGATGACAAGCCCGCCATCGTCTCTGTCCGCGATGTTACCTGGAAGGCGTGCCACATCGACCAGAAGCTGCGGCCGTTCGGCACCCTCGCGCATCAGATCCACCAGATTGGTGCCGCCGCCCAGATAGTGGGCTTGCGGCTTGGTACCGGTCAGCCGCACGGCATCGGCCACATCGCGGGCGCGGGCGTAAATTGGCTCGATCATCGCCGCGCCTCGCTTGCCAGGACGGTTTCGATGGACTCGATGATACCGTTATAGGCGCCGCAGCGGCAGAGATTGCCGCTCATACGCTCGCGCAACTCGTCGCGATTGCCGTCCATGACATCCGCCGCCAGATCGGCGGTAACGGCGCTGGGAATGCCTTGGCTGAGTTCGTCCATCATGCCCTTGGCGGAACAGATCTGCCCTGGCGTGCAATAGCCGCACTGAAAGCCGTCATGCTCGATGAAGGCCTTCTGCAGCGGGTCCTCACCGCCGAGCCCCTCGATGGTGGTGATGGCGCGGCCGTCATATTGCACCGCCAGCGCCAGGCAGGAATTGATCCGCATGCCGTCCACCAGTACAGTGCAGGCGCCGCAAGCGCCCTGGTCGCAACCCTTCTTGGTGCCGGTGAGGTGCAGATCTTCACGCAGCAGGTCCAGCAGGGACGTGCGGACATCCGGATTGAGTTCATGGCTTTCGCCGTTGACCAGAAACCGCATGGATCACCACGATCGTGAGAAGGAATAACGGCGCGAGCGCCAGCTATCCAAAAATCACAAACGTGCCGCCCGATCTTTCGTTCCGTGACGCGCTCTGTCACGCAAAATGCCGCTTATTTCAGCAACTGCCCCAGGTCCACTGACGCGGCCATGGCGCTGTAACCCACATCATTGGGGTGGAGATGATCGCCGCAATCATAAGGGGCACGCATATGGCCCGGCCGCGCAGGATCTTCCATCACGCGATCGAAATCGATCACGCCGTCGAAGCGGCCGCTGGTGCGGATCCATTGATTCACCGCCAAACGGATCTTCTCCTTCTCGGGCGTGTAATAGCCTTCGGTGGGCGTGCCCTGGTTGGTGTCGGTGAAGGGCGTCAAGGTCGCACCCAAAATCCGTGCGCCTCTGGCATGCACCCGGTCGATGATCTGCTGATAACCGACGATGATGTCGTCAGCGGTAGGCTCCTTGTCGGCGGGGGTGATGGCCTTTTCGCCGGGCCAGCCGATATCATTGATGCCCATCATCAAGACCACGGTGGAGAGGTGCGGCTGGCTCAACACGTCTTGATTGAGCCGCGCCAGCGCATTGGTGCCCATGCCGTTCGTCAGCACGCGATTGCCGGAAAAGGCTTCATTGACCACCGCGATGTTCTTGCGTCCGCTTTGTTGCAAGCGCTCGGCGATATGATCCGGCCAGCGGCCATTGGCGTCCGCCGTCGAACAGGCACCATCGGTGATGGAGTCGCCGAAGAATACCAGCGCGCGGCTGGCCGGTGCGGCGTCAACCTGGATGCCGCTCAAGAACAGGCGCTGCTTGAGCGTGCTGTCCGCCTGAAACATGGGCGATGCCGTGAAATCGCCCCGTGCGGAGATATAAGCGGTCTGTGCCCCATCCCAATGCACCGATGTGATCGCGGTTTTCTCCGGCAGATAGATGCTGACGGCGAGGCTCGAAAGCGGCGCGGCGGCAAGATCGACCGGATCGCTGATGATGGGTGCGCCCGGCGGCACCACCACCGAAGCCTTGCCGCCCCAGGTGAGGCGCACGGCCGTGCCCGTGAGCGCACCGCCCTTGCCCGCCAGCGCCACAGTGCCCGCGCCGATGACAAGTGGTGTTGCGCCATACTCATTGGAAAGAACCACGCGCACCTTGCCGCCGCCGGTGCTGATACGCGCCACTTGGCGGATGGTCACGCCTTCCAGCGTTTCGGGAACGCCATAGGCCGCCGGAACTTCGCTGCCCCAGCGCGGCGCGGGCGTTGCCGCCCAAGTCGTGATCCAGTCCTTCCCGGCGGTGGCGCCGGCGGCTCTCTCGCCGGAGAGTGCGAACACCATGATGGCAGACAGGCAAATCGCTCTTGCGGCTTCAACGCGTTTCATTCTCGCCCCCTGTTATGAAATCGCTTCGGTCCCCGTCTAAGGCTTCGAACGCAGCCCAACGCACCCGGCGCGCGGGCGTCGCGGCCGAACCGTAACAATTGCTGAGCTAGGGAACAAATCGGGCCAACCGGGCCCTTGCCGGGACCGGCACACGGCACCGTCCATCGCGCCGCCGCCCCGTTCTGCTTGGACCTAAACCTTGTCGAGCTCCGGCCGGTTCGCCAGCTCCGTGATTTCCGCCTGACTCAGGATCGGCAGGCCATAGACGAAATGGCCGGTGCGCCCGCCCATGCGGATCTTGGTTCTGGCCCGGTAAGCGTCGTCGAGCCGCATCCATCTTCGCACGCATTGGGCCAGCGAGCCCGCGGCGAAGACATGCGTGTCGCAGGAGAGAGAAGCTTCGGCATACCAGTTTGTATCTGTCATGCACGGCACGCTAACGCCGTCGCATCGCCACTGCACGCATATAATTTTCCGTGAGTTCCCATCGTGGCTCGATCCGCACACATGTGCTTTGAACACACGGAAATGCGCAACAGGTGATGAGATGTCAGGGAACTCCGCCGGACGCGAACTGCAGTCGTGCGACGATCAATCTTCCGCCGGCACCGAATGATGCTCGTGGGCGATCAACCATCGCCCGCCGACGCGCTTGAGCCCGATCGTCAAGCGGAAATCCAGCGGTGCGGGTTTGCCTTGCGCATCCGGCCCATAGCACCCCATCTTGGCGAAAGCGAACGCGACATCGTCGCCCGCCACCACCGTCATGTCCTGTATCTCGAAGCGAACCTCGGCGGACCAACTCAGAAAGAGATCCCAAGTCTTGCGATAGGCTTCCAATCCGACCGATTCAAATGGCGGCGGCACATCGAACATCACGAAATCCGGGGTGTGGTTCGCAAGAATACCGTCATAGTCTCTCGCCCTCACCGCTGCGGCCCAACTCTCTATCACGTGCCGCACGGCACGTTCTTGATCGGTTGCCATGGTGTTGCTCCCGGGATTACTTCTGCCAGCCCGCTGTCGGCGCATTGAGGAACGCAATTTCTTCCGGCGTCGATTCCCGCTTCAGCACCTTGTTGCGATGAGGAAAGCGGCCGAAGCGATCGATCACCGCCTTGTGGCTTTCCGCGAATTCCAGGATGCCGGGAATGCCAAGCTTGGCGATGAGTTCGACACAGAGCGCCTGCATCTCCCTATCCTCGGCATGCATGAAGGGCATGTAGAGCATGTGCTGCTCGCGCGGATGCAGCGAAAGATCGAGATTGCGGTCCACCGCGTCCCTGGCCAGCGCCAGCGCCAACCCGTCGGTGGCAAACGCTTCAGGCGACTTGCGGAACATGTTGCGGGAAAATTGATCGAACACGATCACCGCCGCGAGATGACCCTTGCCGTCCAGATCGGCATGATCGGGCGGATTGGCTTTCAAATCCTGCCTGAGATCGCCGAAGCGATCCCAGATGATGTCGTCTAGCTCGGGCTTACCTGCAAACCAGTCTTCGGGTGAAAGTTGTTCGAACCAGAAATGAAGAATTTGGGAGATCCAGACCGCGGGATCGGGTGTTGGTGTGGTGATGTTCATTTCAAGAATCGGGACTCGATGAAGGAGCGCACGTCAGAGTGTTTGGCCAGCTCCAGTCTAAGTCCAGAATCATGCGTGATGTCCAGCATTGCGGCGCGGAATGCCTCATCGCCCTTGACGGCTTCGTCGGGCGCCACGCCGGTTCCTTCCCAGTCGCTTTTGGTGATCGGGTTCTCCGCGCGTCCCCAAGGGATAAACATACCGAAACGTTTGTCCAATTCGGCATAATCGGTCGGATGAGCGCCACCCGCTGTGGTTTCGCCGACCACTCGTGCCCTCCGCAGCACTTTCAAATTGTAAGCGAATTCCTCGCCGCCCGAGAAAGTTAGCTTGCTGGTCAGAAGATAAACTGGCTTATGCAAATAAGAACTCGGCACCGGCTTGGTCCAATATTCCTCCCGCTTGAATGTGCGGGTACCGGGCACACGCGCGACTACATCATTGAGATGAACCGGCTGCTTGGGATCAAAAAAGAAACTGCATAGATAGGCCACGCTTTCCGGTTCACCGCCGCCATTGTCGCGCAAGTCGATGATCAGGGCATTGGTGGACATCAAATTGGAGACTGCCAGGCCGGCGATGGGCCGGAACGAACCGATAGGCGGAAAAGCGTTCAGCTTGATGTAGCCGATATTGCCCTTGAGGCGATCCACGGCGGCGAAGCCCGCACGCATGAGAGGGCGCGTCATACCTGCAGAGGGGCTGGGCGTCGTGAACTGCTCTGCGGATACGAACACTTTCATATGGGGATCATGCGTGACGGATCGCAAATTATCTGTCAGACGCACCGCAAACGCTGATGGATCGGCTATGTCATCATATGCTCCGGTCTTCATGGCGTTGGAGATTACGGTACGTGCCTGGTCTGCTTTCTCCGGGAAAATGTAGCGTTGCGACAAAAGCTCGCCCGCACGCACTACCACGACTTGCTTCTCAGCATTGTCAAAGGCCCGAGCCCAAACACCCTCACTATTGGCCAACAGCAGCAAAGCTATCGATGCCAGAACTCGGCAGATTCGGCAGGCCATCACACCTCCTTGGAAGATGGTCAACCATATCTTGTCGAGATCGACGGACGAAAGGTGCACATTTTTGCCCGCACGACATGCATAAAATACCGATGATCCGGCGGGATATGCCCAGCCCAGGCCATATTCCCGCCCCGTTTTCCTGAACCTCTGATGAACGGCCGGGCCAGAGTTTGTTCACGATGGTCGGCTAAGACTGGCATGGTCGGGATCGAACGCATCGCGACGACGAGTTTCAAGAAGGGATAAACAAGATGAAATCATGGATCTCAATGGCCGCGTTGACGGTAGGATTGCTGGGCGGCGCGATGGCGGTCTCCGCCCCGGCCAGCGCACAGGTGCATATCGGCGTCGGCATCGGCGGCCCGGATGTGCATGTCGGCGTGGGCATCGGTGGGCCCGCGCCTGCTTATTATTATGGCCCCGGCTATTATCCGCCCGGCCCCTGCGACGGCTACACCTCTTACTATGCCGGTGATTGCGGCTATTCGGTCTATGAGGGCCCCATCGTGCTCGGCGGCATCTCCGTCGGCGGCCCGCATTATTATCGCTGGTATGACGGCAGGCCTTACTTCTGGTATCGCGGCGGCTGGCAGGTCTGGAATGGTTGGGACCGCTCGCACTTCGCCTGGAATCGCGGCGAAGGCTTTGGCTGGCGCAATGGCCATTGGGACCGCGGCTGGGGCAACGCCCATTGGCGCGGCGCCGAACGGCGTGATTTCCGTGAAGACCGTCGCGATTTCCGCCAGGACCGTCGCGACTTCCGTGAGGAACGGCGCGAAGATCGCCGCGACTTCCGCGAAGACCGGCGTGACGATCGCCGCGATTTCCGCGAACACCACGATCATCACTGAGGCCCGGACTCGGCAGAATAAAGTGGAGCGGCGGCTGTCACAGGCCGCCGTTTTTTTTCGTGCCTCAGTAACCTTTATGGACGGTGCTGAAACGCCGGGTCCCGGGTTCGGGCCCCGTGATCGTACGCCCGGCGTGCGTTTTTCACGGACTTTGTGCCAGTGTGGCACGGCAAAAAGCCAGGGACAGGACAATTCCTGGCACGACCTATGCGAGGAAGAAACCACGGAGAATTTCGGGGATCATCCCATGCGTCGCTTGTCTTTCGATATCGCCCAAGACCTCGCTCTTGAGACCCAGCCTTTGCGCAATCTCGACGAAGAGCGCGGCCGTTATGCGCCCGCCATCGTGATGATGGCGCTTCATCCCATACGCCCCCGTCCCGCTTTTCGCTGCGATAATTTCGGCCGCCGCACACCCGCGCTGGAAGACACGCTCCATTAAGTGACGGCATTAAATGACGACGGCGGCTAGCGCATCTTCTTGAAGCGAATATTGCTGGTGTCGCTCTTGCCATCGGCATCCACCACCGTGACGCGGGCAATTCCCTCACCATCCGGCGCATAAAGCGCGGGCGAGAAGCGGTCGAAACTTCCCAACAATTGGCCATTGACCATCCAGGTGAGCGGCGCCTTGCCGCCATCGGCCTTGAATTGCAGCTGCCGTTCGCGCGGCCCGGGCAAAGGCACGATGGCGCCGTTGGGCGGAAACGCGATGGCCGGCGGCGGCAGCGCCGCTTCCATCACGGGTGTAGGCTCGGCGGCGCGGCGGAAGATGCGCAAGGACGGCGGCAAAGCATCCCTTGATCCCGCCAAGATCGCGCCATTGGGCGGTGATGGCGCAGGATTGCGGTCGAGCGGCAGCAAGCCGAACATCTTGAGCAGCACGGGGGCGGCGACATCGCGGCCGACCCGGTCAGGGCGTGGCGTGCCATCGGCGCGGCCCACCCACACCGCCACGGTGTAGTCGTTGGAGAAGCCCACCGACCAGGCATCGCGGAATCCGTAAGACGTGCCGGTCTTGAAGCCGATGGTGCGCGAACGGTGCAGCCCTTGCCCCATCGCCCAACCTTCCGGCAACGCCACGCCGTCCAGAATCTCGCGCAGGTAATACGCCGCCACCGGGCCGAACAGCCGATGGCGCGGCGCGAGCGGTGCGGCCTTGATGACATGGAGCGCCTCAGCCTCGCCGCCATTGGCGATCCCGGCATACAGCATCGCCATGTCGGAAAGACTGATGCCCAGCCCGCCCAGCGCCACCGGCAAGGTGGGCGCATCGTTGGTGGGAAAAGCCAGATGCGCGCCCGCATTCTGCAGCGACAGCGTGAAGGCCAGCGGCCCCACTTTCTCCAAGATCGCCACGGCGGGAATGTTCAGCGACATCTGCAGCGCATCGCGCGCCGTCACCGCGCCTTGAAACTCGCCGTCGAAATCCCGCGGCGCATAGCCGCCGAAATTGGTGGGCGCATCCTCGATCCGGCTTGCGGGATGCAGCATCAGATTGTCGAACGCCAGGCCATAGATGAAAGGCTTGAGCGCCGAACCGGGCGAGCGCGCCCGCGATGCCAGATCCACCTGCCCCGCGCGACCCCAGAAATCGGTGCCGCCGACATAAGCCAACACGTCGCGGCTTTTGTTCTCCACCACCACCAGGGCGATGTCGGCGCCGTCATCGACATAGGCGCGCTCCTGTGCCGCCAGCTTTTCCGCCGCCTGCTGCAGCGAACCGTTCAAGGTGGTGACGATGCGCGGATTCTTATCGGCCCGCGCCACCAGACGCGCGGACAGATGCGGCGCGGCGAACGGCATGGCGCGGCGGGTGACGGGCAGCGGTGCTTCATTCGCCGGCTTGACCTCTGCCGCCGTCAGCACGCCTTCGTTCAGCATGCGCGCCAGCACTTTGGCGCGGGATTTCTTTGCCGCGTCGAATCGCCGGTCAGGACGAAGCTTCGCCGGGGCTTGCGGCAGCCCCACCAGAAGCGCGCTTTCCGCCGGCCCCAGCACCACCGGCTCCTTCCCGAAATAGGCCAGCGATGCGGCGCGCACGCCTTCCAGATTGCCGCCCATGGGCGCCAGGGTGAGATAGAAGGAGAGAATCTCCGCCTTGGAATAGCGCTCTTCCAGCTGCAGGGCGCGCACGATCTGGAACGCTTTGGCGGCAAGTCCATGTTTGAGGAAGAAGCGCGGCTCCAGCAAGCGGGCCACCTGCATGGTCAAGGTCGAACCGCCGGAAACGACATGCCCGGCACGCGCGAACTGCAGCGACGCGCGCAGGAGCGCGGCGCTGTCCACACCCATGTGCCGGTCGAAGCGGCGGTCTTCATACGCTTTCAGCATCTGAAGATAGAGCGGCGAGACATCGTCCGCCGTGCTTTTCAGCCGCCAGGCGCCGTCGGCACTGAGGAAGACGCGCAAGGGATGGCCGTCGCGGTCGGTCACTTCGGCCGAGAGATTGTTCACCCGCGACATGTCGGGCGGAAACAGCCAATCCGCCGCCACGACCGCCAGCACGACTGCGGTCAATCCGATCAGGAGGATGCGCGCCTTCGTCACGGCGCAATCACCGCCCGGCTCATGGCGGTGCGCGCATGCACGGCGGGAGCATACATGTCCACTGCGTCGGCGGCGGGGAGCGCGAACTGACCAGCCGCAGTGGCGCGCGCGATATAGGCGATGTGGAATTGCGGCATGGGCTCGGGCTTGTCGGCGCGCACCATGTGGAAGCGGCTGCCGATATCGAACACCGACACAAAGCGGTCGTCGCGGGCATCGCCGACATTGGTTTCCGTCAGCGTACCCAGAAAGCCGTAAGCTTTGCTGTCGCCGGGCGCCAGCGCCTGCTCGATGGAAAGTCCCGCCGGCAGAAGATCGATCATGCCGATCTGATGATAAAGATCGTTGGGCATGGTGCCGGAAATTTCCACGATCACCCGGTCGTTGAGTTTCAGCTTGGCGGGATCGGCGAGCGCGCCGCTCATGGTCCAGATCGTCTTGGTGAGAGTCAGGCCGTCGGCCACGGCGGGCAAAGCGGAAGCCGGCGTGCCGGAAACAGCGGTGGAACGCCACACCGTGCCTTCGCCTTTGTTGACCAAAGTCAGCCCGCGCTTCAGATCCTCCGCCGTGGGTGCAAGACGCACCGCCCCTTCGCGCAAGGGCGCGGCCACACCGTTCAACGTCACGTTCAGCGGCAGCTTCTGGCGGGTCAGCGCATAGGCGGCGCGCAGCATCCAACCCTTCTCCTGAGTGGTGGTGTATTCCGCTTTCATGTTGAGGCGTTTGCTGCGGTCCAGCAGAACCATCAGGCGGTCGGACTGGCCGCTCTCCGCCGCCAGCGCCATGGCGCCGGAGACATCGCGCAGCAGCGAGCCGTAATAATCATTGCTGCGAGGATAGGCGATTGGGTCGGCGCTGGTGAGGATCGCCACCGCGCGGTCGAAACCGTATTGCGCGCGCGAGCGGTCCCCCATCTGCGCCGCCGCCGCGCCCGTCAAGGCCGCCGCCAGGCCGGAGCGCATCTTGGCGACCCGCGTATCGCTGAAATAGCGCAGGTCGGAGATGTTGCCCTGGCCATTTTCCGCCAGCACATAAAAGGCATAGGCACGCGCCAGCTCGTCGTTCGAATTGCCGGCGGTGCTTTTCAGCCAGTCGATGCCGTGGCCCATCGCCACATTGGGCACGACATAGCCCTTGGCCTTGGCCTGGGTGAGAAAATCCAGCGCATAGACACTGAGGAACGCATCGGCGCTGTCGCCCGAACTCCACATCCCGAAATCGCCGGAAAGGTTCTGCATGTCCAGCACCCGGTCGATGGCATCCTGCACCCGGCCGCGCAATTCGCGGTCGCGCGGCAACTTGGCCAGATCGGCGAGGTCGTTGAAGGTGAGAAGCGGCATGGCCCGGCTGGTGGTCTGCTCCAGACAGCCGAAGGGATATTTGTCCAGCCAGCGCAGCAGGCTTCCCACATTGTTGTAGCCATGCGCGGCGGAAACACTGAGCGACACCGTGGCGGTTCCGGGCATGAAATCGGCCAGCAACGCAGAGCTGGCGCTATAGACCCCGCCCGCCGCCAACGGCACTTCTTCTTCCCGCGTGATGTCGAGTTGCGGCGCGCGGATTTCGATCTGCCAGTCATGCGCCACCCGGAAATTGTTGGGGCCTGTGACTTCCAGCGCCACGGTGGCGATGCCCAGCCCGCTGCCCGTCAGCGGCACCGGCAACAGGACCCGCTGGCCGCGATTGAGGGTCTGAGTCAGCCGCATCTGGCCACCCGGCAGCGACACGGGACCGGTGGCACGCACCACCGCCACATAAGCGCCGGCACCACCTTCCACATTGTCGAGATTGAGCGCGGCGCTGGATTTGTCGCCCGGCGCAAGAAAACGGGGCAGCACGATATCGGCCACCACGGGATCGCGCACGATCAGCATGCGGTCGCCATGGCCCAGCTTGGTCTTGCTGAACGCCACCGCCATCAGGCGCAGGCTGCCGTTGAAGTCGGGAATGTCGAGCGGGATGCTGGCCCCACCCTTTGCATCCACTTTCACCAGACCGGAGAACAGCGCCACCGTGCGGGTCGGCACCACCGCCAGGCTACGCCCGCCGAAACTGTCGCCGCCCTGCTCCAGGATTCCGACCGCCGCTTTTTCGGCGCGGATCAGCCGGCCGTAATCGTCGCGCATCAAAAGGCCGAGCCGCCGCTTGCCGAAATAATACGTCACCGGATCGGGCGATTTGTAATCGGTGAGCTGGAGAATGCCTTCATCCACCGCCGCCAACGTGACATACGCCTCTTCGCCGGCGGTGAGGCCCTTGATGGTGACGGGCAGGCTGATCTTCTGGCGGGGCGCGATCTTGTCCGCGCCGCCAACCGCCACGCTCAAGGTGCGCGGCGCATTGTCCACGCCCAGCCAGGCCACACCGATGGAGCGCACCGGCTCGCGCGGGCTTGCCTGAGCGAGCGGGCGATAGGCGGTGACCAACACGTAGGCCCCCGCGCCCCAATCGGCGGCGACCGGAACATCGACATCGGTGCCGCCCGGGGCCACATCTATCACCCGCGACGAAAACAGCTTGTCGCCCGCCACCACCACCAGCGCCTTGCCGGGCGCATCCGGCTTGATGTGCACATGCGCGGTCTGGCCCGCGGCGTAAGACGGCTTGTCCGCCGCCACGGGAATGCGGTCGGGCCGGTCGCCGGCGCTGGATGCCGCCCAGCCGGAATAGAAGCGAATGGAACTGGCGGCGCCGGATTTGGGATCGGTGAGCGTCAAGCGATAAGTGCCGTAGGGCACCGCCTGCGCCAGTTTCAGGCTCGCGCCTTGCGCGATATCGACGGTGCCGCTGGTGATCAACCGGTCGCGGGTGGAAGGCTGATAGCGCCATTCGCCGTTGCGCTGGAACCATTGATAGGTGGTGTCTTCCCGCACCCAAGAATAGGTCACGCCCGCCATGGCGATGCGGTTGCCGATGGCATCCACCGCGATGGCTTCAAAGCGGGCGGGGGAATTCTCCGCCACCGAACCACCCTCGAAGCTGGCGTGGATGCCGATGGCGGCATCATGGGTGACGATGGGCAGCATCACTTTGCTGTCGGTGGTGCGCCCGCCCGGCTCATGGATCGAGACGGTGACATCGGCCTTGAGCGGCAAAGTGGTGTCGGCCAGGCCTTGCACGGTGCCGGTCACGGCGGCAATGCCGGCGGCGTCCGTCTGTGGCACCATCAGATTCACTTTGGTGTCCGAGAAGCTGTCGTCCACGCGTCCGAACTGCCAGCCGGCCCATTGCTGGAACGGTTCGCGGTCGGCAGCGATGTGCGCTTCGCCGTCGCCGGTAAGCCCGGACGCGGGCGCGCCATAGAGGAAGCGGCTTTCCACCCGGATATGAAAAGCCTGACCGGGACGCACCGCTTTTTCCTGCGCGGTCAGAGTGACTTTCAAACGCTGCGGCACGAAGTCGGCGACATCGAACTGCACCCGCCCAATGGCCGCCGCCTTGGGATCGACGAACGCCGAAATCTGCCAGCGGCCATGCGGCGCGGCGGTACCGAGCGCCAAGGTCCAGCCGGTGGCGCCCGCTTGCAGCGCCTTGCCTGCCACCACGGTGCGGCCCACTTCCAGACCGTCAGGGCGATAGGCGATCAAGGTCAGCGGTGCATCCGCCGCCACGCCCATCCGGTCGCGCAGCATCGCCACCGCGCGCACGCTTTCGCCGGGGCGATAGACACCCCGCTCGGTATAAAGAAAAGCGTCGATGGGGCCGGGGCTGGCGCGCCCGCCCACGCCCCGGTCGGTCAGATCGAACGCCGAGCGGCGCAGATCCAGAAAAGTGAAATCGCCACCCCGGCCATAGGCCATCACCACCACCGGCTCGTCGCCGCCGGTTGCGCGCAAAAACTGTGCGTCGAAATCGGCGCGCCCATCGCGGTCGGTGGTGACCGTGGCGAGTTCGGCATTGTTGCGCCCCACCAAGGTCAGCTTCACGCCAGAAAGCGGCCGCGCATCGCGATAGGAGCGGGCGAACACCGATAGCCCCGCGCCGGTTGAAGGGTTGGCGCTGGTAAAGCTGGTAAGCGCCATGTCGGAATCGATCACCCATTGGGTGGCGAATTGGCTGCTGTAATCCTCTTCGTCATTGGTCTTCTTCTTGGCGGCGTCGCCCGCCACCAGCACGAAGGCGCCGGGCTTCTGCCCCTTCAGCAAATCGCGCAGCGGGATCAGGGTCACCACTGTGTCGTTCTTGACGCCCACGACTTTCATGCTGCCCGACCACACCAGCGAGCCCTGGTTCTGCTCCAGCTGATTGGCGTTCCAGCTATAGAGCGTGGTCTGGTCCACCGTGCCGCTTTCGATCTGCGACAGCAGCCGGTCGCCCACCCGGATGATCTTCAAAGTGAGCTTGTCGACATTGACCGTGGTGACGGGCACCCCCGCCGCATTGTCGCGGGGCAGGACAATGCCGCCGGCAAAGCGCACCAGGGACGGCTTGTCGCGCAATTCCACCGGCACGGTCTCGTCCGTATCCAGTTTTTCGGCACTTTGTTTATTGGAGGGGGCCGACGGCAGACCCGTCTTGAGGGTCACATTATAAGTCTTGTCGAACGCCAGCCCCGCCAGGCACAGGCGGTTGTCGACCACCCGGGCCACCAAATGGGCTGCGGGATCGACGGAGAGATAATCCTCGTAATGGGTGCGCCCGCTGGCATCCAACACGCGGGTGAAGACCAGGCAGGCTTCCGCTTCCGGTTTGGAAGTGTCGATCTCCAGCCGCCGGAAGCTGAAATTGTCTGCGGCCAGATCGTTCGGCTTGCCGCCGCCTGTTACCTGCGCGATGCCATTCTGGACCCGGCCGACAAGGCCGCCGCCGGGCGTGCCACGCTGATAGAGAAAAAGGAAAGCGAGAAACAAAATGGCGGCGACACCGCCCGCCACCATCAGCCAACGATTTCTGTCCATGGCCCCACCTTGCCGCGCCGCTCGAGAGCCATCAGCCCTTGCCGATCCAGCCTAAGCATCGCGCGCCGGTACGCCAATCAGATTGCGCAGCGATAACGGCGGCCTGATGGCAGAATCAGTTGATAAGAATGGCGGGCGAAAAAATTTTCGACTCTGCACGCCGGACGAGTACCGCCGATCTATTTGAGGCGGGTGAATTGGCTGGCGACGATCTGCCAATAGCCATCCGGCTTGGCCCACACATTGAGCCAGCGAAAATGCAACGCCTCGGCGCCCGCCGGCGCGTTCTTGGCGGTCACGTCGGACAACCCTATGACGGTGGCGGCATCGCAATAAACCTTGATCTGGAGCTCCTTGATGACGAAGGCCGTGGCCCAAGGCGCCATCTGGCCGCCGACATAGGTCTTGAGAATATCGTCCCGCATCTTGATCACGCCGTCCGGACCGTAGGAGACGAAGCTTGCGGCGAACATGCGCTTGCCCTCTTCGAGGGTCATGCCCTTGACGTTGCTTTGCCCGCCCGCCTCTTCCAGTGCCCGGATCTCGTCGACGCTTTTGCCCGAGGTTGCATAGCCGTTGCAGCTCATGTCGGCCCAGGCCGCCGGACCGCTCAGCGCCGCCAGGCCGCTTGCGAAAACCAGAGGTAAGAATTTGCTGCGCGAAGGCAAAACATTCCGGCTGCGAAGAACGGCCATAGGGCGCTCCGTTGCTTTGGACACGGACGCATTTTTTCACGGATCGTGGAACCCTCACACCTCAAGGCCCCGTTTCCGGTCGATCCCCCGGGCGGGTTCATCGATTCTTCTCTGAATCCATGTTACCACGGCCCCTAACACGGGCATAACCGTGACCGGACAGGGGAACCGCCGTGAACATTCGAGCTACGACCGCGCTTTTGCTGGCGCTGGGGCCGCTTGCGGCTTCCTCCGCTTATGCACAGCGCGCCACCGAGAATGCCGTGAGCGCGGCCAGCGATGCCTTCGGCGTCAGCGTCGGCCACGAGCATATCGGACTTTATTCCAACTTCGATGTGCGGGGCTTCTCGCCCATCCAGGCGGGCAACGCCCGCATCGATGGTCTCTATTTCGACCAGGTGTCGCGCTTGAGTTCGCGGGTGCAAGCGTCGTCGGCCATCAGAGTGGGCATCGCCGCCCAGGGCTATGCCTTTCCCGCTCCCACCGGCGTGGTCGATTATGTGATGCGGGTGCCGGATGGCACCACCCATCTTTCCAGCCTGGCGGAGATCGACACCCGCGGCATGGGCTCGGTGGAATTCGACGGCGCCACAAAGCTGGCCGAAACACTGGATGTGGGCGCGGGCGTGAGCCTGTTCCGCCCGGTGGATGCCAGCGGCTTCAGCAATTATTCCGTGAATGTCGGCGCGCTGGCCCGCTGGGCGCCGTTCGGCGGCATGGTGATCTCGCCTTTCTGGTCGCGCTCCGACCAGTATGACATCCACACCCAGCAAAATTACGCGCCCGCCGGCGCCTTCCTGCCCACGCCCAATCCGGGGCGGCATTGGTTCGGCCCGGACTGGGCCATCAACCGCGAATTCAGCAACAATTACGGCGTGCTGGTGCGCTACGATTTCGCCCAAGACTGGGTCTTCAAGGCGGGCGTCTTCCGCTCCATCTCCAGGAAGCCCCGCAACATCTATCTGGAAGTGGACGATCTGACGCTTGCCGGCGACGGCGTGCTCAACGCCACCTCCGATCCGTCTTCGGTCTGGGCCTCGACCAGCGGCGAAGCGCGGGTGGAGCATGCCATGGTAACGGGGCCCTTGGCCCACCGCGCCACGCTCTCCTTCCGCATTCGCGATTTCAACGCCATGTATGGCGGCTCCGACACGGAGAATCTGGGCGCGGTCCATATCGGCCGGCGCGTCGCCGTGCCTCAGCCCGCTTTCGCCTTCACGGCACAGACGCCCGATCATATCGGCGAAATCCGTCCCGGCTTTTCCTATCAAGTGGCGTGGAAGGATCTGGGCACTTTGGGCTTCGGCCTGCAGAAGCCGATCTACCGCAAGCGCACCCTGGTGCCGGGTGTGCCGCCCACGTCGATCAAGAGCGATCCGCTTCTGATCAGCGCGTCGATGAGCGCCAATTTGTGGGAGGGCGCGGTCGCATTCGCGGATTATACGCAAGGGCTGGAAGACAATGGCCTTGCGCCTCAGAACGCCACCAACCGCAACCAGGCGCTTCCCGCCATTGCCACCGAACAGCGCGAAGCCGGCGTGAAATTCCAGGTTGAGGACATGACCCTGGTGGCGGGCTATTTCGATATCGAGAAGCCTTACTTCAATCTCGACAGTTCGGGCCTCTATACGCAGCTCGGCCAGATCGACAATCAGGGCCTGGAATTCTCGCTCTCCGGCAGCGTGACGCCGGAGCTGGACATCGTGGCGGGCGCGCTATGGTCGGAACCCCAGGTGACGGGGACGGGCGTGGCCAAGGGCCTGGTCGGCCATCGCCCCGTCGGCATTCCTTCTCAGCGCTATGACGTCAACGCCAATTGGCGCCCGCCCGGTCTGGACGATGTCACGCTGGGCATGGAAGTGGCGCATGAAAGCAACGTCGCCTCGGTGCTACTCGGCAATGTCACCATTCCCGAGCGCACGCTGGTCCATGCCGACATCCGCTATCAGATGACCCTGGACGGCCATCCCGCGTCGCTGCGGCTGTGGTTCCAGAACATCTTCGACCGCCGCGGCTGGGACGTGAGCGACGGCGGCACGTATGACATCTGGGGCGAAAGCGGCCGCCACGTGGCGGTGCGATTAATCGTCGACGTGTGAGCGGCGCTTCGTGGGCGCACGAGCTCCTCATGGTGAGCTTGTCGAACCATGAGGACTGCATCGCCCAAGGAGCAATCCTCATCCTTCGACGGGCTCAGGATGAGGATGAACAGCGCCGGCTTTAAACGCCACTAAGGCATCCGCGGCTGGCTCGGCGTATAGATGTTGCAGTAGTCGTTGAGCGCCATGGTGACCGCGACAGAGGGTGCGAAGCTTTTGGCTTCGGGATGGGCGTCCATCCAGATCTCCACCACATCCAGCAGCGAACGGTCGGTCTCGCCCGCCAGGCAATCGCCATAGCCTTGGCGCCGGCCCACCCCGCCCGTGGCTCCGCCATAGTCGCGCAGATAGGAGGCCACGCCCGCGACGAAACCTTGGCGGAACTGCTCGCTGGATTCGCTGCGCCAAGCTCCGGCGTCCTGGGCGAATGCCCGCCCCGCAAACAGCGGCAGCATCAGGATCAAGGCGGCGCCCGTCTTATATGTCCGCTTATACATCCGCATGTGCCCCGTCATGCGCGGCATGGATCAGCCTAGTCCCGCGTTCCCCTTATATAAAGGGAGAGATACTGTCCGCTCCGTACCAATCGAGGCGTCCATGCCGCGCAAATTGAAGACTTACATCACCAATCTGGGCTTCTTCGAACTGGCGCTGGCCGCGCCCTCGATGAGTGAGGAGCGGGTGGTGCGCAGCACCATGAGTAGGTCCGGGGGACCTGCGAAAGCGACGAACGCGCCGAGCACAGGCGAGGCGGACGGATGGAGGAACTCGTGCCCCGCAAATTGAAAACCTACATCACCAATCTGGGCTTCTTCGAACTGGCGCTGGCGGCGCCGTCGATGAAAGCCGCGCTGGAAGCCTGGGGCATGGGGCACAATGCCTTTACCCAAGGCTTCGCGCGCGAGACCGACGATCCCAAGATCGTGGCCGCCGCCATGGCCAAACCGGGCGTGGTCTTGAAGCGGCCGGTGGGCAGCAAGGGCGCGTTCCAGGAGAATGCCGAACTGCCCAAGGGTTGGACACCGCCGAACATCGAGCCACCGAAGCCGAGTCCGAAGAAAAGCGCCAAAGCGAAAACCAAAACGCCGACAAAAACCAAATCCAAGACCGACGCCCACGACCGCGCCGCCATCATCTCCTTCGAGAAGGAAAAAGCGCGGCGCGAACGCGAGCGGGAAAAGCAGGCAGCGCGGGAAAGCGCGCAAAAGGAAAAGGACCGCGCCAACCGCGAACGCGAGGCCGAGAAGGCGCGCGCCGCGCTGGAGCGCGCCGAGGCCGAACATGAGGAAGCGATGGCGGCGCTGGAGAAGGAGCGCGACAAGCTGGAGCGGCGCATCCAGATCGAACGCGACCGCTGGGACGAAGAGCGGGAAAAACTCAAGGGGGCCTTACGGCGCGTTTAGACCTTTGGCGTTGTTCTCGACTAACTTCCGGTCGGCACGACGCCGGCTTGTTCTATCATCAGGACCACCGACCGGCCCCGGGCATGGGGGCAGTGCATCACGCCACGCGGCACGGTAAAAGCCTGGCCCGGACTCAACGACACCAGCCGATCTTCAAGTTCGATATCCAATTGCCCGTCCATGACCAGAAAAAATTCGTCCGTGTCGTCATGCTTATGCCAGTGAAAGTCGCCTTCCATCACACCAAGCCTGACCCAGGCATTGTTGACTTCGCATAATGTTCGGTTCCACCACGGCATCTGCGCCTGGCCAACCGCGCCAATGTCGAACTGCTGCCCCTTTTCAAACATGACAGTTTCAGTCTCGATATCGTATTCTTGCGCGCCGCTGGCCATACCGTCCTCCTCGCTCCGGCTCGACATAATATAGGGACTTAGCTAATTGGCAATAGATTTGACCGACATGCTCAAGGCCTTGGGCAACGAAAAGCGGCTGGATATTCTGGAATGGTTGCGCAATCCGCGCTCGCACTTTCGGCCGCAAAGCTGGGGAGACCTGGTCGAAGACGGCGTGTGCGGGCTGTTCATTGCCGAAAAGTTGGGCGTGAGCCAACCGACCGCCAGTGAACATCTTCGGATTCTTGTCCAGGCCCGGCTTTTGATTCCCAAGAAGATAAAGCAATGGATCTTTTATCGCCGGGACGAAAAGCGCATCGATGAGCTCAAAAAGCTTCTGGGGAAAATTTGACCCCGGATACGGACGCTTGAATCCGGTTTTGCTTGAAGGGGCCTGGGCCTGCGCCTAGAAAGGCCGGCGCACGAAAGGAAATCCGCAATGCAAACCCTGGGCACCTTGCAGGCTATCGCCTTTCTGGTGGCAGCGACCGTGCTGGAAGTGAGCGGCGACGCCGTCATCCGCATCGCTTTGCGCGACCATGCGGGCCTTTCCGGCATCCGTGTCGCGCTATTCGTCTTGGGCGCGGCGCTGGTGTTCGGCTACGGCACCTTTCTCAATCTCGCGCCCTTGGAGTTTGGCCAGGTGGTAGGGCTTTACATCGCCGTCCTGTTCATCGTCTGGCAGGTGATCAATTTCGCTTTCTTCGGCACCCTGCCCACCATTCCCACCGTTGCGGGCGGGGTGCTCATCGTGGCGGGTGGTGCCATCGTGTCTTTCTGGAAAGCCTAATCCTTCCCAGCACCGGTTACGCGGCGGCCTCGCGAAAGGGTTGCCGAGGCTGGTTTCGTGCCTCTCCGAGCTTTCCTTCAGATCTGTTTTCCCCGATCATGAAGGCCCGGAAGCGGGAGCAAAACGTGCGCCAAATTTTGCTGTGCCTTGCCGCCATCGTCTTTTTTGCGGGTCCACTTCACGCGCAAAATCCCGCCGAACGTTCCGGCAATCCGGTTGCCGATCCGCGGGCCGTGGTGACGCTGGGCCATGCGCGCTTCACTGTCCTCACGCCTCAGTTGATCCGCATGGAATGGGCGGCGGACGGCAAGTTCGAGGATCACGCCAGTTTCGTCTTTCTCAACCGGCGTCTGCCGGTGCCGCGATTCGAGCATGCCGTCGCGCGCGATGGCCGTACGCTCACGATCAAGACCGATGCGCTCACGCTGATCTACACGCCCGATGCGGACAAGATGAATCAAGATGGGCGCTTCACGGCGGACAATCTCAGCATCGGCCTCATCGTTGCCGGCAAGCCCGTGACCTGGCGGCCGGGCATGGCGGACGATCAGAATCTGATGGGCACCGCGCGCACGCTGGACGGCGCGTTGGGCGACAAGACACAGGAACCCATCGAACCGGGCCTAGTGTCGCGCGCGGGTTGGGCCTTGGTGGACGATTCCACCCGGCCACTGTTTGATTCCGCCGATTTCCGTTTCGCCCAGGGCGAGAAGAGCCCTTGGCCCTGGGCGCTGGAGCGGCCAGCAGGTGAGCGCCAGGATCTCTATTTCTTCGGCTATGGTCACGACTACAGACGCGCGCTGGGCGAGTATGTGCGCGTGGCGGGCCGCATTCCGCTTCCGCCGCGCTTCGCCTTCGGCACCTGGTGGTCGCGCTACTGGACTTACTCAGACCAGGAGATCGATGAGATCGTACGCGGCTTCCATGACAATGGCGTGCCGCTCGATGTCTTTGTGATCGACATGGACTGGCATCCCAATTTCGGCACCGACTTCAATGTGAAGGATGCGAGCGGCCACACCAAGGGCTGGACCGGCTATAGCTGGAACAAGACTCTGTTCCCCGACCCGGACCAGTTTCTGGCTAAGCTGCATGCGGCGGGATTGAAGACCAGCCTCAATCTGCATCCGGCTTCGGGAATCCAGCCCTGGGAAGATTCCTACCCGCAGATGGCGCGCGCGATGGGGATCGATCCAGCGTCCCACCAATATGTGCCCTTCGACATCACCGACAAGAAATACGTGACGAACCTGTTCAATCTGGTGCTGCACCCCCTCGAAAAACAGGGCGTCGATTTCTGGTGGCTGGACTGGCAGCAGGAGCCGGCCACGAAGATGCCGGGCGTGACGCCGACCTGGTGGCTGAACTATGTGCACTTCACCGACCAGCAAAGAGAAGGCAAGCGGCCGCTGCTGTTCCATCGCTGGGGCGGGCTGGGCAATCACCGCTATCAGATCGGCTTCTCGGGCGACACGTTTTCGCAATGGCCGTCGCTGGCGTTCCAGCCTTGGTTCACCGCCACGGCCGCCAATGTCGGCTATGCCTATTGGAGCCACGATATCGGCGGCCATATGCCGGGCGCGGTCGAATCGGAGCTTTTCACCCGCTGGGTCCAGTTCGGCGCCTTCAGCCCCATCCTGCGCACCCATACCACCAAGAATCCGGATTCGGAGCGGCGCATCTGGGCCTATCCCGAGCCCTATTCGGCTGTGCTGCGTGCGGCGTTCCGGCTCCGCTATGCGATGCAGCCTTATTTGTACACCGAGGCGCGGCGCACCTATGACACGGGCGTCGCCTTCTTCCGCCCGCTTTATTATGACTGGCCGGAAGCGCCCGAGGCTTACACCAGCAAGAACGAATATCTCTTCGGCGAACAGATGCTGGTCGCGCCCGTGACGGCGCCTGCCGATAAGATCACGGGCCTTGCCACCGAAGATGTGTGGCTGCCCCCAGGCGAATGGATGGAATGGCCGACGGGAAAGCATCTGAACGGCGGCCGAACGGTGACGCGCAGCTTCTCGCTCGACCAGATCCCGGTCTATGTGAAGGCGGGTGCGATCGTGCCGATGCAGCCCGCGATGTTGCACACGGCTGAGAAACTGGTCGATCCCCTGATCCTGACCGTGTGGCCGCTGAAGCCCGGCGCGCGCTCCAGCTATTTGCTTTACGAAGATTCCGGCGTTTCGGTCGCCTACCAGCGCGGCGTATTCGCAAAGACGCCCGTGACGGCGACACAGACAGGTGACACGCTCAGGGTAGAGATCGAGTCGGCCCAAGGCGGCTATCCCGGTATGGCGAAGACGCGCGGCTATGAACTCCGCCTTCCGGCGGACTGGCCGCCCGTCCGCGTGACGGTGAACGGCGCCCTGGTCAAGCGCGCGGGCGCGACGGGTAAAGGTGGATGGTCGTTCGAAGGCAACACGCTCACCACCATGATTCCGGTTCCGGCAACCAGCGCGGCTCGGCGCGTGACGGTAGTGGTGGAGCGCGTCCCGGGCATGACGGCGCGACGGACCGAACTCGACGGGTATGCGGGGGCGATGACGCGGCTGCGCGCCGCCTACGATGCCCTGCAGCAGACTTGGCCGGTCTCAGCCCCGCCCGAGGTACTGGTGGATGCGATGCAGTCGGGCGACCGGCTGGGCTATCGCCCGCAGAGCGCCGCGCAAGAGCTGGCACATTTCCACGACGCACTTGCCAAGGCGTGCGCGGCGATGAATGCGCTGTCGAAAGATTTCCCGCTGGCGGTGGAGAATATGGCGCCGATCCCCGGGCAGACCGAGACACCGGCGGGCCGGGAGGCGCAGAAGCAACGCCGGCGCGATCTCTTGGCGCGGGCCGAGCGGGATGTGGCCGAGGCGGTGGACGGGGCGAGCCCGTAACTCGCGAAAGCCCCTCGCCACAAGTGCATGCCCGGCCTCCCCGCGCTTGCAAAGCATGCTGGCGGGGAGGGTGAGTAGCGGCAGCGTACGAACGTAGCAGCGCTTATTGCGCGCCGGCGCGAGCCGGTGCGCAAAAGTAAGCTGCGAAGGGCGGTGGGGTAAAATAAGCCAAAGAAAAGGGCCCCCGCAAAGGAGACGCCCCGCCAAAAGGCGAAAAGTAGGGAAGTCGAGAGAATAGACGCACGGCCCCTGCCCCTCCTCAATGCGCAAAGATGCGCCACCGATGTGCAGCCGCGCACAGGCCACAACGCTTTGCGGTCTTCCGGCAGATGGACAATATGGAGGCAACGCAAACATGCGGGCGTAACGGGAGGATGGCATGAGACGGATATTCCTTTGTGCAACCGCGGCTTCGGCATTGGTTGTCCTGGCCTTCGCCCAGGCGGGCCAAGCGCAGCAGCGCTCCACCATCGCCCAGTCGCTCACGCCGCCCGCGCTGCCGCTCTCCCGCGTCGAAAGCGCGATGATCGAATTTCCCCTGCCCAAGAGCGAGGACGCCTATCGCGCCATCGGCGGCCACAAGATGCACAAATATGTGGTGGAGCTGGCTGAGATCTCCAAACGCTATCGCGACGCCGGTCATCCCAAATATTGGGGCCGGCTGATCGGCACCCAAAGCGAAACCGAGACCAATGAATGGCTGGCGGGCAAATTCCGCGGGCTGGGCTTGTCGGATGTCCGCATCCAGCCGCTGGATCTGCCGCCGCAATGGACGCCGATGAATTGGGACGTGGCGGTGACGGCGAATGGCCAGACCGTGCATCTAAATTCCGCCCAGCCGGACTATGAAGCCAATTCCCTTCCCGCCACCGACCTCGATGCGGTTTATGTCGGGCTTGGCACCGAAGCCGATTTCATGGGCCGCGACGTGAAGGGCAAGGCGGTGTTCCTCACCTCCATGCTGGGCGTGACCAATGAGCGGGCGATCAAGCGCGCCGACGACAAGGGCGCCGCCGTCATCTTCGAAGTCTCCATGCTGCCCGGCAACATGCGCTACCAGGCTTATCCCTCGGGCACCAAGGCGCCCGCTTTCACGATGGGCAATGACGATGGTGCGGCGGCGCGCAAGCTGATCGAAGCGGCGGGCGCTACCATGCCGGCCAAAGTGCACGTCTCGCTGGAGGTGCAGAAGGTGCCCAACCTCAAGACCGCTTTGGTTTGGGGCACGCTTCCCGGCGCGACCGACGAGACCATCTATGTCACCGCCCATAAAGACGGCTGGTTCGAAGGCGCCAGCGACAATGGCGCCGGCGTCGCTTCCATGCTGGGGCTGGCGGAACATTTCGCCAAGATTCCCAAAGCCAAGCGCAAGCGCACCATCGTCTTCATCGGGCTGGACGGCCATCACAATGGCACCGACGGCGCGGCGGGTGTGAAATACCTGACCGCCAACAAGGCGACTTTGTTCGCCAAGACGGCGCTGCTGCTCAATGACGAGCATCCGTCCACCATCTTCACCCAATCGCGCCCGCGCTATTATCCGGGCGACGAGTTGGCCTGGGCCAACACCGTGATGCCGCTGCAATGGTATGGCGGCGGCAAGGAGCGGCCGGTGCTGGAAAAGATCGTGCGTGATGCGTTCAAGACATTCGGCCAGGCGCTGGAATTCGATCCCAGCCCGACGCCGCCTGCCAGCGACGCGAGTTACTTCTACCGCTTCACGCCCGCGATCGACGCCAGCGAATATCACTCCTATTTCCACACCGAGTGGGAGACGCCCGAAGCGGTGCCATGGACGGGCCTGGAAGCCTCCACCCGCGCCTTCGCCAAGATCATCGACGAGGTGAACAAGCGTCCGCTATCCGATTTCCAGCGGCCGGAAGACAAAGGCAATCATCCGGATTTCGATGAGTGAACCCCGACCGCCGAAGGCGGTCAAAACGATCCGGGGGATCGTTTTGAGGGGCGAACGCGCCGAGCCCTAGCGAGGCGCAATGGTGAAACGCATCGTTTCAGCTGCTCACGCCGCGAGGCCAGCGAGCGGCAGGCGGCCGCCGTTCACGCGCCGCCTTCCCTCGCTTCGCTCGAAGAGGGGCCAGCCTTTCTAAGCTCGCTTCGCTCGCAAGAAAAGCTAGGCCAGCACAAGCGAGGCGCAATGCCCGAACGTGCTGCCCCCTTCGCTCATGACCGCCAAGAGAAGGCTTTGATGCGGGAATAAATCCCGCCGGATAGGGGTATGAGGTCGGGAAATCCGGCTTGACCGGGACCGCCACCCGGAGGACGCTGAAGCGATGTTGAGGCTTAGCCGGCAGGCTGCAGCGGCTTTGGCCATCCTTGCGATGGTCTTCCGAGGCCTGTTGCCCAGCGGTTGGATGCCAAATCCCGCTGGCTTCGGCGAAACCGCTTTCATTCTCTGCGACATGGATGGCTCCATGTCGGTCACCGACATGGCCCGAATGATGCCCGCCATGCCGGGTATGGACATGTCTTCGACGGATATGTCCGATGACGGCAAGGCGGCGCCCGCCAGCGGTCACGGCCATGAGGAATGTCCCTTCGCCGCCGCCGCCCATGCGGGCGCTGCGTCCGCCCCCCTCGCTATCGCCCTGCCCGAATTGGCCGTCGATCGCGCACACCGGCCCGTGCTGGAGCGCAGCCTGATCCGTGAGGCGCATTATCAGCCGCAGTCTCCCCGCGCGCCGCCGCAACGCGCCTGAAGCATGACGTGCCCGATGCGCCGCGCCTTGCGCGCGCATGTTGCTGCAACTTCCAGTGCGAGAAATCTCATGACCTTCCGAAACTTGCGCCTTGGCGCAACCCTGTTGCTTGGCGGGATTGCCGTGCCCGCCATCGCCCACGCCCATGGCGTTTTGGGTGACCGCTTCTTCCCCGCCACCATCTCCTCAGACGACCCCTTCGCGGCGGACGAACTGGCCTTTCCCACCATCACGCATTTCAATCATGAAACCGACTACGAATTCGACTGGTCGAAATCGATCTTTCCCAGTTTCGCCATCGGCATCGGTACGGGCTATATCGACGCCAGGCCGCCAGGCGACACACCGGCCACCGGCTTCGGCAATCTCGATATTTCACCGACGCTGGAGGTCTATCGCGATCCCAAGAGCGAGACGATCTTCGCACTGGGACTGGATTGGGAAGTCGGCGGCACCGGCAGCAAGGCGGTCGCCGACAGCCGGTCAACCTACACGCCCACTTTCAAATACGGCAAAGGTTTCGGCGATCTGCCGGACTCCATGGCCTTCCTCAGGCCGCTGGCGATCACCGGCACGCTTGGCTACGCCATCCCCGACAGCGACGATCCCAAATCCATCGAATGGGGTGGCGCAATCGAATACAGTCTTCTCTATCTGCAGAACAATGTGCGCGATCAAGGCTTTTCCAACTTCGTCGCGCATCTGACGCCGGTCGTGGAATATGCCTTTTCATCCCCCGTACAGGCGGGCGGCGGCGGCACCACCGGCACCATCAATCCGGGCCTCATCTGGTCGGGACAGGTGGAGCAATTCGCTATCGAAGCGATGATCCCGGTCAACAAGGCGAGCGGCGGCAATGTCGGCGTCATCGCCCAGCTTCATTTCTATGTCGACGATATGTTTCCCAACTCGCTTGGCAGACCCATTTTCGGAGGCCGCACATGAAGACCCGTATCGCCCTGATCGCTCTGTTCGCGCTGGCTCTCGCCCAGCCCGCTTTCGCCCACGCGTTCTTGCAGCATGCCAGCCCCGGCGCCGGTCAAACGCTGGCCGCGCCCAAGGAGATTTCGCTGACTTTCTCCGAAAAACTGGCGCCGGGCCTTAGCGGCGGCGGCGTGATGGATGCGGCCGGCCATGAAATCGGCGGGCTATCCGCTACGGTGAAGGATACGATGATCACCATCGCACTGCCGCCGCTGAAGCCTGGTCTTTATCATGTGACGTGGCATGCGGTTTCCGTGGACGCTCACCGCACCGAAGGTGGCTACACCTTTACCGTCCAGCCGTGACGATAGCGTTCGCCGCCGTCCCGCGCCGGCGGCGGCGGGGAAAGTCGCGAGGCGGGTTGGCGGGCAGCGTCAGCACTGAAATTTTGCTGGGGGCGCTGGTCGTCGGCATTGTTGGTTACCTCGGACAGATGGCGCCGACATAGCGAAATGCGCCGCCATCCCTGCCGCACAGCCGCGCCAACACCACCGCCATCCGCATTAGGGTTAATCCAGGGATTCCGCGTACGGAAACCTCGGCCGCTGTTAGCTTCCCTCGTCAACTTTCGGGGGCCTCCACAATGCGCCGTCTTCTCACACTTATTCCGGCTGTCTTGACGTGCGCGGTCCTTTCGACCGGCGCCGAGGCCGCCGTGACGTTTACCTCACACCAATTCGACACGCTGCCGCCGGGGCCGGGCGAAGTGCTGATCAACAATTTCGACGGCATCGCCAGTCCGGACTTCACGTTCTCTGGCGGCACCATCCGCATCGGCAAGACGGTCAACCAGGCGCAGCAGCCCTTTGGCGACCTCACCCATTATGAAGCGGTGCAGTTCAAAAACCCCTTCATCATCAGCGGACCGGAATTGTCATCGCTGAGCCTCTATATCGGCTCGCTTGACACTTATAATTCGATCACCTTCCTGGGCGCGGGCGGCTTCTCACAGACCATCAACGGCACGGCCATGGGCGCACCCGCCAATGGCAACATCACCGACCCGCTCACCAACCGCCAATTCTTCTTCAAATTCGCTGCTGTCGACCGGGTTGACGAGATCATTTTCACCAGCAGCCAGCCGGCTTTCGAATTCGACAATATCTATGCCCGCGTCGCCGGCGTGCCGGAACCCGCCGTCTGGACCATGCTGATCATGGGCTTCGGCACCATCGGCTTCATGCTGCGGCGCCAGCGCGACACGGTCGCTTTCGCTTCGCTTTGACCTGAGACTCCCCCCAGCCTGAAGCGCCCGGGCCTCCCAACAGCCCGGGCGTTTTTCTTTTGGACCATTTTTCCTGGCCGACGCTCTTTTTTGGTCGCGCGGCCCGCGGAAAACCGCTTCGCACTTTTCCTGGCCAACGCTCTTTTTGGTCGCGCGGCCCGCGGAAAACCGCTTCGCACTTTTCCTGGCCGACGCTCTTTTTGGTCGCGCGGCCCGCGGAAAACCGCTTCGCACTTTTCCTGGCCGACGCTCCTGCGCCTACTTCTCCGGCGCGGCGGCAGAAACATTCTGCTTGATGAAGCGCGCGACATCGTCGTGCAGCATCTTCAGCGACGCCTCATTGGCATAGACCATGTGGCCGGACTGGTAATAGTGATACTCGATATTGCTTTGCAGCTTGTCTGGAATGGGCAAATGCCGCATTTCGTATTGGCCTTCAAAATAGGGCGTCGCCAGATCGTAATAGCCGCCGGTCAGGAGCACCTTCAGGTTGGGATTGGTCTTCATCGCCGAAGCGAGATCGGGCATCAAATTCATGATCCCAGGCTGGGGATCGCTGGCGCCCGGCGGTTGATGTCCCGACAGCCAATATTTGCCGACATCGATTGACGGCCGGTAGATGCGGCCCTCGCCGTAATGCAGCTCCTTGCGGACATAATCGTTGAAGGAGGAGACATAGGCCGAGGCGATGGACGCGGATTGGGGATCATATCCGGCTTCGCGGCTGAGAGGATCCAGATCCGGCCCTGAAAAGCGGGTGTCCAGCCGCCCGGTGGTCATTTCGTCCGGGTTCTGCAGCATCTTCGAGAATTGGCCGCCATTCACCCGCAAATCCGATTTCAGAATGTATGCCGCATCCAGTCCGGTATAGCGGGCAAGCTGATCGGCGATCGCTTTCTTCTTCGCCGGATCGATCGCCGCCCCTTCCTGCAACGCCAGCGCATAATCGGTGGTGGCGAAATGCTCCACTTCTTTCAGGAACGGCTCCAGCGCGGGCGGTTTCGTGCCGGGAAGCCGGTTGTGATACCAGGCCGTGGCGGCGTAAGTGGGCAAGGTCACGATATAGGCTTGATCCGTACCCGGATTATATTGGGGCGAATCCGCGCTCAGATCGAAATTCAGGATCTGCGACAGCTGGATCACGCCGTTGAAATCGGTCTGGTCGCCGGTCTCCAGAATGTTGATCAGATTGGCGTTGCGCGGCGTGCCGTAGCTTTCGCCGAACAGGAATTTGGGTGAATTCCAGCGGCCATATTTCGACAAAAAGCCCAACACGAACTGACTGAAGGCATAGGCATCGGGATCGGTGCCGTAAAACGCCTTCTCCTTGTCCTTGCCCGCGATACGCGAAAAGCCCGTGCCCGGCGCGTCGATGAAGACCAGGTCCGACACATCCAGCAGGCTATAGGCATTGTCCACCAGCTTGTACGGCGCGGCGGGCACATGGCCGTCGCCTTGGGTCACAACCCGCCTTGGCCCGAACGCGCCCATATGCAGCCACACCGTGGCCGAGCCGGGACCGCCGTTGAACAGGAACGTGATCGGACGATTGGCGGATGGCGCGCCTTTCTTGAAATAGGCGACATAGAACATGGAGGCTTCGGCTTGGGTGGGATTGCGGTCGCCCAGATCGTTCGGGTTCTTCTCCTTGTTCTTATCCTCCTTCTCCTTGTCTTCTTCTTCGGAGAGTTTGCCCGGATGCTCGCGCCAGGCGGCATCGTCCCAATCCTTGGGATGGACGATGATGGTGCCGGCGCTGGCGCGGTAATCGATGCGCTGACCGCCAACCGTCACCGCGCCGTCGCTGTCCACGCTTTCGGGATGAAACAACACACCCTGATCGGGCGCCGAGCTGGCAAGCGCGTCGGGCTTGGTGGACTTGTTCGCGTTTTCTGGCGAAAGCGGCGACGGCGCCGCCCATGATTGCGTCAATGTCAGGAAGGATGCCGAAAGCAGAAAGCCGAAAATCATCGCATTGCGTTTCATCATGTCTAGACATTTCCGTGTGAATATCTGCGGCGCCTCTCATAGGCCATTGCGGCTCGGTTTCGCAATTATATCGACAAAGGCAAGGAACTCGCCGACCAACGCGCGGCCACTCGCTCTCGCGCATGCCCTCCGGTTGTGTCAGTCTGGCCCGACTGGCCGGGGGACAGGCATGAGCGAAAGTTCACAGCAGCAGACCAGGGGCATCATCCTCTTTCTGGTTTTTGTCGTCCTTCTCAGCGGGACGATCTACACTCTGTTCTTTGCGCCATCGCCGTTCGCGGGCGGCGGCGGCGGCCATTATGTCGAGGCGCTAATGTGGTGCCCGGCCATTGCCGCATTCCTCACACTTCTTTTCACGCGCGGCGACATCGGCTCGCTCGGTCTTTCCCGTTTCGCGCCGCGTTATGCGCTGGCGGGTTATCTCATCCCGCTTGGCTATGCGGCGCTGGCCTATAGCGCGATTTGGACTCTGGGCCTGGGCGGCTTTCCCAGCGCCAAAGGCATCGCCGAACTCGCCAAGATGGTGGGCTGGCATGTCACCGCGCCGGGCGCGTTCATCCCGCCCTATTTCCTGTTGGTCGCCACCACTTTCATGGTCGGCTCCGTCGCCCGCGCCTTGGGCGAAGAGATCGGATGGCGCGGCTATCTCGCGCCCCGCATGGTGGCGCGGCTGGGCTTCACCTGGGGCGCGATCGTCTCCGGCGCGATCTGGGCCAGCTGGCATATCCCCATCATGGTGTTCGGCAATTACAATGCCGGCACGCCTTTCTGGTACGGCTTTACTTGCTTCGCGCTGTTCGTGATCGCCAGCGCCGTGATGCTGACCTGGCTGCGCCTGAAATCGAACTCGGTGTGGCCCTGCGCCATCCTGCATGCCAGCCACAACGCCTTCATCCAGACTTTCTTCACGCCGCTGACTGCGCCCAAGGGCACCATCACGGCTTATGCGATCGACGAATTCGGCTTCGCTACGCCGCTGCTGGCTATCGTGATCGCAGTCTATTTCTGGACGCGTCGCAAGGAAGTCGCTGCGACCTAGTCGGTGCCTTCGATGATGTCGTAATGCTGCACGGTGGCGTCGTAGGACACCAGCGCGGCCACCGCTTCCGGCTCCACCACGGCTCTTGCATAGTCGCTGCCGGCGAACGCTTTGATCGCCTCCAGCGATTGCCAGCGGGAGAGCACCAGATATTCGATCTCCTCGCCCAACGGCCGCCGGTACAGGGTGGCGCCGATAAAGCCGTCGATCCGTTTCAAGGCGGGCAGGACATGCTCACGGAAATGCGCAGGGTATCGCTCCGCCGCCGCTTGCGACGCGCGTCCTCGCCATTCGCGTAGAATCACGTTTCCGCCGC
>Ga0105240_10001788_pt1 | contig 36269 bp, 33 predicted proteins | sample KBSC54metaG_FD_80426 | JGI IMG/M metagenome (GOLD analysis project Ga0105240, IMG submission 80426) | Corn rhizosphere microbial communities from Kellogg Biological Station, Michigan, USA - KBS C5-4 metaG | ecosystem: Host-associated > Plants > Roots > Rhizosphere > Soil | place: Michigan, USA... | reverse complement strand
CTATGGCTGTAATCTGATAATCGGGTAAACCCAATACCACCTCTGATCTGATCAAAACTTTTCCTCGCAAGAATGTTTTATCAGTCAGAGGTGGGGTTTGCCCCCATTAACGAGCTAGAGCCAACAAATTGGCTCTACGCACTCTTTTTTTACTTCGCCGACCCGAAGAACTGCCATGGCTACCTTGATGCGCGCCGGTGGCCGACACGGCGCAGAGTGCCCGCGTTGCCGCTCTAAGAACGTTGTCTCTCAGGAGAACGGGCATTAGTTAAACGCGATTGATCCGTCTGGATCAGCGACTCCTTTGGATGACAATGACGGCAGTTTGGGCGAACTCAATGGATTTGCTAAGTGCAGCCTTCAGCATTAAAATAAACGGCTTTTGAGGTCAGGAGCGCCGTGCCGGGCAGGAAGAATTTGGGTTGGGATTCAAGGAGTTGCATGGCGGGGACGACGGGGCTCGAACCCGCGACCTCCGACGTGACAGGCCGGCGCTCTAACCAACTGAGCTACGTCCCCGCAATGTGTCGGAACTTTTTTATCTTAACACGCATGACTGCAAATCCCAATCGGGTGTGGGGGCGCACATCGGTTTCGTTTTCGCGTCTCAGCGCACGTTTTCAACCCGCGATTCGGAACAGCCCCGACACTTTAGATGTTCAAAACGCCGGGCCACCCTGTTTTCGGCCCAACCGATTGTAATTTCGTGAGAAACTGAGAGCGTCTGGAAAACTGTTCCGCCGCCGCGCGGAACACGCGCAGGAGGTCGGCAACATGTCCCGTCATTGCCCGGAAACTCCCTTCGACAATATCGAAAGCTCCCATGAATACGTTTCCCTGCTCGCGGAGGCCATCGCGGAAGCGATTGCCGACGTAGAAGCGGACATCGCCCTCGCGAAGCGCGACAGCGCTGACCGCCGTGTGGAGGCACTGCAGCTGGTGCAGTTCAACCTCGCGAAACTGAACACGAACATGGCGGCCAGCCGCAGGGTCCTGAACGATCTTCGAACGCTGCGGCGCCTGCTGCTCGAAGAGCGCAGTCTGAATGTCGCCTGGCGCTCCGCCGCGGCCGATTGACTCTTGCCCCCCGCTGCGCGCCGCCCTGGAAGGACATGGCCCGCGGTCCGCATTCAGTACACTGTTTACTAATGCCCGATAACAGTTTCGACGTGGTCTCTCAGATCGACATGCCGGAGGTGAACAATGCGATCCAGCAGGCGATGAAGGAAATCACTACCCGCTACGATCTGAAGGACTCCAAATCCAATATCGAGCTCAACGAGAAAGACAAGAAACTGGTGCTCACCAGTTCAGATGAATTCAAGCTGAAAGCTGTGACCGAGATTCTGGGGCAGAAACTCGTGAAGCGCGGCGTGCCCATTCGCAACCTGGTGTATGGCACGATCAATTCCGCGCATGGTTCCACGGTGAAGCAGGAAGTCACTCTGGTATCCGGCATTGCCACTGAAAAAGCCAAAGAGATTGTGAAGGCGATGAAAGACAGCAAGCTGAAAGTCCAGGCCGCCATACAGGGCGACCTTGTTCGAATCAGCGGCAAAGATCGCGACACTCTACAGCAGGCCATTGCCATTCTGCGCGCGGCGGATTTCGGCATTGAACTTCAGTTCATCAATTTCCGCACCAATTAAGATCACGTGCCCCGACGCATCGAATCGCTGTTTCTCAGTGGCGCCGCCGGTCGTTTGGAAGCCCTGCTGGAAGAGCCGGAGGACGGTGAGGCAGTGGAGGCATGTCTCGTCTGCCACCCGCACCCGCTGTTCGGCGGCACTATGCACAACAAGGTGGTTTATCGTCTGGCGAAGGCTTTGCGCCGCACAGGCAGCGTTGTGCTGCGTTTTAATTTTCGCGGCGTGAATCTTAGTGAAGGCGTACACGATCATGGCCCAGGGGAAATGCAGGATGCCCGCGCGGCGCTCGAATTCCTGCGGGGGCGGTATCCTGAGCTGCCTTTCTCGCTGGCCGGATTTTCCTTTGGGTCGCGCGTTGCGCTGAAACTCGGATGCCAGACACACGAGCCGCGGCCTGAACGATTGATTGCTGTCGGCTTTCCCACCTCGCGGGGCAAAGTCGAGTACCTGAGTAAGTGTTCCATCCCGAAATATTTTGTACACAGCACGGTGGATGAATTTGGCCCGAAGGAAGAGCTGGAGCGATTCTACGAACAGTTCGCGGGGCCGAAGAGTCTTCAATTCATTGAAGCGGGCGATCACTTTTTTGCGGGCTCGCTGGACAAACTTGAAGCGGTGATTTCAGCCCTTCCGCGCTGAAGGCGCCGGGGAGCCGCTGTGGCCCGAGGGCCGGCCTCCGGTTGGGAGTTCATTTGCAACCGACCCAAATGATACCCTGTTCGGAATATCTTCCATGCGACCACAAGCCACTCTCGTTCTCTGTCTCGGCGCCTGCGTGGCATGGCCACAGCAGCCGCCAGCCGACGCCATTGCCACGCTGACCGGTCGCCTCGATCTCGAACGCTACAAGGCCACTATCAAGGGCCTCACTCAATTCGGAGATCGCCGTCAGGGCACCGACCGCAACCGCGCCTCCATCGATTGGATTGAAGCTCAACTTAAGAGCTACGGCTGCACGAATACCGAACGGATCCACTACGATTACCAGCCTGCCGTACCAGGCGCCGGTCGCGGCGGCGGGCGTGGCAGAGGCACCGGCCAGATTGCGGGCCCGGGCGGTTCGCGGCGTCGCGGCAGCCGCGTTCCTGAAACCGTCAACAACGATCCGCTGAAGCAGCCCGATGAAAAACTTCGGGCACTCAATTCGCAGCCTTCCACGCCGGGGCCGCGCGAAGAAGTCTACTGCACCAAGGTGGGCGCGACGCATCCCGAAGAGATGTACATCGTGGGCGCTCACATGGATGGCATCGGATGGGGCGAGGCGGCTAACGACGACGGTTCCGGCACCGCGCTCGTGATGGAGTTAGCCCGTATTCTCAGCAGTCCGGATGTGCAGACGGAGCGATCCGTGCGCTTCGTGCTGTGGAACAACGAAGAATCCGGCCTGAACGGCGCGCGAGCGTACGCCGATCAGCGTAAGGACCTCCAGGGGAAAGAATCCCCCGCGGGGTCAGGCCAGTATCCCGAACCGAAGTGGCTCGGCATGATCCAGCACGACATGATGATGTTCGATCACGGCATGCCGAACAAAGACGGCACCGTGCCGAAAGCGCAGCGGCCCGAGGCGGACGTCAATATCGAGTACCAGATGACTTCGAAATTCGCCGAAGCGGCGATGGCCCTTGCCCATAAATTTCAAGTCGCCAACGACAAATACGCGACCGACTACCCGGCCAATGTCGGCCCACATATGACCAATACGGACTCCACGCCGTTCATGGACCTGGCGCCATCCATCAGCCTTCGCGAGAACGAACGCGGCGCTCAACTGGGCAACGGCTGGGATCCGCATCATCATCAGGCTACCGACGTCTTCACCACTTTCAGCGACGACGATTTCCGCCTGGGCCTGAACGCCGCGCAAACAACTCTTGGGGCCGTCGGCCAACTGGTCGGGGCGAAGTTGGCACAATAGGGCATGACTCCGGAAGCCGCCCTGTTTGCAGTCGCCGCAACTCCGCTTCACACGATTGCGGATGTGATCTCCGCGTTTACCGAAATCGATCAGGCGCTGCCGGACTCGGACGGGCTCAAGTGGTTCAACGGGCTTTATCTCAATGTGACGAAGGCTGTGGATCAAAGTATCGGCACGCTCCACTGGAATAATCCGACATGGCTTGCGCGCCTGGACGTTGTTTTCGCGGGACTTTATCTGGGCGCGCTGAAAGCATCTTTCACGCGCGGCGAAACGGCCCCCGCCTGCTGGCAGGTGATGTTCAATGCCCGGCACGATATGCATCTGGCGCGCATTCAGTTTGCACTCGCGGGCATGAACGCGCACATCAATCACGATCTCTGCATCGCCGTCGTTCAGACCTGCCGGGAAATGGGAATTGAGCCGGTTCACCTGTCGCCGGAATACCAGGATTACACACGGGTAAACCAACTCCTGAACGCGCTTATCGATTCCACAAAGAAGGAACTCATGGTGGGGCTGCTGGGCAACGCGCTCCCGTGCATCGGACGCGTTGAGGACCTGGTGGGCGCGTTTGGGATTCTCGATTCAAGGGAAGTTGCCTGGACCAACTCCGAACTCTACTGGCACGCTCAAACACTCCCCGGACTCGCCGAAAGGTTCATTGCCGGGCTGGATCGGGCCACCGCGCTGGCCGGCGCCGGGCTGCTTGCGCCCGTGGGCGTTTGACACGCTAAACTCCCGTTGAGGAGATGTTATGAGGGGAGCAACGCTTTCGGTGTTATTGCTGATCGGCTCGAGCGCGTTTTGCCAGACTCCGGCTAAGGAGCCGGACACATTACAGCAACTGCTTTCTGAAGTGCATCAATTGCGAAAGGACCTCGAAGCAGTGACGATAGCATCGCAGCGTGTGCAGATCGCGCTTTATTCGCTGCAGATTCAGGATACGGCGGTGGCCCGCGCGACGCTGCGGCTGGATGAGGTGCGGAAGAAGTGCGCGGCGGTGGAGAACGAGCGCCTGCATCTGGTTTCGCTGGTTCAAGACATTGAATCCGCCGGGCCGGGTAAGATTCCGGAACCGGAGCTAAAGGCCATGCGGGATCAGATCGGTCAATTCAAGCGTGACGCGGAGATGAAGTCCACCGAATCGCAAAATTGTCAGGCGACGGAATCCCAAACCTCCGGACAGCTTCGAAGCGAACAGGCGAAATTGACCGAGTTGCAGGAGCGCATCGGGCGGCTCGACAAAGCCCTGGACAAACTGGCCCCGGGCCTGAATTGATGAGGCCACTACACGCGATCGCGTCACGAAAGCTGGCAGCAAATTGAAACCTCCGAAACTGACCGTGAAGCAAATTCGCGAACTCGGCGAACCGATTTACAGCACGGAAATACCGGAGGCCTGGGCGGATACGAACGGTCACGTGAACGTCCGCTGGTACGCGGTGATTTATGACGATGCGGGCGATGTGCTGCACGATTTACATGGACTCACTCTTGCTTCGCACCGCGTCCGGAACAGCGGGACGATGGACCTGGAACATCACACGCATTTCGTCAGCGAAGTCATGCCTTCCGAGATGGTAAGCATCTACGTGCGCGCGCTGCGCGTTAATGAGAAGCGGCTTCACTATCTGATGTTCCTTGTGAATGAGCGGCACAACCGGCTTGCTTCGATCTTCGAATGCATCAACACATTTGTAGATCCAGGGGCAAGAAAAACCGCGCCGTGGCCCGAAGCTTCGCGGCGCGTCATGGAAGAAATGATCGAAGCCCATTCAAAGGTCTCGTGGGATGCCCCGGTCACGGGTGTGATGTCAGTCTAATTTTGCAGAAGGGTTTTTCGCGTATACTAGTGCTAATTAGTACCTGTATGCACCTGTCAAGATCCATTCTGATAGCAGTATCATTTGCCCTAATCGCGCAGGCCTCTGAGCGGTGCGCGAGCAGTCCTGTTCCGGCTAAGCCACGCGCGCCGTCGGCGATTGGGCACCCTAACCCAACGCTTGCATCGGCAGACCGGCATATGACAGTTGCGCAACGAGCCATGTTCTTCGATTACGAGGATGCGGCGGCGAGCTTTCGGTTTGAGGCAGAGCGCGGTGAATCGAGGGCTCAAGGGTTACTTGGGCTGTTTTACTACGACGGTACGGGTGTGGATCGCGATTTGGTGGAAGCATACAAGTGGTTCACACTCGCGGCCGAGCATGGTGATAAATACGTGACGGAGATGAGGGATTCCGTTGCTGCTGAAATGACTTCCTGCCAGCTTGCAGAGGCCAGGCAACTCGCGAAGGTCTGGCGAGTCAAAAAGAATCACGCTACTATGGCGCGCGTTTCCCGCTAGCTGGCACCGGACGTGCTCCGCGGAATGCGAGTGGCGCTGCCGATTGGCTTGAATCGCTCGGGTACACGACTGGAGCGGGACTCCATGGGAATGGTGGAGGTGCCTGCCGATCGCTATTGGGGCGCTCAGACCCAGCGTTCCCTGGTTCACTTCTCTATCGGCAATGACCGTATGCCGAAGGAACTCTATCGCGCATATGGCTACGTGAAGAAAGCGGCGGCGCTTGTGAATTGCGCGGCGGGGCTGCTCGACCGACAACGGGCAGATGCGATCGTTCAGGCGGCGGACGAAGTGATCGCGGGTAGTCTTGACACCGAGTTTCCTCTGTTCGTTTGGCAAACAGGATCGGGAACGCAGTCGAACATGAACGTAAATGAGGTGATCGCGAACCGCGCAATTCAATTGCTGGGGGGGGAGTTGGGGAGCAACTCGCCTGTTCATCCAAACGATCACGTGAACATGTCGCAGTCCTCGAACGATACGTTTCCCGCGGCCATGCATATCGCGGGCGCGATGGAAATCAGGAGCTATCTGCTGCCGCGCGCGGAACAACTCGCGGAGGCGCTTGAGGCCAAGGCCCGGCAGTGGGGCGACGTAGTCAAGATCGGCCGCACTCATCTGCAGGACGCGGTGCCTCTCACGGTGGGTCAGGAGTGGTCCGGGTACGCGGCTCAACTGCGCGATTCGCTTGCGTCCATTGAGGCAGGTCTTGCCGGCCTTTATCGGCTTGCGGCGGGTGGCACGGCTGTGGGGACCGGTCTGAACGCGCCCCCTGATTTCGGCGAATCCATTGCGGAACGCATCGCCGAATTTACGGGCCTGCCCTTCACAACGGCGCCGAATAAATTTGCCGCGCAGGGCTCGCTTGACGCAATGGTGAACGCGCACGCGTCGCTTCGGGGTCTGGCCGTAAGCCTGATGAAAATTGCAAACGATCTGCGATGGCTTGCTTCCGGTCCGCGCTGCGGTTTGGGTGAACTGATATTGCCTGACAATGAGCCGGGCTCATCCATGATGCCGGGCAAAGTGAACCCGACTCAGTGCGAGGCTCTGGCCATGATTTGTATTCAGGTGATGGGGAACGATGTCGCGGTGGCGTTTGCCGGTTCGCAGGGCAACTTCGAGCTGAATACCATGCGTCCGCTTATCGTCAACAACTTTCTGCACTCTGCCCGTATTCTGGCGGATGGCTGCGAGAAGTTCCGCGAATTCGCGGTGGAAGGCGCAACGCTGAACGAAACGCGAATCGCCGAATTCGTTCGGAATTCACTCATGCTCGTCACGGCGCTGAATCCCGTTATCGGCTACGACAAGGCTTCGAAGATCGCGCATAAGGCACTGGTCGAAGGCACGACGCTCAAACAAGCCGCCCTGTCGACGGGTTGGATCGATGAGGAGACTTTCGACCGCGTTGTCGACCCCAGGCGCATGGCCCACCCGAACGCATGATTGCCGGATTGTAAATCATTGCCGGAATGTAAATCAGTGCCGGAAGTGGCGGACTCCGGTGAACACCATGGCGACTCCCAAGCGGTTGGCGGCAGCGATCACGTCCGCGTCCTTGACCGAGCCGCCCGGCTGGATGAAGGCGGTTGCTCCGTGTTTTACGGCCTGCTCGAGTCCGTCGGGAAATGGGAAGAAGGCGTCGGAGGCAACTACGCTGCCGGCGATCGGCAGGTGCGCTTTCATGGCGGCGATATTTACGGAATCCACGCGGCTCATCTGACCCGCGCCGACTGCCACTGTTTGACCGGCCCGGGTATAGACGATTGCGTTCGATTTTACATGCTTCACCACCTTCCATCCGAATTCGAGGGCGGTCCATTCTTCGGCGGTGGGCTGGCGTTCCGTTTGAACAATGGCGCTGGCGCGGTCGAATGTGGCGAGGTCGGCTGTTTGGGCGAGGTAGCCACCGGAGATGCTCTTGACGACGATCGGATCGGTTGGGGCAGTGGCGACTACCAGGCGAAGGTTCTTCTTCGCTTGCAGGATCTTTAGAGCGCCTTCGGAGTAGGACGGCGCGGCGATGGCTTCAGCGAAGAGCTTCGAGACCTGCTGAGCGGTTTCCTCATCCACTTCGCGATTGAAACCGATGACGCCTCCGAACGCGGATACAGGATCGCATTCGAGGGCCTTTCTGTAGGCATCGGCGAGGACTGGTTGTTCGGCGCAGCCGGCCGGATTGGTGTGTTTGATAATAGCTGCGGCTGGATTCGCGAATTCGCAGACTAATTGCCAGCAGGCATCCAGATCCACCAGGTTGTTGTAGGAGAGTTCCTTGCCGTGCAACTGCGTCGCGCCGGCAATGCCCGCGGCTCCAGTCGCATAGAGCGCGGCCTGCTGGTGCGGGTTTTCACCGTAACGGAGACTCATGCGCCTGGGCGCGCGGAGGTCAAGAATGGCTGGCAGCGCTTCCTGAGCGGGAACGGGCTGGCCCAAGGTGATCTGAGCGAGTTTGGCGCTGATGGCGCGGTCATAATCCGCTGTGCTTGAGAATGCCTGTTGGGCGAGACGCCATTTGGTTTCACGCGAAAGATGGCCATTGGCGCGGAGTTCTTCGAGCAGGGGAGTGTAGTCCCGCGCGGAGGTAACAATGGCGACGTCTTGCCAATTTTTGGCGGCCGAGCGGATCATGGTTGGGCCGCCGATGTCGATGTTTTCGATCAGCTCTTCGAGAGTGGCATCAGTGCGGGCAGCGATCTTCCCGAACTGGTAGAGATTCACTACCACCATATCGATGGGCTCTATGCCGTGTTCGGCGAGAGCGGCGACATGTTGCGGGTTGTCGCGGACCGCGAGGATCGCTCCCGTGATTTTGGGGTGCATGGTTTTCACGCGCCCGTCGAGCATTTCAGGAAAGCCGGTCACTTCGCTAACGTCGCGGACCGGGACGCCGGAATCACGCAGGAGGCGGGCAGTGCCGCCGGTCGAAATTAGATCGGCTCCGAGGGCGGAGAGGCCGCGCGCGAAGTCGGCCACACCGGTTTTGTCGGTGACGCTGATTAGAACTCTCATAGGAGGGGAAGTCTTAGGTTATCAGGGGTGTTGATGGGGCAGAAGGGGTACAGCCGCGAAGTTTCGCAAATGCGGCGAAATTCGCGCCAGTCCCCTTTTTGCGCGTTCCCCCGGAGTAGAATTCAGTGACGGATATGAGGCTGTTTACGGGCATTGCGCCCGCGGCTGAGGTCGCGGAGAGGCTGGCGGCGGCTCTGGATCGTCTGCGTCCGCATGCGGACTTGAAATGGTCCCCGGTTGAGAACCTGCATATCACCATGAAATTCATCGGGGAATGGCCGGAGGACCGGTTGGCCGAACTACAGAGCGCACTTGCCGCGATACGGAATGGAGGCCCTTTCGAGATTGCGATTCGCCGCTTCGGTTTCTTTCCGAACCCGCATCGTCCACATGCTTTGTTTGCCGGAGTGCGGGCCGGGCCGGAATTGAATGAGCTCGCGATTAGAATTGATGAGGCGGTGGCGGCGCACGGCGTGAAGAAGGAGGATCGTCCTTATGTTCCGCATGTGACGCTGGCGCGAATTAAGAACCAGAGAATCAGGGGACTGAGAGAAGAAATAGCTTCTATGACCGATATCGATTTCGGGGCGTTTCAGGCTACGGCATTTCATCTGTATCAAAGCGCGGGAGGCGTGTATAAGCCGCTTTCGTCCTATCCGCTGGTGCAGACCGCATGATGGGGATTCTCTCGGTTGTTGTTGCCTATTTGACGGGCGGAATTCCATTCGGTCTGCTGATCGTAAAAATCATGACGGGGCAGGATGTGCGGGACTCCGGCTCAGGCAATATCGGCGCAACGAACGTGATGCGCACGTCGGGTTTTGGGGCTGGCTTTCTAACCTTTCTGCTGGATGCGGCCAAGGCGTTTTTCGCGGTGTGGCTCAGCGATCGACTGACCGGCGGCAATGTGATGTGGATGAGCATGGCGGCAATGGCTTCATTGCTGGGGCATGTGTTCCCGGTTTGGCTGAAATTCAAAGGGGGCAAGGCGGTGGCGTGCTTTGTGGGGGCGTTCGCGTATTTGACGCCCGTGCCTCTGCTGGCGGTGGCGGTCATCTTTATCGGATTGCTTGCATGGACGCGTTATCTTTCATTGGGAAGCATTGTAGGCGCAGGCCTGTTTCCGCTCGCGTGCTGGATTATTCTGCATCCGGACTGGCCCGTGCTGGCGGCGGCGGTGGGGGCGGCGGCGCTGATTATCTGGCGCCATTCGGAGAATATCGAGCGCATTCGGGCCGGTAATGAGCGCATATTTCGGTTGCGGCGAATTAAATAAGTGAACGCAGGACCGAACAAGCTCGCGATTGTGGGGGGAGGCAGTTGGGGGACTGCGCTGGCGTGTGTGCTCGCGCCGCGGTTCAACGGCATCCACTTGTGGATCAATGAGCCGGAAATTGCGGAATGCGTGCAACGAACGCGGGTCAATGAAGTGTTTCTGCCCGGCTTCAGCCTTCCTGAAAATGTAATTGCCGGGAACTCTCTGGAAGCTGCGCTGAGCGAAGCAGATGTGGTGCTGAGCGTAATGCCTTCGCACGTGGTGCGGGACGTTTACACGCGGATGCTGCCGTGGCTAAGGCGGGAGACTCTGCTGGTGAGCGCGACAAAGGGGCTGGAAACCGGATCGCTGTTGCGGGTATCGCAGGTGATTCGGGAAGTAGCCGGGAGGGAACGCGGGATTACGGTATTGACCGGTCCGACATTCGCGCGGGAAGTGGCGGCGGGAAACCCTACCGCGGTGGTTGCGGCGTCAGACAACCCGGAACTCGCCGCGCAGGTACAAACGCTGTTTTCGGGGCCAACGCTGCGGGTGTATGCGAGCAGCGATCCGGTGGGCGTGGAGATCGGCGGGGCGCTCAAGAACACGATCGCGATCGGCGCGGGGATTTGCGACGGGCTGGGCTTGGGCCATAACGCGGTGGCGGCGCTGATCACCCGGGGTTTGGCTGAACTGACACGGCTGGCAATGGCGTTGGGGGCTCGGCCCGACACGCTGTCGGGTCTAGCCGGACTAGGAGACCTGGTACTCACTTGCACGGGAGACCTGAGCCGTAACCGACAGGTAGGTTTAAAGTTAGCGGCAGGGCTGGGATTGGGCGATATTCTGGGAGCGACGCCAATGGTGGCGGAAGGCATAAAAACAACGTCCGTCGCTATGCAACTTGCGGCGCGCCATGGGGTTGAACTTCCTATAGTGCAGGAGATGGACGCAGTGTTGAATTTGGGTCGGAGACCGGATGAAGCGATACGGCGACTGATGACACGTGCGCTGCGGAGCGAGCAGGCGACCCTGCGAAGCGAGGCGAGTGGAAGCCTCGCCGTGGAACGGGAGTGATTCGCGGCTGGCCGCAACTATCCATGTGGCAAGGGGTTAACACGGTTATCGGACCCTCGGCGCCCCTCGACCCGGACGCAGAACTGATGCTTCGGGTTCGGGAGGGTGACGAGGAGTGTTTTCGCGATCTGCTCAACAGACACCGCAACCCGCTGGTCCATTTTCTATTCAGGATGGTGCAGGATCAGCCGGTTTCGGAAGAGCTGGCGCAGGAAGTTTTCCTGCGCATTTACAAGACCCGTGCGAGTTACGAGCCAACGGCGAAGTTCACGACGTGGATGTTCCGCATCGCCACGCATCTGGCTCTTAACTGGTTACGGGACGAGAAGAACGCAAGAGCGGAGATTCGGCTTGACGGAGCGCGGAGTGAAAGCCGTGACGGGGAATTACCTGCGAGGGAAGTTCCCGACCGAAAGCCAACAGTGGAGCAGCATATGGTCTATGAGGCCAGGCTGCAGGAGATCAGAGACGCGATCGCGCTGCTTCCAGAGAAGCAGAGGGCCGCGGTTTTGATGCACAAGTACGAAGAGATGGAGTATTCGCAGATCGCAGTGGTGCTGGACAGTTCGGAATCAGCCGTAAAAAGCCTGCTTTTCCGAGCCTACGAGACCCTGCGTGCGAGGCTCGCGCATATGGTAACGGGAGGTACTCGATGAAATGCCCTTTACGGACGGAAGACAATTTGGCTGTTCTGCTGGATTACTCGGCAGGACGTTTGGCGGCGAACGAAGCGATCGCTCTCGAAAAGCACATGCTGGCTTGCGCGCGGTGCGCGGCGTATAAGACGGATCAGGCGGAAGTGTGGCTGGCGCTCGATGCGTGGGAAGCGCCGCCGGTGAGCATGGCGTTCAACCGGAGGGTTTTGCGCGCGGTTGAAGAACGTGCCCGGGCGCCGTGGTACACGAAATTAGCTGAGGCGCTGCGCTTCAGTGCGTGGAAGCCCGCGTTCCCGCTCGCGGCCGCGGCCGCGTTGATCGTAGCGGGATTTGTATTCGATCACCAGGGCGCGGCCACTGGAACACGGGGTGCTATCGAGATTTCGGGCGTTTCCGTGTCAGACGTAGACCAGGTGGAGCGTACGCTGGACGACATTCAGTTGCTGCGGCAGTTCGACGCGGCAGCTACCGCCCGGCCGATGTAGTTATTGTTTATGAACCTTCGCTGCGTGACATCTGCGATTGCTTTCGGACTGACGCTTACTTCCGCCTGGGCGGGAAAGGCGGAAGAGAAGAAGGCGCACGCGGGTGCGGCGACGCGGGCGCCGGCTCCGAAGCCGCCGAAACCTCCGGCAGCCAGAACTGGTGCGGGGGGCGGAGCTGCTCAGGCGGGCCGTCCCGATAACCACCCCGGTGAACAAGCGGTTGACCGACTGATGAAGATGTCTCCGGAACAGAGGGCGAAAGCTTTAAGTAAGCTGCCGGCCGAGCGCCGGGAGAAGATCGAAAAGCGGCTCGACACGATCAGCAAGTTGCCGACGGCTCAACAGACGCGAATACGGAGCCGGCAGGAAATGCTGAATAGTTTGCCGCCGGAAAGACAGGCGCTGGTGAGGCGTTCGGTGCAGCAATTCATCAAAATGCCTGAGGATCGGCAGACGGTGGTAAATCAGGAATTAAGCCGGATTGCTCCCATGCCGGATGAAGAGCGTCGGGCTTATATGAATACGGAAGAGTTCCGGAATCGGTTGTCCGCGAGGGAGCAGCAGATGCTGGCTCACCTGTCTGAAATTACACCGCAGCAGTAAAGGCTTTTGGACGCTGGATCTACGCGGATGATGCAGTCCCCCGCCCTGACGGAGACGCAGGCGTGAAACGGATTCTCTGAGGAAACACGATCGGCAGGAAAACTGGAAATTCGTTCACCCGACCGTCTTTAATGGCCCTTCCGGCACCCCACGTTACACTCTAAGTAACCACGCATGATTCCTCACGCGATCCCCGAAGGGCTCACCTTCGACGACGTTTTACTTGTACCGGCCTGGAGCGACCTTCTTCCGACCGAAGCGGAAACCAAAACCCGGCTCACGCGGCAGATTCCACTGAATATTCCAATAGTCAGCGCGGCTATGGACACCGTTACGGAATCGCATCTCGCGATTGCGCTCGCGCAGCAGGGCGGCATAGGTTTCATTCACCGCAATATGTCCATTGAGCGGCAGGCGGAGGAGGTGGACCGCGTGAAGCGCAGTGAAAGCGGGATGATTGTCGACCCCATCACGATCGCGCCCGACAAGAAGATCGCCGATGCGCTCGCGCTGATGGAACGCTATCGAATTTCCGGCGTTCCGGTGACGAAGGAAGGCGGAACACTCGTTGGCATTCTGACCAACCGGGATTTGCGGTTCGAGACCCGGTTCGATCTGCCGATTGCGGAGGTGATGACAAAAGACAATCTCATTACTGTGCCGGTGGGCACCACGCTCGAACAGGCGGAAGAGATTCTGCATCGCCACCGCGTGGAGAAACTGCTGGTTGTCGATGAAGCCTATAAGCTCAAGGGGCTGATCACCGTTAAGGACATTCAGAAAAAGCTGAAGTATCCGAGTTCGGCGAAGGATGAGCAGGGGCGATTAAGGGTAGGCGCGGCAATCGGCGCCACAGGCGATTTCCTGGAACGCGCCCATGAACTGGTGCGGCGCAAGGTAGACGTGATCGCAATCGACACCGCGCATGCCCATAGCATCCGGGTATTCGAGGCCGTGAAAGCGGTTAAGAAGGCAATGCCGGACGTGCAGTTGATCGCTGGAAACGTAGGTACCTATGAGGGCGCGAAGGGGCTGATCGACCTGGGCGTGGATGGCATTAAGGTGGGCATCGGGCCTGGGTCCATTTGCACAACGCGCATCGTGTCCGGCGCCGGTGTTCCGCAGCTTACCGCGATCGCGGCGTGCAGCCGGGCAGCGCGCGAAGGTAATGTTCCGCTCATTGCGGATGGCGGCATCAAGTTCTCAGGCGATGTCACGAAAGCGGTGGCCGCGGGGGCGGATGTAGTGATGATCGGAAGCCTGCTGGCCGGTACGGACGAGAGCCCGGGGGAGACGATTCTGTATCAGGGCCGAACTTTCAAAAGCTATCGCGGCATGGGATCTTTAGGCGCCATGTCGACCGGAAGCGTGGACCGTTATGGTCTCGATCCGAACCAGAAGCTGGTTCCGGAAGGCATTGAGGGACGCGTCGCTTCAAAGGGTCCGCTTTCCGATCTCGTGTACCAGCTGGTGGGCGGTTTGAAAAGCGGTATGGGATATTGCGGATGCCGAACCATCGGATTGATGCATGAGAACGCAACCTTTGTCAGGGTTTCGGCTGCCGGCATGCGCGAGAGCCACGTACATGACGTGATCATTACCAAAGAGGCCCCGAATTACCGGATCGAATAGCACCGCTCGCAAACATTATTTGCGTTTCGTGTATTAGCTGTTATAATCGACTTTCGCCTTTTCTTCGCAATACAAGGAGTCCCTTACATGGACGAAAAAGAACGCTCACGGGCTCTTGAGGCCACACTCGGACAGATCGAGAAACAGTTCGGCAAAGGTTCGATTCTGCGGCTTGGTTCGAAGGACGCCATTGTCCCCATTGCCGTCATTTCGACCGGTTCCATCTCGATCGACGCGGCACTCGGCACGGGTGGCTTCCCGCGGGGTCGCGTGTGTGAAATATACGGACCTGAATCGTCAGGCAAAACGACCATCGCGCTTCAGGTAGTTGCGGAAGCTCAGAAGATGGGCGGCATGGCGGCCTTTATCGACGTGGAACATGCGCTCGATCCCGCGTACGCGCGCAAGCTTGGTGTGGATGTCGATAACCTGCTGGTATCGCAACCGGACTACGGAGAACAGGCTCTCGAAATCACGGCGGCATTGATCGCCTCCGGATCGATTGATGTGCTGGTGGTCGATTCGGTGGCGGCGCTCGTGCCGAAGGCCGAACTCGATGGTGAAATGGGCGATTCGCACGTGGGTCTGCAGGCGCGGTTGATGTCGCAGGCATTGCGCAAACTCACGGGCGTGGTTTCGAAATCCAAGACGTGCCTGATCTTCATCAATCAGATTCGCGAGAAGATTGGCGTGATGTTCGGCAGCCCGGAGACGACTACGGGCGGTCGCGCGCTCAAGTTTTACTCGTCGGTGCGCATCGATATTCGCAGAATTGCCGCGATCAAGGACGGCGATGCGGTGGTGGGGAATCGCACGAAGGTTAAGGTGGTCAAGAACAAGCTGGCCTCGCCCTTCCGGGAAGCGGAGTTCGACATTGTCTACGGCGAGGGGATCTCCCGGGAAGGCGATCTGATCGACCTGGGCGTGGCGAACAGTATCGTGGAGAAGAGCGGTTCGTGGCTCAGCTACAAGGGCGACCGGATCGGTCAGGGTCGCGAGAATGCGAAGCAGTTCCTGAAAGAGAACCTCGACATGCGGAACTCGATTGAACTGGAGCTTCGAAAGGCGTTGGGACTGATTAAGCAGGAACCGGTGAATGTGCCTGGCGCAGGCGCGGGACCGCAGGTTGTGCCTCCGCAGGCGGGCGGACCTCCGAAGGCGGCACCTATGGCGGCGCCGCGAGGGAGATAAGCCCGTACGGCCCGGCGGGTTGCGGAGCACAATTATGCCATGCGGCTCTGCACCGCTGTTGATTATTTCGCACCGTACTCAAGATGTAACCGGATTGACGCGACCCAGACTGGCCCGCGGTCCCGGTTATATGCGGGGTTCGCCACATGCTGCAGGTCGAAGGTTGCGAAGAATCCCGGGAGCAGGCGGGCGCTGTAGTAACTTTCGGAAATGCTCTCCGGGCCGTAGCGAAGGCGACCGTCGCCGATGAGGAAATCGAGTCCTCCGGCCGCGAGATAGTTTTGATGCACCTTTGAGATTCCGCTCGCCGTGAATTCCGTAGCGGCGGTATCCGCCGGCCTGTGCCAGCGGCCGCCGTTCACCGATACACCGATTGTCGCGAGACGGTCAATGGCCGTGAATGCGAAACTCTCCGTTTTGCCATCATTCCAACCAAGACGCCCGAACACACCGATACCGTTCGCGACCTCCTGCTCAACGTTTAGTCCGAAGCCATACTTCAGAGTTCCGTTTCGCCTTGTAGCCGTAATATCCGGAGTGGCGAGTTTCAGCGCTTCCGAGTAGGTCCCCGCATTGGCGTGGTTCAGGTAGTGAAGCAAGCGCAAGGCGCCCGGATGTTTACCGGGTTCGTAACGGTATTCAGCTTCGAAAACATCTCCGCGATTACGGAAAAGGCGGCGATCGAAGCGAAGGCCGTTGGCGACGCGGGGCATGGCCGCGCTCGCATAACGAAACGACCAGTTACGAAGATGGATCTCATGGACCCAGCCCCAGGTGTAGCCGCGCACATCGGCGGGGTAGTCCCATGCGCCATTGAACATAACTCCCCATCCGAGGAATTGGGTGCGAGGGTCATGCGAATAGCGATTGTTGTCGAAGAAGTCCGTCAAAGTGAACCGGCCCGCCGTGATTGTGTAACGGTTGAGTGGCCGGGATCCCGAAAGTTGGTTGGCATCGCTTTCCGTCGCCTCTGTTTCGCTCCCCAGGGCAAAATCGTGCGAGACGTAGAGGCGGGCGAGGTAAGGCTTCGGGGTAGCGGAGGCGACGCGCGGAAGCTCTCCGTTCGAAGAATTTGCCAGGCCGTTCACTCCGCTGAAACCACGACCGCCGGCGATTTCCGGATTGAAATACAACTGGGTGTTCTTTGAGATTCGCAAGCCCAGAAAAAAAGTTGTGGTCAACGATACGTCGCGCTCAGGTTGATCTTGAAGACTCAACGGGCCGGAGTAGGGCGAATGAAATGTGCCGTGATATTGGCCGACCGAAGTGGCCTGCCAGAAAAGGTTCCAGCGCTCATTTGCAGGCTCATTGGCCGGTTCGGGCGCGGGTGAATCCGTGGTTGGCTGGGCTATCAGAGTTGCGGCCAGCAAAGGCAGGAAAAAGATTGGCATTCTGTGGATCACGGGCAGTCGTCCCAGTATCCCCGATGGCTCAAGTAAACTGAAGAATCAAGTGAATGCCGTCGAATTCGACCGCGTCTCGAAGAGCTACCCGATCTACGATTCACCCGGCGACAGGTTGAAGGAATTGGCCTTTCTCGGGCGGAAATCGTTTCACCGCGACTTCCCCGCGTTGAGCGAGATTAGCTTTTCCGTTCGGCGCGGCGAAGTATTTTGCATTATCGGAGAGAATGGCTCGGGCAAGAGCACCGCGCTGCAGCTTATTGCCGGCATTCTGCGGCCGACAACCGGTGAAGTGCGCGTCAACGGGCGCGTGGCGGCGCTGCTCGAATTAGGAGCGGGCTTCAATGCGGAGTTTACCGGGCGCGAGAACGTTTATCTGAACGGAGCGATTCTGGGGCTTTCGAAGAGCGAGATCGACGCTCGATACAAAGATATTGAAGAGTTCGCGGAAATAGGCAGCTTTATCGATCAGCCGGTGAAGGCATATTCGAGCGGGATGGTGGTGCGGCTCGCTTTTGCTGTGGCGATTCATGTGGACCCCGAGGTTTTGCTGGTGGACGAGGCCCTGGCGGTTGGCGACACTTATTTCCGCCACAGATGTATGCGCAAGGTGCATGAACTGAGAGCCCGCGGCGTGACGATTGTGTTCGTGTCGCATTCGGTGGCGGATGTGAAGGCGATTGGAGAACGGGCGTTGTGGCTGGATCACGGGCGCGCGCGGGGCTTAGGCGACATAGATAGCGTGCTGGCGCAATATCTGGCCGCGGTTACCGAAGAGAAGCAGCCGAATATCGATGAGGGCGTACGGCTGCTGGAGACAATTCCGAATATCGATCTCCGCCATGGCAATGGCGCCGCGGAGATTGTGGGCGTTGCCGTGATGAATGAATATGGCGAGGCGCTTCATCTCATGCTGCCGGACAGCAAGGTACTTGTACGAATTAGCTTTCGCGCGAACCAGGAACTCGCCGCGCCCGATGTGGGCTTTGTTCTTCGCAATCATTTGGGGCTCGATTTTGCGTTTCTGAGCGCCCGTGCACAGGAGCGGTGTCTCGCGCCGATGCGACAGGGAGAGAGATTGACGGCTGATTTCCTGATGGATATTCCAGAGCTTTACCCCGGGGCCTTTTCATTCTCGCCGTGGATTACGGATTCCGGCACGGTTGCGGACTGGATCGATAATGCGGTGACGGTTCAGATGGCGCGGGGCGAGCATCCGGTCTACGGCTACATTCAGGTACCGAATCGCATCGAGCTAAATGCGACGCTTCAGATGGAGACACCTGTTGCCTGAACTGATGCCCGCCGAGTTCACCGGCGAACGTGTGATCCCAGGATTAGTTGACGGCGATTTGATGAACGAGCATCTTGCGCGTTATCGGTTCGCGGCGCGCTTTGCCCAGGGCGCGCGCGTGCTCGACGCGGGGTGCGGCTCGGGATATGGATCGGCATTTTTGGCTGAAACGGCCGCCGGCGTTAGTGGAATCGACATATCGGCGGATGCTGTCGGGTATGCGCGGGAACATTTCACGGGTGTGCGATTCCTGCGGGCATCGTGTGAGGCGCTTCCGTTCGCGGATGCGGCGTTCGATCTGGTTACGGCGTTCGAGGTCATCGAGCATCTGGAGCGGTGGCCGCAGCTTCTTAGGGAGTCGGCTCGCGTGCTGAACGGGCGGGGGGTATTGGTGGTTTCCACGCCTAACAAAGCGTATTACTCGGAATCGCGCGCGGAGGCGGGCCCGAATCCTTTTCATTGCCATGAGTTTGAACTGGCGGAATTTGAAGAGGCGCTGCGGCAGGTGTTTCCGCACGTTCGTTTGTGGACACAGAATCATGTGGGCGCAATTGCCTTCGCGCCGGTGAACCCTTCTGGCACCGTTCTGGACGCGGCGGGAGATCCCTCTCCCGAAACTGCTCATTTCTTTGTGGCCGCATGCAGCCATTCGCCTGTCGGCGCGAGCGGGATTTATGCCTGGATCCCCCGTACGGCCAATCTTTTGCGTGAGCGCGAGAAACACATAACACGGCTTCAAGGAGAGTTGGCGAAGAAAGACGGATGGCTGAACGCTCTGGTGGCTGACCATGCCGCGCTTCAGCGCAGCCATGACCAGACCCTCGCGGAACTTAAGCAGCGCAATGAATGGGCGAAGGAACTGAACCAGGAAGTCGCGGAACGCCGCGAGGCGATTACTAAGTTGCAGAAGGAAGCGGAAGTGAGTCTCGAATGGGCGCGTTCGCTCGAAGCGCGGATTGAACAGGGAGATACCGAGATCGAACGGCTATCGCAGGCTTCGGCGGAACTTGAAGCCGACCTTTCGGCGCGCACCGAATGGGCGTGGCGCCTCGAAGAGCAACTCGCCGAGCGGACTCTGCACGTGCAGGTTCAAACGGATCGGATTGCGGAGTATGAGGCGCATGTTGCCGCTTTGAGCGAAACACTTCGAAAGCTGGGCGAAGAGCGACGGATGATCGCCGAATCGAGATGGATACGGTTGGGCCGGAAACTGGGCGTGGGCCCGGTGCTTGCGGCGACGGGTGAGGAGTGAAGGCGAGCCTGATTCGGTTTGTGCGCGCGCTGCCTCTTTTGATTCTTACGCCGTTGCTTCTGGGGCTCAGCGCCTTCGCAATTGCGGTAACGGACCTGATTTGGATAGTGGCGGGGAAGCGGCGCGGCGGCCCCCAGGCCCTAAATAACAGAACGTGCGCCTCGCTGGTCATTCCGAACTGGAATGGCCGGGATTTGCTCGAGAAATTCGTCCCTTCATAGCTGGCTGCGATCGCGAATCATCCGGGCAGCGAAATCATCGTGGTGGATAACGGGTCCACCGATGGGAGCGCGGCGTGGCTCCACCGGAATTATCCGCAGGTCACGGTTTTGGCGCTTGAAAAAAACCTTGGTTTCGGGGGCGGCTCGAATGCGGGCTTCGAAGCCGCGAAGAACGATATCGTGGTGCTGCTGAACAGTGACATGCGAGTGGAACCGGACTTCTTGCAGCCGTTGCTGGATGGGTTCGCGGACGATTCCGTTTTCGCGGTTTCCTGCCAGATATTCCTTGGGGACAAGACAAAGCGGCGAGAGGAGACAGGGCTCACGCAGGCCTGGTGGCAGGATGGCGGTCTTCGGGTCACACACAAAGAAGACCCGGCCGTGGATCGACTATTTCCGTGCTTTTATGGCGGAGGAGGTTCCTGCGCGTTCGATCGCGCAAAGTTGCTTTCGCTTGGCGGCTTCGATGAACTGCTCGCGCCGTTCTATCTGGAAGATACGGATATCGGTTATCTGGGATGGAAACGAGGCTGGAAAGTCCTCTATCAGCCTGCGAGCGTGGTACATCACGAGCATCGCGGCACGATTGGGAAGAACTTCAGCGACGATTACATTCAGGGTGTATTGCAGAAGAATTTCATTCTTTTCACCTGGAAAAACATACATAGCCCGGCCTGGCTGGCGAATCACTTCTTCTTCGCGCTGGCGGGCAGCGTGGTAACGGCATGGGCCGGCAGCGCGCCGGGCCGGGCGAGTGCCACTGGAGTTCTGAGCGCCTTCACACAGCTTGGCGGCGCCCTGAGGTCGCGATGGCGTGCCCGCTCCATGGCGGCTATCGACGATACTGAAGCGTTTCGACGCACGCAGCCCGCCTATTATCACGACCGGTTTTCGTCGCTGGCATCACCGCCGGGCCGCCAGAAAGTTCTCTTCGTATCGCCCTATTCGATTCACCCGCCGACGCACGGCGGGGGCGTGTTCATGTACAACACGCTGCGTGAATTATCGCGCCGCTGTGACGTGCATGCGATCGTAATGCTGGATTACGCGTCAGAGCGGGAGGGGAATGAGGAGCTTCGAAAGTTCTGCAAATCAGTGGAATTTGTCGTCAGGACGAACGACCGGGACCCGCATCTGGCTTCCATTACGCCTCACGCGGTACATGAGTTCTTTAAGCCTGAGATCGACTGGCTCATTCAGCGACAGATCCTGCTGCGCGAAATCGATGTAATCCAGCTTGAATACACCGCCCTGGGACAATACGCGCGCCGATTTGAGCGTTTGGTTTGCGCGCTGTTCGAGCACGATGTGTATTTTCAGTCGATCGGTCGCGCGCTGCCCTTCATTCGCAGTCCGCTGGACCGGCTGAAGGCGCGGTTCGAATATCTGCGCGCTATACGGTTCGAGTTAAGACTGCTGCCACACTGCGATCACGTCCAGGTTTGCACGGTTGAGAATAAGCGGTATCTGGAAAGTTTTCTGCCGCGCCTTGCGCGACGGATCGATTCCGGTATGCGGGCGGGCATCAACAGCGGCGATTATGTGTTTCCTGGAGGGCCGCGAGCGCCGTACACGATACTATTTCTTGGCAGCTTTCGTCATGCGCCGAATCAAATTGCGATGGAGTGGTTCACACGTAATGTGCTTCCGCTGGTAGTGGAAAAACTTCCGCGGGCGAGACTCCTGGTCGCGGGTTCCGACCCTCCGCCAAGACACGCGTTTCCAGATCCGATGAACGCGATTGAGCTGCTTGGATTCGTGGAAGACATTCAGCCGCTCTTCTCCAGATGCGCTCTCTTCGTATGCCCCATCCGCAGTGGTTCCGGGGTCCGCGTGAAATTGCTTGAGGCGTTTGCAAGCGGCATCCCGGTAGTCTCGACCACGCTGGGCGCGGAAGGTCTTGCCCGTGTGGACGGCGATTTCTGTTTCCTTGCCGACGATGCTCCGGGGTTCGCCGCGAAGGTGGTGCGGTTGCTGGAAGATCGGGAACTTGCCGGGAACATGGCCGCGAAAGCGCGCGCCGAAGTGGAAGCCAATTGGGATATGGCTGTGATTACGAAGAAGCTGGTGGGGAAGTACGAAGAGCTTTTGACGGCGAAAAGGAGTGTGCCGCACCTTCGCTCGCCAGAGCGCGAGGGTGGTCTCCGCCTGGAATAAGGCCCGCCGTCTGATAGCCCGTTTGCTGCGGAACAAGGTTTGCAAAGGTCTCCACGATTTCGGGGTCGAACTGTTTCCCCTTCTCCGAATGCAGAATCCGCACCGCCACCTCGCAACTCATCCCGCGGCGATAGGGACGGTCCGTCGTCATCGCGTCCCAGGCGTCCGCTACATGGATGATGCGCGCATCCACGGGCGTTTCGAGCCCGCGCTGCCCGTGCGGATAACCGGAGCCATCCCAGTTCTCGTGATGAAGTTCCACCGCGGGCAGGAAGTCAGTAAAACCATGGACCTCTTCCAGGATTCGCCGTCCAATTGACGGATGCTCCCTGATGATGGCAAACTCCTCTTCGGTTAGCCGCCCCGGCTTCTGCAACAGGCCATCCGCAATTCCGATTTTTCCGATATCGTGAAGCAGTGAGCCGACCCGAATACGCTGGATATCCGCCAGAGCAAGGCCCATGGCCGCGGCTGTTGCGCAGGAGAGTTCGCTTACGCGCCGGCTGTGACCAGCGGTGTAAGGATCACGGGCATCGAGCGCGTTGGCAAGTGAGCCGACAAACTGTAAATATGCGTTCTCGAGATTGGCTCGGGCCTCACGCGTGGAAACAGCCGCGCGATTGAAACTTTCGGTCAGTTCGCGGATTTCGAGCACCGCCGAATGAGCCATTCTGAACTCCGGCAAAACACCGGTTCGTTCGGTCTCTCTCAGGTGGGTAACAACAGCCGCGAGCGGCCCGCCGATGGAGTTCGAGGTAGCCACACTGCACAGCAGCGCAACCAACATGGCCAGTATCGCCGCGCTGACAAAGACTGTTTGTAAGACCGCGTGTACGGGTGCGGTGGCGGCATCCACGTTTTGCAAGCTACGCAGCTGGAATCCGTTGCCAGGCGAAAGCGTGTCAATCGGCAGCGAAATATAATTTATTCCCCTGATGCGAACATCGCACTCGGATTTCGCCTTGCAGATACGCAACACCCGCTCCAACTCCAGCAGGGGCACGCCGGGAATACCGGACTGGACAACCCGGTCCCCCCGCATCAACACCGCGGGCGTCAGGAAATCGGAGAAGTCGAAAAAGCCGCCCACGAACAACGAACCGAGTCGTTCTCCCGACAGATCGATTGGCACGGAAGCAACCTGGAAGGTGCGACCGTTCAGAAACAGGAGGCCCTCGTGCCCACTTTCCGTTTTCGCCGTGTCCAAAGAGCCGAGTCGATCGCCTGACCGAACCACGCCGGCCATGGGAATTCCCGCGGGAGAGGAGACCATTAGGAAATCAAAGCCCATCTGGTCGCAAAGTTCTCTGAGCTGATCTTCCAGAGTGCGTCGGGCGGCAGCGCTTTCAGGCTGATAGAGGCTGAGTTGAATGCCTGCTTTCAGACCCGCGTTTTCTCCGGCGACGCGCAGGAAGCGACTATTCTGAAACTGACTTTTGGCCCGCACCCTTGTAATAGCCAGATGGTTTTCACGAAGGCGATCGCGCAGACCCTCGCGAACGGTGCTCTGCACCAGTTTCTGCATCAAGGCGAAACTGAGTGTAAGCAGGGCGGCAAATGGAAGGAAGCAGAGCAGGAAGGCACGCGTTCGAAATCTCATTATCCAGTTCCTGCCGGGCGGCGCGCGGACCAAACCTCCATCTGTCCGATTATAGAATTTTTATGTGTCGGCCAGTACGAATGGAATTGTAAATTCCTTGTTAAGTGCAGAACGTATAACTCTGTTTACGAACGTTAATTCGTGGATTTTCCGGCCTCGGCGCCGCAGGATTGGCGGATCACCAACTCGCAATCGAGCAGCACATCCCGGGCGGGCGACTTGGGCCGTTTCAGCCGCTCCAGCATGGCCGTCAGAGCCGATTCGCCGATCTCATGACAGGGCTGGTGGATAGTCGTTAAAGGCACCGGGAGCAGGGCGGCGTAGTTCACATCGTCAATGCCGACGATTCGCACATCGGCGGGTATTCGGAGACCTCTGGCAAAGAGAAAATGCATCAGCCGCCCGGCTGTTCGGTCGTTCGAACAAACGAACGCGTCGCAGGCGAGGGCTTCTTCCGGCAGGTTGAACACTGAGCCGGGCTCGACGGAAAATATGTCGCGCGCCGAACCGACCACGTCCACATAGCCGGCGGACCGAAGACGCGCCGTGGAAGCCTGCCCCTGATAGAAAAGGAAGCCGATACGATGCGCTCCCAAACGCGCCAAATGTTCCGCGGCCACGTGCCCGGCGCGGCGGTTGTGGATTCCTACCAAATCGTGCTGAATACGCGTGCTAAGGTCTGGCCTGCGGTCAAGCAGCACGATCGGAATGTTGGCCGCTTCCAGCATGTGAAGCACGCGCCGGTTCGTTTCATCCGCCGTGGGGCTAATCTCGACGGGCGCAAAGAACGCGCCGGCAACCCGGTGCGCTATGCATTGCTGCGCCAGTTGAATCGCCTTGTGCTCGCGACCCGATTCAGGTGAGCGCGTATGCGGCCACAGCAGAGCGCAGCGGGCGGCCTCCGGAGCATCGGCAATCCCCCGGCAAATGGGTTCGAAGATTTCGGTTTCGCCTAAATCCGGAATCACCAGGCCGAAAAGCATGGGTTCACCGGACTGCTTCACTCCGCCACATACCCAGGTGCCCGATCCGGAGAGCCGGTCCACCAGACCCATTTGCTGCAACTCGCGAACCGCTCTTCCCACGGTGATTCGCGATGCGCCGAACCGACGCACGAGCGTCGCCTCGCTGGGAAATTTCTGGCCCGGCGCAAACCGACCGGCCTCAATCTCGGCACTCAGCGCGTCCAGAATCTTACGATAAATCGGTGGCTTTCGTGGCATCGCCCAAAAAAGTTGTTATATCAGCTTTGTCGATCGGTCCGCAACCAGCCCTATCGGCAAGCATCGGAGGAAATGTAACCCAGTCGCTTCGTTCCGCCCCCTCGCTTACCTGCTGCCGCACGATCCGGATTTTCGGCGTGTACGGCGCGAACATCTGCACGAGGTGGGGAAGCGTATCGTCTGAAAGCGAACATCGCGCTGTTGATGAGACTGCTGGAAGACTTAGACGGGCGGCAGTTTTCGTTCTTCGTCGTTTCCGCCGCGTCGGAAAAGGTGATTCAATCGGCATTAGAGGGCATTGTTGAGCCGGACCACATTTACGGCACGCGTTTCCGCTGTGCGGAATCGGGCGAGATCGAATCGATTGTACGATTGCCTGCCGGCTATGGCAAGGTCGCCGCGCTTGAGGAACTGCGCGCCGCCCCGCGAATCAGCCATCACCGGCTGGTCTACGCGGGCGACGGCAGTTCGGACGTGCATGTCATGCTGCATGTGAACCGGTTGGATGGCATGACGGTCGCGGTCTCGGAGAACCCTTACATTACGCAGATTGCGCGCCGCACCATTCTCAGTGACGATGCGCTGAGTGTATTGATTCCGAGCCTTGAGGACGTTCTCGGATGGAACAGCGGGCGTATCCGGCTCTTCCTTGAAACGCAGGGCTTCGCCTTGCGGGAGTGGAGCAAAATTCGAACTGACAGTGTGACCCTTTGTCCAATACCCGTGTCGGCCGCGGCGGCTTCCGGGGACAGCAGCGCTGTTGAGATTCACTAACACATGAGCATCGGGATCGAATACACGACGCCGCGTAATCCGGTAAGGGGGCGCGTTTGGGTGACGGGCGCATGGTGGGCGGTGGTGAGCCGCTTTCTCGTCCACGGACTGGTGGTATCGACGTGGGTGTCACGCATCCCGGCGATTAAGGATTCCATTGGTCTGAGCGACGGCGCACTCGGCTTCGCGCTGCTCGGATGCGCCCTGGGGTCACTTGCCGGGGCGCCGTTTAGCGGCTGGCTCGTGGGCCGTATCGGGGCCAGGCGCGCGTGTACGTGGACCAGCGCGGCATTCTGCCTCGCTTTAATTTCACCGACGCTCGCACGCACCGGCCCGCAGTTATTCCTCGCACTTCTGGTTTTTGGGATGGTGGCCGGGGCCGACGATGTCGCGATGAATTCGGAGGCTGTCGCGCATGAAAGAGAACTGGGCGAACCGGCCATGTCGCGATTCCACGCCATGTTCAGCTGTGGGGGAATTCTGGGCGCCGGCGCGGGCGCCCTGCTGGCAAGAAGTGGAGTGGCTGCTCGTACGCATATCGGGTTGGCCGCGGTTTTGATATTGGCGTTCTCTCTCGCGTTCGCTTCGAAGTTGCCGTCAAACTTATCGCAGCGCGAGTTCATCCCGAAGGCACGCCTGCGGCTGCGCCATTTATCCACTCCGATTCTGGCGCTCAGTATTATCGGTTTCTGCATATTCCTGTCGGAAGGCGCAATCGCCGACTGGACAGCCGTTTATCTCAAACAGGTTTTGCGCGCGAATCCGGGCACGGCGTCGGCGGGCTATGCGGTTTTCAGCGCCGCCATGTTCGTCTTTCGTCTCGCGGGAGATCGGATTACCTCGCGGCTGGGATGGGCCTGGACCATTCGGGGCGGGGCGCTACTCGCCGCAACAGGGCTCTCATTGATGCTGCTGTCTCCCAGTGCTGGTTGGGCGTTGCCCGGCCTTGCGATGGCCGGCGCGGGCTATTCATCCATTATTCCGGTCGTATTCGCGGCAGGCGGCCGGGTCAATCCCGAGAACGAAGGGGATGGAGTGGCAACCGTCAGCGGTCTCGGCTATTTAGGATTTCTCGTGGGACCTCCGGCGATTGGCGGGCTTTCTAAGCTGACCTCGCTTCGAACAGGTCTTTGTCTGGTGGTGCTGCTTGGCGCGATTGCCAGTGTACTGGTATCGGTGGTTCAGGACGCTCGCCTGATGCCTCGGCGTAAACGCACCGCAACAACTGCACTGCCTGCTTGCGGACCGGACGCATGAGAGTGGAAAGCGACGGCGACGAGTTCCCGTTTCGCGACCGCTCCTGTGAGGACCTGCTACGCGCGGAGAGTAAAGCGGAACCGCATGTCCTCGCCGAACCACTGGACATAATTCGTTCCCCAACCATTGTTGAACAGGCTGAAGTGGACGCCGTTCGACAAGTCCGGCTGTGCATTGGAGAACTGAACAGGCGAGCGTTCGCCCAGTACCGCCAACGGCGCATCGAGTGTGTCTATCGCGAACGCGCCCTGCTCATCGTGATATCGCAAACCATGCGATAACGCGTGCATGTGGCGGTTGCCGCCGCTCACTACATCGCCCGGTGAAACGGTTCCTTCTACTTTTGACAGCAGCCAGTTTTGCGTGTTCGGCGCATCGGGAGCGAACGAAAGCCACAGGGCTTCCGGCAGGCGGTTGGCCCGCTTCCGGAGCCATGTGAAGGTGACATGCGCGACGGGTTCGTTTTTCGGCAGCGTTAGTTCCAAATACACCTCCTCGGGCCAGGCGGTTACAGCGCTTTGAGGTTGCTTCGAATCGCCAACGCGCAGGTGCGCCACGCATCGATGCTGTGTGGAATCTTCGGCCCACACGCAGTTCACCAGTTTGGTCCGCCAGATGCGGCTTTGTGCGCCAAAACGCTCGATGTTGGGCTTGCCGAAATCTTTTGGAGCCCAATCGGTTTGAACCGTGATGTAGCTTGCGAGGAATTTGTCGTAATCGGCTTTCGATAGCGTTTGATAGCTGAACGCGGCAAGCGGGTGCGCGGACGTAGCCCATTCCCGGCCATTCGACTTGCTGCGCAGGCGAATGATGGCCCCGGTTGCTTTATCGATTTCGATTGTGAAGTGCGGTGCATCGAGTACTGTGCCCGGCTTCATGCCGGTCGTGTCCGGAACAACGGCCCTGAGGTTTTCAAGTGCTGCCAGGGCTTCCGTCCGCAGTGCAGGCGGCAGCGCCGCGATTCCAGCATCGATGTCGGCGCGCTTTTCCACCCAGCTGCCTGTCACGGTCTTATATTTCGCATCGTTCAACACGGCTGCCAGAGCGTCAGGAGTGTAGTGATCGAAGTCGAGCCATGTCTTCGTATCGGTTCCCCAGGTATGCTCGGCAGCTAATGCAAACTTTTCGAGAAAACGAAGGTCGGCCGGATCGCCGGCGCGAATTTTTCCCCGACGGATCCACTGCTCTCTGAGTCGGACTACTTCGCGGAAACGCGCGAGCTTCAACGGGTCGCTTGCGACGCCGTAGATCCAGGTGTCCCCGATCTCCTGAGTCACGACAGGCAGTTTTCCCTGATGGGGCCGCACGGCTTTGGCGATTTCAGTCAGGTTCGTTGCTTCGATCGTGGCTTTTGGAAATCGTCTGCGAAGCTCCGCGTAGATCGCGTGGATTTCCGGGGTCGTATGGGGTCCCTTGTTATCATCGGCAACTTCCACGGCGACCGCGAGGTCCGATCCGGGGATGCGAACCACGCCGCCGTATTCCAGCCGGTGATACATCATAATCAGCGATTTGCCGGCGGGGTCTTTCCAGACAAAGAGCGGCGGCACATCGGGCGGAGTGCTCGCGGAATTCACGCCGATGTCGAGGAAAGTCACTCCGGCGCTCGCGAGCGGCGCAATCAACCCTCGCGAGTGTCCGGGCACGTCGGTCATTTTGGCGCCGGTGGTCGTCCGCCCGAATCGGCGGTCGAGGGACTTCGAGAAGCCGGTCATGCCGGTAATCATCGAGTCCGTAAGCAGTTCCGTTTGGAAGGTGAAAGGCAGCGCGTGCCAGGCGATATCGCCGCGCGCGATCGCCTGTTCCATTCGCTTTCGGTCCGCCGCGCTCGCTTGCTCCAGGTATTCATAGAGCAGCCAGGATCCCGTAGTCCACACGTAGCGCTCGTCGCCCGAATTTCGCAGAGTATTCGCGATGCCGATGGCATTTGGATAGTGCTGGTCGAAGTATTTCCGAACGACGGCGGCCTGCGTGTCGATGAAACCCGCATCGAAGTGACACTTGAACATCACCAGAACGCGGCGAACGGTTGAATCGGGTTCGGCGGTATCAGCCGCATTCAACAGAGCCATGCTCCCGCCGAGACCGATCGCACCCGAGATAAATTGACGACGATGCATCTGCTTAATCTATCGTGTGCGCACGCCCGTGGCGGATAATTGAAGACGAACTCTTTTTCATGGATACCGCACGCTCCCCGCTGCTGGAACAACTGCGTTCAGCGGCGGAATTACTTGAAGCGATCGACGCCGACAGAACTCTGATCGATCATTTGCCCGCTGAGGAACGCCAGCGCCTTCATCACGCTGTTGCGAAGGTATTTAACCCCGATCCTGTAGCGAGGCGCCGTCGACTGAAGGCCGCTGAGCGCGAACGGAGCGCGGCAAAACTCGACCGGATAGGCGCGGTGCTGCATGAGACCGGGATCCGAACCCTCCGGAGGCAACCCGTATTCACGACTCCGAACGTCTTTCCGCCGGAACATTTGTTGCAGCGGGATGCTCCTGACGATGAGGAGCGCCGTGAAGCAATAGAGCCGCGGCATTGCTACGTGTGTAAAGAAAAATACACCGCGATCCATCACTTTTACGATCAGCTTTGCCCCACCTGCGCGGAGTTCAATTTCAACAAGCGCGGGGACCTTGCGGATCTGCGCGGGCGTGTCGCGTTGCTGACGGGCGGGCGCGTGAAGATCGGATACCAGGCCGGTATCAAGCTGCTGCGTTGCGGGGCGCATCTCATCGTTACCACCCGTTTCCCGCGCGACTCGGCCAACCGATATTCACAGGAACCCGATTACGCGGAATGGGGCCACAGGCTCAAAATTTACGGCCTCGATTTGAGGCACACGCCAAGTGTGGAGGCGTTCTGCCATGAACTGCTGTCGACCTTGCCGCGACTGGATTTCATCATCAATAATGCGTGCCAGACGGTGAGGCGCCCGCCGGAATTTTATACGCACATGATGGAGGGCGAGAGGGCTGCTTCCTCGGTTATGCCTGAGGCTGCCCGAAAGCTGCTGGGTTCATACGGAGAGGCGAGTTCATCGGCTTTGCGGGTCGCCGGTTTAGTTCATGCCGCGGAGCTTTCGCAGGTGGCTCTACTGCCGGAAGAATTGCCGGGACAGAAGCACTTGTTTCCGGATGGCGCTCTCGACCAGGACCTGCAGCAGATTGATTTACGCGGGCGAAACTCGTGGCGATTGCTGATGGATGAGGTTTCCGCGGTCGAATTGCTGGAAGTGCAACTGATCAACGCCGTGGCGCCCTTCATTATCAACGCGCGGCTAAAGAGGTTAATGCTTAGCACGCCGGAGCGAGATAAGCATATCGTGAATGTCTCGGCTGTGGAAGGTCAGTTTTATCGCAACTGGAAAACGACTCGTCATCCGCACACGAACATGGCTAAGGCTGCGCTGAACATGATGACTCGCACCTCCGCGACCGATTACTACAACGACGGCATCCACATGAACAGCGTGGATACCGGGTGGGTTACCGATGAAGATCCTGTTGAGATCGCCGCGCGCAAAACGAGCGAGCAGCGGTTTCACCCGCCGCTCGACATTGTGGACGGCGCCGCGCGCATTGTGGACCCCATAGTTAACGGCATCAACACTGGCGAGCACATTTGGGGACAGTTTTTGAAAGACTATCGGTCTACCGACTGGTAAGCTGCGTTACGCCGCCGCGGGATCCTGCTGCATGACGCCGAAAATATTCCCTTCGGGATCCATGAAGTAAGCGAGCCAGCCAACGCCGGGGATTGCCATCTTCGGAAGTGCGATTTTGCCTCCGTTGTCGACCACATCTTTCAGCGCCTGGTCGACTGAATCCACTCCAATGGTGTTCGCCATCGGCTGCTTCGGATCGTGTTTGCGGAGAAAGCCGCCGTCGATGCCGGGTTCGCCTTCGCCCGTCTTTGTCAGCCAGTACTCCATGGGACCCGGAGCGCGCTGGGTTTGCCAGTTGAAGACTTTGGTATAGAAGTCAATCAGTGTTTCGGGATCGTTTGAGGGAATTTCGAAGTGAATTACTCTTGGCATAACTTTTCCTTCTAACTCGGTTGGAATTGTACAAGCCGCTTCCCGGATTCCTGCCGCCCAACCGCGGTTACCGTAAGCCCGGCTTGCCCTGCCATGCCGGTGAGTTGATCAAGACTGCGACCCTTGCCGCCTACCAGCACCATCATCAGCAACTCGGGCGAAGGCTCTTCGCCCGGACCGGGTCCGCCCAGTACAATCACGCGACCGTTGGGCCTGGCGGCTTCCGCGCAGCGCTTCAAAATCGCCAGAGCTTCGGGATCGGCCCAGTCGCCAAGCACTTTGCTGAGGAGGTAAACATCGGCGCCGGCAGGAAGAGGGTCGAAGAAGCTCTGACCCTCGGTGGCAACCCGGTCAGTGACGCCCGCATTCTGAAAAATTTCGGCTGATTCGGAAACAGTGTCCGGAAGGTCGACGAGTATGCCTCTCAAATGGGTCTGTGCGCGCAGAATTTCGGCAAGCAAAAGGCCCGTCCCTCCGCCCACGTCGACCACTGTCTTCACTGAAACCCAATCCGCCGGATTCGGAAGAACTCGCCAATCGGGAATGCCGTGCCCCTGTTGACCCATCAGGGCATTGAACTGCGCACGTATATTCGGGTTGGCCCGCAGATCCTCCCAGAAGGGCTTCCCAAATACTTCGTGATAGGCGGGCCTTCCTGTGCGCACGGCGGAGAGCATACTGCCCCAGGCGTAAGCCATGCGGCTGCCAAACCCGTCAAGATCGAATCCCAGCCGAATGCCCGGCTCCAGCAACCCACGCGCCTCTTCGTTCAGAATGAACCGGACGGGCTCTGGTTCCGCGAAAACGCCCTTGCTCACCAAATGCCGCAGCACGCGGTGCAGGCTGTCCCGGTCGGCGCCCGCCGCGGCGGATAACGGCCCAATTTCCTCAAGACCCTGAGAGATGTGTTCCGCAATACGAAGCGTGGCAGCCACGTGGATGCACCAGGGGGTGCAGAGATCGCCAAGTTCCCAGATGTTCATCAGGAGATGATGACACATGCCGGAACGCTAAACTTGTAAACAGTGGACATCGAAAAAACGCTTCTCCGCAAGGTGGGCGAAGCTATCCATCGCTTCAAAATGATTCGCGACGGCGACCGCATCGCGGTGGCCGTGTCGGGCGGGAAGGACTCCGTTACGCTTCTCGAAGCTCTCATTTTGCTGCAAAAACGCGCGCCGATTGATTTTTCGATCTGCGCATTCACGGTGGAACAGGGTAAGTTTCTTGCGCCCGTTGAAGCCGTGGGCGAGTACATTCGGTCGCTGGGTATTCAATGGACTTACCACACGGACAACCCTTCTCTCCGGCTTCTGGAAGAGCAGCCCGGGCACGGTTGCGATATCTGCAGCCGCTTCAGACGACGTGCCGTTTATCAGATTGCGCGTGGTCTGAAGTGCAATGTCATTGCCTTCGGCCACACGGCGGATGATTTCTGCGAATCGCTGCTGCGCAACATGATGTATACGGGGCGGCTCAGTGCCCTGCCCGCGGTCACCTGGTCACGAAAGCGTGACTTTCGCCTGATTCGCCCTCTGGTTTTTGTCAACGAAGAAATCACCCGCGGGTGGGTGGAGGCAAAAGGGTTACCGGTTGTGCCGTGTGGGTGTTCTTTGCGAACGGGCACGGTTCGCCGCGGAATTCGGGAAGCGATCGCGGAGTGGGAGCGCGAGACGCCGCATCTGCGAGAGAACATTCTCAGCGCAATGGGCAATGTGAACCACGGCCGACTGCTGGATACCCGTTATCTGGATCTGGATGGCGAACTGGATGACGAGCAGGAAGACTCCGCGCCCGCCTCAGAGCTGGTACAGCTTCAGCCCGCATGAGTGAGGCTCGCGACGTTAAGGTCATAGAGGAGAGCCGCCGGCAAATAGAGCGACTCTCGCGACTCGGCTGGTATCACTCGATTGAGTTGCCCGACGGCAGTGTGATTGAGGGCCATCAATCGATTGCTCAATTGCGGCAGCGGCTCGATCAGTTTCATGTCCCCACAGATTTAACGGGAAAACGTGTTCTCGACATCGGCGCATGGGATGGCTGGTTCAGCTTTGAGATGGAGCGACGGGGCGCCCAAGTGCTGGCGGTCGATTCGGCTAAGAACACGCGCCTGCTGGAAGCGAAGAAGCTGTTGGGGTCGAAGATCGATTACCATATTGCGGATATCTGCCGGTTAACCTGCAAAGACGTCGGGACCTTCGATATCGTGCTGTTCCTCGGTGTTCTGTACCACGTCAAACATCCCATTCTGGCCCTTGAAAACGTGTGCGGGATGACGCATGATATGGCGTGCATCGAATCCTTTGTATCGGACCCGGATCTCAGCGCGCTCCCCGTGATGGAGTACTACGAAACGACCGAATTGCGCGGGCAACTGGATAATTGGGTCGGTCCGAATGCGGCGTGTCTGATGGCGTTTTGCAGGACTGCCGGTTTCGCGCGCGTCGAGTTCGAAAGTGCTCTGGGGGAACGCGCTCATGTGAGCGGATACAGGCAATGGCAGCCATTCAGCGCGCCCTCTCCGCAGATCGTTTGCATCGATAACGCGAATACGCACGACCATCGGTTTCGCTCGAATGAGGACGACTATGTCACGTTCTATTTCCGCGAGTATAAAGGTGAACTGTATCCGCGGATCGGGCCTTACGCGGCGCGGCCTGTTCACCAAACGCCGGCACAGGCGACTGTGAAGCTTCCACCAGGGCTGGCGCGCGGGTGGCACTCTGCGCGAATTAACAATGGCGATGCGGTGCGCATTGGCGTGGACAATCCGGAGCGGGGGCAGGTGTCCCGCGCTCCCAACATCAAGCTCACCCGGATTGCGGACGGAAAAGTATTTGAAGACCTGCGTGTTCGCACCGGGCGGAACAGTTGCATCTCGGTCTGGGCCACGGGCTTGCCCGAAGGCACACAGGCGCGCGATATTCGCCTGCGTCTAAACGGTACCGACCTGCCGCCGATCTGGTTTTCGCCCGAAACCGGGCAGATTAACGCCCTGCTGCCGAGCGGGCTCGAACCGGGCGCCGCGGACATCAGCCTGTATTTCAACAACACGGAAACATCTCCGACTCAAATCGAACTTATCTAAATGCCAGTCTTATTAACCTGCGATTCCCTTGAGAAATCGTTCGGCGCACGAACTGTTTTCACCGGTATCGCGCTCAGCCTTCACGACGAAGACCGTATGGGCATCATCGGCCCGAACGGCGCCGGAAAATCGACCTTTCTGCAAATCCTGGGCGGGCTCATGTCACCCGACGATGGGATTGTGTCGGTCCGCAAAGGCGTTCGCCTTTCGATGGTCGTGCAGGACCCCGTTTTTGACCCTGAGGCAACCGTTCGGGAAGTCATTACGGCGGCGACTGCCGATACTGAGGACCGCGACATCGAAGTTTCCAAAATCATTTCGCGCGTGGCATTTCCCGAACCGGAAGCGGCCACGGGAACGTTATCCGGCGGCTGGAAGAAGCGCCTTGCAATCGCGGAAGCACTTGCCACCAAGCCCGACATCCTGCTGCTAGACGAGCCCACCAATCATCTGGACGTGGAGGGGATTTTATGGCTGGAGAAGCTGCTCAACTCTTCGGCGTTCGCGTCGGTCTTCGTAACCCATGATCGCTATTTTCTGGAGAACGTTGCGACGCGCGTGGCGGAGATCAATCGGGCGTATCCCAACGGCTTATTCACCGCGGCGGGGAATTACAGCCGGTTCCTCGAGAAGCGGGCTGAATTCCTGCGCGCTCAACAGCGCGAGCAGGATGCGCTTGCGAACCTGGTGGACCGTGAGATTGAGTGGCTGCGCCGTGGCGCGAAGGCGCGGACTTCGAAATCGAAGGCCCGTATCGCCGATGCGTTCGAGTTGCAGGACAAGCTCGCCGACGTTTCAGAGCGAAATCAGAAGGGCACAACCATTGTTGATTTCGCCGCGACCGGTCGCCAGACCAAGCGCCTGATCCATTGCGAAGACGTCGCGAAAAGCATGGGCGGCCGTCTCTTGTTCGAGAAGCTGACGTTTACGCTTGGCCCAGGTTCGCGGCTTGGCATTTTGGGTTCGAACGGCTCCGGCAAGACGACGCTGCTTCGTCTGTTAGCCGGCGAACTGGAGCCGGATACAGGCGAAGTGTACCGCGCCGAGGGCTTGCGGATCGCGTATTTCGAGCAGAGCCGCGACAACGTAGATCCCGAAACGCCGCTGCGGCGGGCGCTCGCTCCCGATGGCGACACCATCATGTTCCGTGAGCGACCCGTGCATGTGGCCGGATGGGCGGCGCGATTTCTGTTCCGCGCCGATCAACTCGATCTGCCCATCGGCCGGCTTTCCGGAGGTGAGCGCGCGCGCGTTCATATTGCCCGTCTGATGCTGCAGCCCGCCGACATTCTGTTGCTCGACGAGCCCACGAACGATCTTGACATCCCGACTCTCGAAGTGCTTGAAAGCAACCTTGCCGATTTCCCGGGAGCGCTCGTGCTCGTTACACACGATCGTTTTCTGTTGGACCGTCTATCCACGATTCTGCTGGCCATGAACGCGGAAGCGAAGATCGAGTTTTTCGCTGAACTCGCCCAATGGGAGCAGGCCAGCCAAATCAGGAAGCCCACGCCGAAACAGGCCTCCAGGGAACCAGCGGCGTCTTCCGCGCCCGCTAAGAAAAAGCTATCGTGGAAGGAAGCCCGCGAATACGAGCAGATGGAGGCTCTCGTGATGGAAGCGGAAGAAATACTGGATGAAAAGCGGACGCAGCTGGAATTGCCCGAAGTGACCTCGGATCCGGCGCGACTCACCGCCGCCGTGAAGGATATGGATGCAGCTCAGGATGCGGTGGACCGTCTCTATGCGCGCTGGGCTGAACTGGAGACGAAACAGGCGTGAATCAGAAGAACAAAGCTGAGTTACTGCGGAGTCTGCATCGCGGTCCGGAAGTTCTGGTACTTCCGAATGCCTGGGACGCGGCGAGCGCGGGCGTTGTGGAGGCGGAAGGCTTCCCCGTGGTCGCAACAAGCAGTTCCGGTTGTGCGGCAGTTCTTGGTTACGCCGACGGGCAGAAGATTCCGCGCGCCGAAATGATCTTCCTGATCGCGAAGATCGTGCAGGCTGTGAAGGCGCCGGTTACCGCGGATGTCGAGGCAGGTTACGACGACGCCGAGCAAACAGCGCTCGATGTAATTGCCGCCGGAGCCGTGGGGCTGAATTTCGAAGATATGGTGGACGGCCAAATGG
>Ga0105240_10001786_pt1 | contig 36277 bp, 21 predicted proteins | sample KBSC54metaG_FD_80426 | JGI IMG/M metagenome (GOLD analysis project Ga0105240, IMG submission 80426) | Corn rhizosphere microbial communities from Kellogg Biological Station, Michigan, USA - KBS C5-4 metaG | ecosystem: Host-associated > Plants > Roots > Rhizosphere > Soil | place: Michigan, USA... | reverse complement strand
GAGCGGGACGTGCGCAACGGGCCAGCCGAGGAGCGTGAGGAGCAGCGACCCGGGCGGCGACTCGATGCCCAGCGTCGCGGCGCCGAGGGAGTACGAACTGGAATCCCACCAGGTGACGGTAGGATAGGCGGTGCGCCAAAACACCGCCGCGGACAACACGAGAACCGCAACGACGGCTGTGCTGTCGCGCACACGGTGGCTGTGCGGGGCGGCGGTGTCGGAAAGATAACTTTTTCTCTCCATGCCAGACGGTCGTATCGCGGCGCGATTCTGTCAAGCCAGGGTCGTTGCGGTAGTGGAAAGCGGCTGTGCTCCGGGCGTGGTGGAGTCCAAATCCAGCATGGCCTCTCCGGCCGAAGACAGCCGAATTCCCCGCACGACTCCTGCCTCTCGCCTTTCGCCGGTGCCTGCCACACATTGTACCCGCTCTTATTCCCGGCCACATCTCACCTGGAGACGTCCCGCATCGTGACGGACACTCTCGCCGTCGCCCTCGGCAGCGACTATCGGATCGAGCGGGAGCTCGGCCAGGGCGGCATGGCCACGGTGTACCTGGCCCATGACCTCAAGCACGATCGCAAGGTCGCGATCAAGGTCCTCCGGCCTGAGCTCGCCGCCGTCATTGGCGCCGAGCGCTTCCTGCGCGAGATCAGGACCATTGCCACCCTGCAGCACCCGCACATCCTCGGACTCATTGACAGCGGAGAGGTGGGCGGCACCGCGTGGTATGTTATGCCGTTCGTGGAGGGCGAGTCACTGCGCGACCGCCTGCGGCGCGAGAAGCAGCTCTCCGTGCCCGAGGCCGTGCAGATCGCCAGCGAGGTTGCCGGCGCGCTCGACTACGCGCACCGCCACGGCGTGATTCACCGCGATATCAAGCCCGAGAACATCCTGCTGCACGACGGCGCCGCGCTCGTGGCGGACTTCGGCATTGCGCTCGCCGTGAGCAACACGGCGGGAACGCGGATGACCGAGACGGGGATGTCGCTGGGCACGCCGCACTACATGTCACCCGAGCAGGCAATGGGAGAACGGGAGATTACGGCGAGATCCGACGTGTACGCGCTCGGTGCGACGCTATACGAGATGCTCACCGGCGATCCACCGTTTACGGGCAGCACCGCGCAGGCGATCGTGGCGAAGGTGATGACCGAGCGGCCCCGTCCGATTTACCCGCAGCGCGACACCGTTCCCTCCGCGGTCGAACAGGCCGTGCTCACGGCGCTCGAGAAGCTGCCGGCCGATCGCTACGCGACCGCGGCGCAGTTCGCCGCAGCGCTGCACGTTCCATCGGAGCCAGCGCGCACGCGGGGTAGAGCGGCGTCGCCATCGCGTGGCAGCGCGCGTGAGCACACCGGATGGAGGAACCGACTTCGCGATCCCGTCGTGCTCGCGCTCGCCGCCATCGCGGTGGGGAGCGCGCTGTTCGCGGCGTGGACCTGGCGTGCGAAATCGGATGCCGCCGGGATGGTGGTCCGCTTCGCCATTCCAACAGCGCCAAGCGGCCGGACCAACTCGCTCGGCAACAACGTGATGGCCGTCTCGCCCGACGGCCGGACGCTGGCATATGCCGGCGAGGGCGAAGGCGGCCATCTGCAGTTGATGATCCGCTCTCTGGACGACGTGACCGCGCGGCCGCTCGCCGGAACCGAGGACGCGAGCCAGCCAACCTTCTCACCCGACGGCCGGTCGCTCGCGTTCATCCGCGGCAATCAACTCTACAGGATTGGCGTGGACGGGGGTGCGCCGCAGTTGCTGGCGACTGCTCCGGGCACGTTCGCGGGCGCGAGCTGGTCAACGACCGGAGTGATCGTCGTTTCAGGGAACACGGCGTTCTATGTCATTCCTGAATCGGGAGGTTCGGCCAGGGAACTCGGCGTCCGCGGGCGGGTGCCCGGTGAAGTCTTCCGTGATTTCCCGCTCGTGCTCGACGCCGAGCGCAGCGTGCTGTATTCGAGCTGGAGCTCGAGCTCACTCACGAGTGCCAGGATCGCGATTGCATCGCTCGCCACGGGTGAAGCAACGGTGCTCGACCTCCCGGGCATCGAGCCACTGGGCGTAACGGATGGCACGCTGGTGTACGCCACGGCCACCGGGGTGATCATGGGCGTTCCCATCGATGTGGCGAAGCGCAGGCTCCTCGGGGCGCCGGTGCGGCTCGTGGACAACGTGGTGATCAACAACACCAGCGGAATGGCACGCGCGGCGCTCGCGCGCGGCACGCTGTTCTATCAAAGCGGCTCGCAACTCTCGCGAGTCGTGGAGGCTGGGGCTGGCGGAACCTCGCGCACCATCCTCGGCGACCTGCGGGACTACGCCTTCCCCAGGCTCTCTCCAGATGCGCGGCGGCTCGCCATCACCATTGGCAGTACCGACCGTCGCGATGTCTGGCTGGACGAACTCAGCTCCGGGACAGTGACCCGACTGACCACCGAAGGCACCACGAACGAACGCGCCGAATGGTCCCCCGACGGCAGGCGCGTACTGTACCGCTCCGATCGCGCGAATCGCACCGGCATCTGGTGGCGCCCCGCCGACCTGAGTGCCGAGGCCACGCCGCTGCTGCTGGGAAACCACGAGGACGTCTTCGAGGCCGTGATAACGCCCGATGCGCGCTACCTCGTGTACCAGCTCGATACGCTGGGCGCGGACATCTACTATCGGGCCCTCGCCGGCGACAGCACGCCACGACCCATCGCGGCCAGCCCGACGGCCATCGAGATGATGCCGCGGGTCTCGCCAGACGGGCGCTGGGTTGCGTTCAGTACGGACGAATCGGGGCAGAGCGAAGTGGTCGTGCAGCCATTCCCGGGGCCGGGCGGTCGGGTCCAGGTCTCATCCAACGGTGGCACCGAACCGGTGTGGTCGAGGGACGGGCATCGCCTGTTCTATCGCGGCGACGGACGTCTCATGGCGGCGACGATCAGTGGCGGTGCGGCATTCACCATCGCGCGGCGCGACACGATGCTGACCGACACGTACCTGCTCGCCGGCAACCCGCACGCCAACTATGACGTCATGCCCGATGGCAGCCACTTCATCTTTCTTCAGGGTGCCGACTCGGGCGAGCTGATCGTCGTGTCGAACTGGGAGTCGGTCGTGCGATCGCGGATGAAGGCGCCGCGCTGAATGAATAAAGTTGTTTGCCCTCGCTGCGGCGCCGCTCACGATCTCTCGGAAATGGAGCCGAGCTACCGGTGGCCCGACGCGTACCTCGCCGTTCCTCCCGACGAACGGGATTTCCGGACCATCGGGGGCAAGGACGACTGCCGCGTGCGTGACGCCGGGGACACGCGGCGTCAGCATTTTCTCCGCGTCCTGCTGCCGATCCCGGTGCGCGGCGAGGCGCGGCCGTGCAATTGGGGCGTGTGGGTTGAAGTGGTGGAGCATGCATTCGTCCGCGTCCAGGATCTCTGGGATGATCCGGAGCAGGCACGCGAGCCTTCCTTCCCGGCAGTCCTTGCGAACGAGCTCAAGTCATACCAGGGGACGCGGGGGCTTGCCGGCATGGCGCAGCTGACAGGCCCAACATCGGTCCCGACATTCACGCTGCTGCCGGGCATCCAGCATCCGCTGGCCCGCGAACAGCGCGAGGGCGTATATCCGGAGCGCGTACTGGAGTGGCTGGCCAATCACTGCCGCCATTGATCTGGGCGCGACGGCGTCGCTCGACTGTTGCGTGTGAGCGTCGTTAGTGCGCCTCAAGCGCGATCGACAATGTGTCGCGCTCACATTTGACGCAGGTTCCCTTCACGATGATCGAGCCAGGGATGACGCCAATACCCGATCTGCGAGACTCGCTGCTCGCTGCCTGGCGGACGAACAGTCGCGTGACCGCCTACCTCGTGGAGCACATGCCGTCAGCGCTGTGGGGTGCAGCCGTGCCCGGCACGCGGTGACGTCCACGGACCGCTGCCGGTGCTGCGAGGTTGCATCAGCGCCGCAGCGGCCGTGCGTCGACGGCGCGGCTCGCTCGTGTCCCGAAAATCTGGTTTAGTGTCGCTTCCGAAAAGGGAACGCCACCGTGAGCACAGCCTAACGTCATGTCGCCTGCCTGGTTGAGGGCTTTCCACCGAGCATGCGGAAAGCCGATCACACCGCTGCGCATTGCAACGGCAGGGCTCTTGCCAAAGGTGCTCAGGCTCTCTGAATCCACGTCACCCTCAGGCCCGTTCGGCGCCAGGTGGCTGGAGGAAAGTCGGCCCCATTCGATACCAGCTCCCACCGACAAAGGTACCCCGGTCGCGAGACCGGTCCGCAAAGCCGGGGGTCTCGCATTGAGACCGCCCCGGCCGCCGAAGCAGGGACACCCGGCAGCGACCAGCCGGAACACTTGTCAGTGGAGACACCGTTCATGCGGTACACAGCCGTCCCCGCCCTGGCCGCACTGGCATTCGCGGCCGCCTGCAGCAGCGACAGTCCGACCGCAGCATCGAGTGCCAGCTCGCCATCGCGCGAGGTGGTGATCACGGAAGGAGCGCCGGCGCCGGTCCGCGCGCCGCAGCCAAAGCGTCCATCTCTGTCGGTCGTCACGGCCCAAGCGAGCATGGGCGGAGCGACGACCACGCCGCTGAGCCTCACCCCTCAGAGCTGCTCCGTAACCGCATCACAGGCGATCGTCGTCACCTATACTGTGAGGAACAATCAGGTCAATGCCGCCAGCTTCTCGGTGAACACGCACTGGGAATTCAACGGGACTGCCTGGACGGGTTCGGTGCCCACGACCGTCAACGTGCCCGCGCAGAGCGGCGGGACCACGACCACGTACCCGGTGACCGTGACCGTGGTCAACGCGAGCGACATGGCTACGGGAACTTCCAGCTTCCTGATCGCACCGTTCGATGTTCACACGAGCGGAAATCCGGGTCTCAACGTCAACAACGCCGACGTCACGGTGAACGTGGCGTTCAACGCCTGCGCCGTCGTGAACACGGCTCCCACGCTGGTACTGCCGGCCGACATGGACAACGTCGAGGCCACCAGCAGCGCCGGAGCCACCGTGATGTTCACCGTCACGGCAAGTGATCTCCAGGATGGGGACCTGACGTCGGCGGTGAGCTGCGATCACAACAGCGGAGACACGTTCCCGCTCGGCACGACGACCGTGACGTGCGAGGTGACTGATGGCGGTGGGCTCAAGACCACTGGCAGCTTCCACATCACCGTCGTGGACACGACGCCGGCCTTTTTTACCAGCTTCCCAACCGGCACCGTCAATCTCATTGCCGCCGACATCAACGGCGCCACGCTGGACATTGCATCGCTCGGCATCACGGTGGCGGACGTCGGTCACGTGTCCGAGCCGTCAACCTTCAATTGCGACTATATCGCGGGCACCGTGCTCGAGATCGGCAGCACCACGACGGTTTCGTGCACCGCCACGGACGCCAGAGGCAACGAGAGTGTGCCGAGCACCTTCGACGTGTTCGTGGGGCTGAACGTCAACACCACCGGCTTCCTCACACCGCTGCGCATGACCGCGCCGTTCAGTACGCACAAACGAGGCTCCACGATTCCACACAAGTTCCTGCCGCCAACCTACGCCGACGGCACGCCCGCGACGGATCTGGCAGGCGACCTCCGCCTGGTGATCAATCAGTTGGACGGCATGGTGGACGGAGACGCGATCGAGGTCAACGACTACGCGGCCGGCTCGACGGCCTGGAGATACGACGCTGATGCCGGGCAGTACATCTTCAACCTGAAGACGATCACGGCGTGGCCGACGGGCACCTGGCAGACCACCGTTTCGTACAAGGGGATCGTCCTGGCTACAACGAGCTTCAATTTGAAGCAGTGATCGTGACGCAGTCATCCGGGCGGGCCGGGAGCATGCTCCCGGCCGCGCTTCCGGAGTGCCTGTGTTTCTTCTCTGTTTGCCCGTCCCGTGGCGCTTCCGCACGGGCACGCCCGACTATCGAACGACAGGAGGAATCCCCGCCGTGCTCCCGGCGATTGGAAGGTCGATGTAGGTGGCATCGCGCGACGACCGAACGATCCGCTCCGTCGCTTTCGTGAAATCGGAATCCGCCGCGGCAAAGATATTGGGAACGAAGCGCTGCGGATTGCGGTCGATGAGCGGAAACCAGCTGCTCTGCACCTCGACCATGATGCGGTGTCCCTTCAGGAATTTGTAGTCCTGCGTGTGCAGGTCCACGACGTACTCGTCGATGTGGTTCGGCACGATGGGCTGGGGATGTTCGAAGCCGTTACGGAAGCGGCCGCGGAACACGTCGTTCGCCACCATGAGCTGATAGCCCGCGAGCTTCGGGTCGCTCGCATCCTGCTCCGGATAGACATCGATGAGCTTGACGATCCAGTCGACATCCGAGCCGGTGGTCGAGGCGAACAGATGCGCCTTGATCGCGCCGCTCACGACGACATCCTGTGTGAGCGGAGCAGTCTCCCACGACATCACGTCGGGCCGCCCCTGAAGGAAGCGCTGATCATCGACCAGCCACCTCGACCAGGAGGAGCCCTTTCCGTAGGTCGGGAGAATCGGGCGCGCGCGATAAGGCACCGGGTGCGCCGGATCCGAAACGTAGGAGTCAACCGCCGCCGCGCCGGTGTCGCGCGGTGGATCGAGCGACAGCTCGTGATCCGCGTGCGTGAACAGCTTCCGCTGCGTCACGCCGCTTTTCGGCGGCCAGCTATCGTACGACTTCCACGTATCCGTTCCGGCTTCGAACGTCGTCGCTTCCGCCAGCTTGAGCGTGCCCTTGCCCTTGAGCCAGTAGGCAAACCAGGGCGCCTCGATGTTCTTCCTGAAATCCTCCGACGCGGGCGTGCCGAAATCGATGCTGCCGAGCTGCTCGCCACTCGCGCCGTTCCAGCCACCGTGGTTCCACGGCCCGACGACCAGATAGTTGAGATGTCTGGTATCGTGCTTCTCCAGTGCTTCGTAAATCGTGATGGGCCCGTAGAAATCCTCCTGGTCCCACCAGCCAGCCACGTTCAGTGTCGGCACCGTCACCCGGTCCAGGTCCGGCGCGACGGCCTGTGCCTGCCAGAAGGTATCGTAGTTCGGATGCGCCACAAAATTGTTCCACGTCGGGATCTTGCCGTGGAGATACCGCTCATTCACGTTCGCGAGCGAGCCGAGCGCGAGATACCAGTCATAGGTGTCCGGCTGATCGAAGGAGAAGGCGGAGATTTCCTTCGACGTTTCCATCATCGTCGCGTACTCGAAGCCGTAGCTCAGGCGGAACGCGCCGTTGTGATGAAAGTCGTCGCCAATGAACATGTCGGCTGGCGACGCACGGGGCGACACCGCCTTGAGCGCCGGGTGCGGATCGAGCATCGCCATCACCGTGAGCCATCCGGGATACGACGTGCCCAGCATACCCACGCGTCCGTTGTTGTGCGGCACGTGCTTGATGAGCCAGTCGATGGTGTCGTATGCGTCGGTGCTCTCGTCTATGGCGGCGGGATCCTTCTTGTTCCGCATGGGACGCAGCATCACGAACTGGCCTTCCGATCCGAAGCGGCCGCGAATGTCCTGAAAGACCCAGATGTATCCGTCGTGGACCAGATGGGCGAGCGACGGGCTGCCGAGTGCATCGCCGATGCCATCGATGCCGTACGGTGTACGGGACATCAGAATGGGCAGATCGCCCGTCATGCCGTGCGGCGCATAGATCAGGGTGTGCAGTCGCACGCCGTCGCGCATCGGGATCATCACTTCCGTCTTGTCGAACGCCGGTGTCGCCGGCGCCGTTGCTGCCGGCGTCTGCGCGCCCGAGCGTGATGCGATGATGATGCAGAGGAGGGCGGTGATCGGGAGGCCGCGGGGAATGTTGCAACGAATGGTCATTGAGGGCTGCCTGTGCGTGTTGTCTCGAGCTGGGGCGTCACCCGGTTGATCGGGGCGGGTCTGGGAACGCGCTGCTGCGGATGCTCCTGAAGGAGCTTGAGTGCTTCGGACACCGCCCGCTCGAGCTGCGGGTCGTGCCCGTGGATCACCGCCGCCGGCGTATTCTCCACCTCGATGTCCGGCGTGATTCCCTCGTTCTCGACGGCCCATTTGCCCTTGACATCGTAGAAGGCGAGATCCGGCGCGGTGATGCCTCCGTTGTCGATCGGTTGCGGATCGCCGATCGTTCCGACGAGTCCGCCCCAGGTGCGGGTGCCGACGAGAGGTCCGAGCTTGGCGAGGCGGAAATAATAGGGCAGGGCGTCACCACCGGAGCCGGCGGACTCGTTGATGACCATCACCTTGGGCCCGTAGATGCCGACCATCGGCATCGTAAAGGGATTGCCGGCACGTTCGGCGAAGTACCCCATGAGCTGTCGCGACATTTGGTCGATGAGATAGTCCGCCACGGCGCCGCCCTGGTTGTAGCGCTCATCGATCACGACGCCCTCCTTGTCCTGCTGGGCGAAGTAGTAGCGGTTGAACGCCGTGTACCCACCCACCGAGGTGTTGGGGAGCCAGACGTAGGCGAGTCGTCCGCCGGAGAGCTTGTCCACCAGCCGCCGGTTGCCGTCAATCCACTCCTGCGTTCTGAGCGATTCGTCATTGGCGATCGGAACGACCGTGACGGTCCACGAGTCATCGGCGCTTGGCGTATGACTCACGCGGATGGTGGTTGGCTGACCCGCGGTGCCCACGAAGAAACTGTACAGGTTCTCCGGCGCCGCGACCTCGCGGCCGTTCACCTCGAGGATGTAGTCACCGTCCGCCACATTGAGCCCCGGTGCGCTGAGTGGGGCGTGCAGTTGCGGATTCCAGTTGCCCGCGGTGTAGATGTGCTGAATGCGAAAGTGCCCATGATCCATCGAGACATCGGCGCCGAGCAGCCCGACGTTCACGTGCGCGGTGTCCGGAACATCTCCCTCGCCCTCCAGATACGAATGCCCGACGGTGAGCTCGCCGCCCACCGACGCAATCAGGTAGGCCAGATCGGCGCGGTGGGCCACGTCTGGAAGGAAGACGCTGTACTTGTCGTAGATCGCCTTCCAGTCGTTGCCGTGCATTTTCGCGTCATAGAAGAACTCGCGCTGCGTGCGCCAGCTTTCGCGAAAGATTTCCGCCCACTCGGCTTTCGGATCGACCATCGTTTCGAGATCATCCACCGTGAGCATGCCTTCACCGGGCTTTGCGGGACGATCGGCTGAAATAATGCCCCAGTGGTTGCGGCCGGCATCGTAGAGGATGTGCTTTGTGTCCGCCGAAACCAGGTATGAAGAGACGCCGTCGAGAAATGGCTGAGCCTTTTGCTCGCCGAGTTGATATTGCCAGAGCCGGGTTGGCCGTTCGCCCAGGGATGGCTGCGGGCGCCGCTCGAGGAAGAAGAACGTGCCCGTACTTCCAGCAGTGAGCGACATGTAGTCCGCCGGAGGAACGGCGAGAGGAACGATGCGCTGCGCGATGCCCTCGAGGTCTACGGTGACGTGAGGTACCACGACACCGGCGGTCGGTCGAGCAGACGCAGCCGATCGTGCAGACGCAGCCGATCGTGCGGACGCGGCCGCACGCGCCGGAGCCAGCGGCATCGCGCGCGGCTTCGCGGTTGCCGAATCAGCGCCGGCAATGTCGCGCCGGGTCTCGTCATTGGGCGCGTTCAGCAGTGGCGACGGATCGTGCGCACCGAGCACCGCCAGATAAATGCTGCGGTGCACCGGACGGTCCATGGCGCTCATGTCGACCCAGCCGCTCTTCAGCGCGTAGTCCGTGCTCGCCAGGAAGTAGAGATACTTTCCTCCCGCATCAAAGGACGGGCTCGTGGCGTCCGCGATTCCATCGGTGAGTTGATGGGTTTTCCCGTCGGCGAGCGAATAGAGGAAGATCGCCCGCAGATGCGTATCCAGTGATTTCGAGTACGCGACCCAGCGGGAGTCGGGCGACCACGTCGCCTCGAATCCCCGCGACGGTTCGTCGTAGGTATCGGTGTCGATGGTGGTGAAGTGGCCCGTCGCGACGTCGGCGACCCACAGCCTGGCCTGGCTGTCGCGGAAGAGCAGGTGGCGCGCGTCGGGCGACCAGACGGGATCCGTAAAGTGGGTGAGCGACGGGAGGGGGATGGCGCGCGGCGCGGTTTCGCCTGTCTGGTTTCCGATCATGAGCTGGTCTTCGCCGCTCGCGTCTGACAGCCACGCGAGCTGCGTGCCATCCGGCGACCAGGCGGGACTGCGATCGTGCGCGCCCGAACTGTGCGTGAGGTTGCGATAGCTGCCGTCTGCCGCCGCAACGGTATAGATGTCGCCGCGCGCCTCGAACGCCGCGCGCACTCCCGTTGGCGAGAGCGAGGCGTCGCTGATCAGCGCGGCGACCTGCTTCATCTGCGGCTGCGCCCAGGGGAAATCCCCAGATACGGTGATGTTCAACTGACTGGAGCGACCGGTTGCGATGTCCAGCAGATGGACGTAACCGGCCTGCTCGTAGACAATGGCGTCGGGACCCGCCGACGCATCCATGATGTCGTAGTCGGTGAAATGCGTGAGCTGTGTGACCTGCGTCGCACCCGGCTCGTTGGCGTACAGGTTCACCACGCCGTCGCGATCCGAGAGGAAGTACACCGTCTTGCCGATCCACATCGGATCGGTGTCATTGCTGTTGGTCCACGGGAGCTGCACCTCGCCATAATCCGCGAGATTCATCACGTGCACCGGCTCGGTACGGCCGCCGCGGTATCGCCGCCACTGACTGAATTGGGGCTCGGCCCAGTCGGCGGCGAACATGGCGACGCCGAGTGGTTGATAGGCCATGCGCTTGCCGTCCGCGGCGTACGAGCCCGCGAACGCACGGGGCATGGGAAGGGCCTCGGGCATCCCGCCGTCCACGGCGATCGTCCAGAGGCGCAGATACGAATTGGCCCCTGGCGTGGGAACGGCGCCGCGGGTGGACGCGAACAGAATCTGCTTGCCATCCGGCGTCCACCCACGCACGAAGTCGGCGCCCGGATGGAACGTCAGGCGCCTTGGATTCCCGCCGGACACGGGAAGCACGTACACATCCGCGTTCCCGGCGACAGTCGCGGTATACGCGATCATCGACCCGTCAGGCGAGAACCGCGGATCCGTTTCGGCTGACGGCGTGCTCGTGAGCCGGCGGGCGTTCCCGCCAGTTCGCGGCACCACCCATAGGTCGCCGCCGTATTCGAACGCAACCATCTCACGGCTCACCGTGGGTCGCCGCAGCAGTCGCGTGCCCTGCGCCGGCGCGCGCGCCGGCGCGAATGGCAACAGGAGCAGAAGCGCTCCACCGATGGGCATCCACCGTGGCGGCGACACCACGATCGCGCATCGCCGCGCCGCGCTCCGAAACGCCATGCATCGTTTCCCGTGTCGCACCCGCAATCTGTTCATGACAGTATCGATCAGAGGTTTGGATTGTTGATCCGCTCCACGTTCGGCAGCGGAAAGCAGGCCTGATCGCCATACGTGCCTCCCGACACGTACGGCGCGCCCGTGGCGGGGCTCAGGGGGAGGCCGAGGCGCCGGATGTCTCCGAGCCGGTGTCCCTCGAGGAAGAATTCGCGCCGGCGCTGCTCGACGATCTCGGCCAGTACGACCGGCGCCGACAACGTGCCGGGATTGAATGCCGGCTGTCCGGCAGCCGCGCGCAGGGCGTTGATGATGTCCACCGCGCCGGAGAAATCACTGGTGCTCACATCGTTCTCCGCGATGATCAACTGCGCCTCGGAATACTTCGCGAGCGCCTGCGGTGAGTCGGCCTGCGCATCCTTGTTCGCGAACCAGATGATCGTTGCGCCGTCGGAACCGAGCTTTCCGGTCGACGTCACCGCGATCCGTGGATCGTGCGGCGATGCGGCGTATCGGTTCTGAATCGAGGTGTCCACGGATGCAAACTCCGACTGTATCGTCTGGATGTAGACGAGATTCTGGCGCCGCGTCGCCGTCGGATCGTGGTCGATATCCACCTCGAAGCCGGCCGGAATCAGGGCCGCGTCCGCCGCGGCCGCGGCCGAGTTACCGAGGTCGAGTTCGGTGCGCGCCCGCCCCAGCAGCGCGAGATTCAGCGTCTGGGTATCGTTGGCGCGCGTCGCGGCAACCACCGCGGTGTCGAATCGCACCTTCGCGTCGGCAAAGAGCTGCGCGGGAGTTTCCTCCGGACCAAGGTCGAGCGCGGCGGAGCACATGCCTTCGCCGAGCAGCACGAGGCTGTAGCCGGCATACGCCGAGGCGACACCAATCAGCGTGTCGCGGTCAGGAACCTCCGCATCCGTCCATCCCTCCAGATGCTGGACGGCGACATCGTTCGATGCGCGCGCGATGGAGAGCGGGGTGTACACCTGGGCGTACTGCTGGGAGTCGCAACTGCCCGTGCCCTGCGGCGAGTTGGCGGTCAGCGTCCGGCGATCGAGATCGAAGTTGTTCGTCTGGGAGATCGCGTTCGCCATCTCGTCCATGAATGTGCCGCTCGCCGCGATGTACTCGTTATATGCGCACTCGAAATCACCGCGCGCGCTGTTGACGATGAGATCGGCGTTCACGGGAGTGAAGACATCCGGGCCGAGCTGGCCAGGATTCGACTGCTCCAGATTCGTAATGTCGTGGCAGGCCATGAGCGTCGCCGTCATCAGGACGGCAGCGATCGCCGCGGCCGCCGACAACACCCGCCTGTTCCCGCGCCGGGCGACACGCACCACCGACGCATCTCTCTTGCTCTGTGAGTTTCGCATGGTCAGAAGGTCAGGTTGATGGTGGCGACGATACGGCTCAGCGGAGGCAGCACGGCCTGATCACCGGCGATGAGCCCGGTGGGCTCCAGATTGACCTCGGGATCCGGACCCCTGTAGTTGGTCCACAGCGCCAGCTCGCGCGCGGCCACCGTGATCGATGCGTGCGTAATGCCGCGCAGCAGGTGGTCGGGCAGGGTATACGTCGCCGACACCTCGCGCAGCTTCACGAACGACGCGTCCTCGAAGAACTGATCCTGCATCTGACCCACGTATCCGGCGACGCTCGCTTCGGCGACATACTGCGGAGCGTAGTTGGCCGGATGGTAGTTCACGTCGCACAGGCCGACGCCGATCAGCCCATCGCACCGGAGCTGCTCGGTGTTGTTTTCAAGGAGATTGCCTCGCTTCCAATCGACCAGCGCGTAGAGGCGGAGCTTGCCGAACAGCGTGAAGGTGTTGCCGAGAGAGCCGGTGCTGGTAGGCGTCGCCGACCCAATGAAGACAAACGGCGCGGCTGAGCAGGCGACCGGACCGCTGCCGGCCCCGCCATCGCACATCACGCCCGACGCCGCGCCGGTGGACGGATCGATCGTGGCGGAGACTACGCGCCGTGAGAAATACGATTCGATGGGATAGCCGACGACGTTCGACTGGCCGGCCGTGGTCAGGAGCGAAGGAATGCCGCCCAGGCTGATGATCTTGTTGTGCGCCGTCGCATAGTTGCCGGTGATCTCCCACGCGAAATGCTGCATCCGGAGTACCTGCAGCACCGCCTGCAGTTCGATGCCGTGGTTGTTCACCTGGCCGAGATTCTGATACTGGGTACCCGTGAAGCCACTCGATGGCGCGACGGCCTGTGCCACGATCTCGTTCGTCGTGTGCTTGTTGTAGTACGTGAAGTCGAGGTGCACGCGGTTCCAGAGATCCGCCTCGAACCCGGCCTCGACTTCCTTGCCGCGTTCCGGCTTCAGGTCGGGGTTGCCATAGGATCCGGCCGTGAAGGCATTGCTGCCGCCAGGTCCCTGCACCGGCTGATAGGCCCGCAACGCCGAGAAGGCGAGCGGTGCACGCCCCGATTCCCCGTACGCCGCGCGCAACTTCAGCGAGTTCACGAAATGGACGTTGAAGAACGGTTCGTCGCTCAGGATCCACGACGCGCTCAGCTTGGGATAGGTGATCCACCGGAACTGGTCGCCGAACGCACTGTTGTTGTCCACACGGAGCGCGCCGGTGAGGAACAGCCGATCGTGCAACCCGATCTCCTCCTGGCCGTAGCCGCCGATGGTGGTGTTGATGGTGTCGCCTTGCGAGGACGGGAGCGCCGTCGCGGTACCCGAGACGGTGGTGATGCCGGGCCCCGGGAAGCCGATCCCGCCAAGGAAGCTCTGGTGCAGCGCCGTGCGATACCACTGACCGCCGAGCGATGAGGAGGAGGTGATGGCCGGCGTGAGATTGACCTTCACCGTTCCGTTGTAGTCGAGGGTCGTAAGAGACGTCGAGGTGAGTGTCTGTCCAATGCGCCCCGCGGCGCCCCCCAGCGTGAACGGCGCGAGAGCCGGTGGCGCGAAGCGCTCGAGCCCGCGGCCATCTTCATCGGTGTAGTCCAGGCCGACGATGAGACGCTGCGTGAACCAGTTCACCGGGTGATGACTGAACGTGGCGCTGCCGGTGAAGCGGTGGATGTCGTCGCTGTTGTCGAAGAGCGTCTGCGGCACCGCGGGGGGGACGTTCGGATAGAATCCGTCGGCACCGGGCACGCTGAACACCAGCGGGTGGCCGAACTCCGCGCCAAGCAGCGCGGAGAGACCGACGTCCACGCCGGTATGGTAGGTGCCCTGCACGTAGTTGAGGCTCGAGGCCAGGTCGATCTTGTCGTTCGGCGTCAGGTTGAGGTTGGCGTGCGCGCCGAACTGCTTGATGGAGTTGTTGGGCTCGACGCCGTGATCATCCTGGTAGTTGGTGGAGAGAAAGTAGCGTCCCGCACCGACGCCGCCCGACAGCGAGGCGCTGTACTGATTCGACTTCCCCGTCGTGAATACCGGCGTTCCGGCCTGGTCCTGCGCGCTGATGGCGTTGAAGGGGACGATGGTGCCCGTGCCATCACGCACGTAGTTGGTCGGCACCCGTCCCTCGGGATCCCGGAAGTAGATGGCGCCCTGCTGCGCCTGCACGCTGAATACCGGCTTTCCGGCCGCACCCTGTTTGGTGATGATCTGGATGACGCCGTTCGCCGCCTCGGTGCCGTAGATCGTCGCGGCCGCCGGCCCCTTGATGACCTGAATGCTCTCGATCTCCTCCGGATTGATGTCGTTCAACCGTCCCACCACGCCGGCGTTCTGCGAACCAAAGCCGCCGTTGCCGAACCGCGTGGGCCCGCCGCCCGTGCGATTGCTCACCCGGACGCCGTCGATGTAAATGAGCGGGTTGTTGTCGAGGCTCAGACTCGACACACCGCGGATGTTGATATTCGGTCCGGCGCCCAGGCGCCCGGAGTTCGGCACGATGCTCACGCCGGGCACGCGCGAATTGAGGAGTGATCCCAGGTCAGGCGCCTGGGACTTGGAGAGCACGGTCGGCGCGCTCACCTCGCCCACCGCGTTGCCCAGTTCGCGCCGCAACTGGCCGCCCGCGGTGCCGGTGACGATCACTTCGCTCAACGAGGTGATCGAAGGGAGCAGGACGAAGTCCACGGTGACATCACCGTCGGCGCCGACCGTAACGGTCCGGCGGCCCGGCGCATAGCCCACGCGATGCACCACGATCGTCTGCGCGCCCGCAGGGACGTTGGCAATGCGATAGTACCCGGCGCTGTCCGTCACCGCGCCGAGACGCGTGCCGTTCACGAGCACCGTCGCGCCCGCGACGGGCGAGCGCGACGTCGAATCCGTGACGTGTCCGACGATGGCGGCACTCAGGCGGACCGCCGTGGCACCACGTGGCGCACCGCCGGCGCTCTCCGCGCCGGCTGGCGGCGCAAGCAGCATGAGCGCGATGCCGAGCGCCATGCAGATGGTGAGCGGTCCTCCTCGCGGAATCTGCGGACGAAAGGTGTGTCGCATAGCGCGCTCCTGTTGGTGATGTTCCGTGTAATCCGACGGCGGCGAATGAGGTGGGGCGGGACCAGCGGGGTCGAAGTGGCATGCCAGGCGGCCGCAGGCCGGCGCGGTCGCCATGGCGGAGGGAGAGTGGCTGACGGGAAGCGGAGGCGGCACAGGGACCGGACCTGGGAGACGTCGGCACGGCTGACGACGCTGGGCAACCAACAATAGAGTGCAATTTGGAATACCACAATGGTAGACCAGTGGGCTCCGGCCGCGGTCCCGGGGCGGGCGCGATCTCGCTTGCGTTGCCGCGCCGCGCCGGATAAGGTTGGACACTGTGCCGCGAACAACGTCTCGCTCCGTCTCGAAGCAGCCCGGGCGGACACGCCCCACTGGCGGTCACGCCGCCACGGCTCGCGCTGGCGACGAGCGGACGGACAACGTGTCGCGGGCCTATCGCGATTTGCGCCGCGTCATCGTGTGGGGGCAGCTCCCCCCGGGCGCCCGCATTTCCGAACGCGTCATCGCCGAGCGACTGGGTCTGAGCCGCACCCCCGTTCGCAGCGCGTTGCACCGACTCGAACAGGAAGGATTCATCGCCTCGCCCGACGGCGGCCGCGAACGGCGCCTGTTCGTCGCGCCGCTCACCCGGGAGGATGGGCAGGAGCTGTTTCAGATCGTCGGGCATCTCGAGGGCCTCGCCGCGCGCATCGCGGCCGCGCTCGCGCCGGCGCGGCGCCGCGCGCTCGCCGCGCGAATGCGCGAGCTGAATGGCCGACTCGCCGCGCAGTCGCCCGCCCGCGCCGCCGCCGCGCACTTCTTCGATCTCGACCTGCGCTTTCACCAGGCTTTCGTGGAAGCGGTGGCGGGCCCGCGCCTGCTCGCGCTGCACCGCGCCGTGAAGCCGCAATGCGAACGCTACGCGCGGCTGTATGTGACCGTGCTGCTCGATGAATTGCCGACGTCGCTCAAGGAGCACGAGGCCATCGCCAGGAGCATCGCGCGCGGCGATCCCGATGCGGCGCAGATCGCGGTGGAGACCAACTGGGGCAATGCCGCCGCCCGACTCGCGCATGTGATCTGGCAGTACGGCGAGCGCGGGAGCTGGGCCGGCGGCGCACGCGATACCGCCCCGCCGGCCCCGCGCTCGCGCGCGTCGCGCCGGCGCGCCGGCGGCTGACGCTCCCCGCGCGTGCGCGGGGCGCTCCCACGCCGCGCGCCGTGCACCGCGGCGCATCTTGCGAGATTGCGGTATACCAGTAGTGTATACCGCGAGTTGGTCGACATCCCCTGGCCCGAGAGTGAAGGCTCATGACCAATCCCCGTCGAATCGTCGCGCGCCGGCTCGCGCGCGCGGTGCCCGCCTGCCTGCTCACGATCTCCTCCGCCGCCGCCGCCCAGGGGCCGATCCAGCCGCCCCGTCCGGCCGCTGCGCCCAGCCATGCAGCCGCTCCAGCGCCGTCTGCGGCACTCGGCGACACCGCGGCACTCGGCGCATTTCTCGACGGGGCCTTCAACCAGTTCGTGGATCAACTGCACGTGCGCGGCGCCGTCGTCGCGGTGGTGAAGGATGGGCGCGTGCTGTATTCCCGCGGCTATGGCTACGCCGACCTCGCGCAGCGCACGCCGATTGATCCCGCCACGAGCCTCTTCCGGATCGGCTCCACATCCAAGCTGTTCACCTGGACCGCCGTGATGCAGCTCGTCCAGCAGGGGAAGCTGAACCTCGACGCCGACGTCAATACCTATCTGAAGGACTTCAAGATTCCGGCGACGTATGCCAGGCCCATCACCCTCAGGAACCTGATGACGCATTCGCCGGGCTTCGAGGACGGTGCCCTGGGCTACCTCATCACCAGTGATTCGTCACAGGTCAAATCCATTGACGAGACGCTCCGGGAGCACATGCCGGCGCGCGTGCGACCGCCCGGCGTGCTGTCCTCCTACTCCAACTATGGCGCGGCGCTGGCCGGACTGATCGTGCAGAACGTGAGCGGCGTGCCCTTCAACGAGTACATCCAGCACAACATCCTCGAGCCGCTCGACATGCGCCACTCCACGTTTCAGGAGCCGGTGCCGGCGGACATCCGCTCGGGTCTCGTGACTGCATCGGTGTATGAGAACGGCGTCTACACCGCCAAACCCTTCGAGTACGTGGGCGGCTTCCGGCCCGCGGGATCCGGATCCATGTCGGCGCTCGACATGACGCACTTCATGATCGCGCACCTGCAGGACGGGCGCTACGGCAGCAGTCGCATCCTCGACTCCGCCACCGCCGAACAGATGCACGCGCGGACGTTCGCCAACGATCCCCGGCTGCCCGGCATGGCGCTCGGCTTCTACGAACAGCGGATGAACGGCGTGCGGGTGATCGGCCACGAAGGCGACACGCAATACTTTCACACGGCAATGTTCATCGTGCCCGACGCGCAGGTCGGCATTTTCATGTCGTATGTCGGCACGGGCGCCGAGCCGGTGCGCGACGGCGTGCTGCAGGCGTTCTTTGACCGCTACTTTCCGGCACCGCCGGTCGCAATCCTGGCTCCCGCGGACTCCTTCGCCAGGACGGCGAAGCAGTTCACGGGCACGTATCGCTTCGCCCGTCACAGCTCCACCAAGATCGACAAGGCACTCATGGTCGCGAGCTCGCCCATCACCGTGTCCGTCATGCCGAAAAAGGAACGACTGCTCGTGACCGGACTCGGCGAGCATCCGGCACAGTTCGCGCCGATCGGCAACGGGCTGTTCACCCAGGTCGACGGCGCGTACACCATCGGGTTCACGCACGACTCGTCGGGCGCGGTGACGCGCCTCTCCATCGGCGCGCTGCCCTTCATGGGTACGGAGCGCGTGCCCTGGCACGATGAGCCGTCGCTCTGGTACTGGCTCACGGGCATTTCCGCGCTGATCTTCCTGGCCGTGCTCACGACGTTTTTCTATCGGCGCAGGCATATCAAGGAATTGCCCCGCGAGCAGCGGAACTTCATCCGGCTCGCGCTCGCCACGGCGGCGTGGTTCTTCCTCACGCTCATTGTGTTCGGCATCGCCCTGGGCGGCCTCCTGAAGTCAGGCGGCGAGATCCCCGGATCCCTCAGAGTCGCGCTGGGGATGCCGATCGTGTTTCTGCTGCTCACGCTCGTGCTGCTCGTGGGCGCGGTGCGCGTGTGGATGCGTTCCTGGTGGCGCGTTCGGCGGCGCGTGCAGTTCACGATCGTCGTCCTCGCCGCTATCGCGGTCGTGCTCTTCTTCGCCAACTGGAACCTGCTCGGCTGGCGCTTCGGGTGAGGCGCGAGTGGCCCCGGCGACGCGATCGAAGACACTATTCGTCGGTACCCAGCGCGGATTGCTCAACGACGCCATGCACCCACTCCTCGATCTCCAGCCGACGCTTCGCGGCGAGCTCCTCGAACTGCGTCCGCTGCGCGCGGACGATTTCGAGGCGCTCTTCGCGGTCGCTTCAGACCGCCTGATCTGGGAACAGCACTTTGCGCCTGATCGCTTCAGGGAGGATGTCTTCCGGCAGTTCTTTCGTGACGCCGCGCGGTCAGGAGGTGCGCTCGTCGCGCTCGACCGGCGAGACGGCCGGGTAATCGGGTCGTCGCGCTTTCAGTGGCATGACCAGCCACCGGACGAGCTCGAGATCGGCTGGTCGTTCCTCGCTCGATCGCACTGGGGCGGCCGCTACAACGGCGAGATGAAGCGGCTCATGCTCCATCACGCCTTCGCGATGGTGGATCGCGTGGTGTTTCTCGTGACGCCCGGCAATCGGCGCTCGCAGCGCGCGCTCGAGAAAATCGGTGCGGTGCGCGCAGGAACGCGATGCACCAGCGCCGGACGCGAGGCGATCGTCTTCGAGATCACGCGGTCTCTGCACGACGCAATCCACGGGGACGCACACGCCAAGTGAGCATGTGGCCGGGGACGGGCATGCACCGTGGGCCAGCTACCGGGCCCGCCCCAGCGACACCGGCGCCACGTCCTTTCCCCCGATCGGTGCCCGCGCCGCGATCAGCGTGATGTTGTCGCTGCCGCCCCGCTCCAGCGCTGTCTCGAGCAGCGACCGGCAGAGCTGCTCGGAGGAGCCCATTCCCTCGATCCGTTCCCGGATCTCGGCGTTCTGGACGTATTTGGTGAGCCCGTCCGTCGCCAGGAGGATCACGCACCCTCGGGGAATCTCGATTCGGGTGACGACCGGCAAGGCGGCGTCGCCGCCAATCGCGCTGGACAGCACGTGGCTGAACGGCGACCTGGCCACCAGATCCGCGGGGATCACGCCCTCGTCCGCGAGTCCCTGCGCCACGGTCTGATCGTGCGTCAACTGCGTGAGCTCGCCATCCCAGTAGCGATAGCAGCGGCTGTCGCCCACCTGCGTCACGTACATCCAGGGGAACACGGCGACGGCGAGGGTGAGCGTGGTCGCCATTTTCGAGTCCGGCTCCTGCGCCTGCTTCTCCCGCACGGCGGCGTGCGCCTCGAGCGCTGCACCGGTGAGTGCCTGATGGAACTCGGTGTCCGACGCGGTGCCGGCGGCATGGTACGACCGAAGCGAGGACGCAACGTACTGCATGATCGTAGCGAGGGTGAGCCGGCTCGCCTCACCGCCGCCTGAGCCTCCGCCCACACCGTCGGCCACCAGCATGTACGTGGCCACGCGTTCGCCGCGAAGCGGCAGCGACTCCGCGTCGGGCAGGCTGGTGCCATGCACCACCACCTGCGGATGGACGGTGCAGAGCATGAAGTGGTCCTGGTTTTCCTTGCGCACGCGGCCCACGTGCGTGAGACCGAAGAGGTCGAGGTCGACATCGCGCGGGCGCACCCACACCAGGTCAGGGGACATGGATCACTCTCCCTCCAAGCTCGGGGCCTGACCACCATCTCACGCATGACACCCTGACACGCGGTACCTGCACGGCCGACTCGCGGGCGGCATCGGCAGGGCGGACTCGGCCGCGCTGCGGAATGGAAGAACATCGCGCGCGGAGTGGGCCGGCGTCAAGGATGATTTTCCGCCGTGACTTGAGCGGTGACGGCATGGTGACGGCCGAGTCACGCATTCAGGGTAACGTGGTCCATCTGAACGGTCCCCGAGGCACTCCCCCACCCGGGAACGATTCGTGTCCGCGCGCGGTCGTCGTCGCGTCGTCCCTCGCCGAATTCCCATCGGAATCCCGGGTGCGCCCGCCGTCCCCCCGAGGTCTCTTCATGCGATCCCACTCCCCGATCATGCTGTTGATCGTCCTGCTCGCGTCCGCTGGCACCGCTCCCCACCGCGCGCTGCCGCTCGTGCGCCCCAACCCGAACACCTCACGCGCCGGGGTGCTGCGCGGTGGAGTGCTCACCGTCGCACTCGAGGCCCGGCAGAGCACCTGGCGGCTCAACGGGCCACAGCGCCCGCCGATGACCATCGCGGCGTTCTCCGAAGCCGGCAGGGCACCGCTCATGCCCGGGCCGCTCATTCGCGCGGGGCAGGGAACGGCGATTCACCTCTCGGTGCGCAACTCGCTCTCGGTCCCCCTCACGTTCCTCATCCCGGCGGCAATCCACGGTGGCCCCGAACAAGCCGGCGCCTTGGATTCGCTTGTCATTGCACCGGGAGCGGTCGGCGTGCTGAACACGCGTGCTACAGTCCCGGGGAATTACGTGTACCGGGCCACGACGCCAACCGCCGCGAGCCGGGATGCGGAGATAGCCGGCCTTCTCGCCGGCGCCCTGGTGGTCGATACGTCCGGCGCGGCTCCGCCGGCGCACGATCGCGTGTTCGTGATCATGGCGACGCCCGACTCGACGCTGGTGTCGTACGCGGACACGGCGACGACGCGCTTTCCTCTGAGAGATTCTCCAATCGGGCGGATCATCTTCACGATCAACGGCCGCTCGTGGCCGAACACCGAGCGTATTTCCGCGACCGCCGGCGATACCCTGCACTGGCGGGTCATCAATGCCTCGATCGTTCCGCATCCGATGCATCTCCATGGCTTCTATTACCGGGTCGACGGGATGACCGGTCCGCTGGCCGCCTCCTTCCAACTGCCGGCTCGCGGCGAAATGGTGGTGACCCAGTTGTTGCACGGGTTGTGGGCGATGTCCATGACCTGGTCGCCGGACAGGCCGGGCAACTGGATCTTCCACTGCCATCTCGCGGTCCATTTGCAGCCAGATTCCCTCTCGGCTGAGCCCGGCGATTCGTATCTGCGCGGCATGGTGGGGCTGGTGCTTGGCGTCAACGTCGCCGCCCGACCTGGTGCGCGCGCTGCGAGCGCGCTGGTGCCCGTACGCCATCTGCGCCTCATTGCCGTGGCGGGTTCGCCCACGGAACGGGACGGCCACGCGACTGCCTTGGCCGCATCCGCTGCCAAGCACTTCGTGCTGGAGGAGAACGGCCGTCGCGTGGAAACGGAGACGGACATGAGTCCCGAACTGGACCTCACGCGGGGCGAGCCGGTGTCCATCATGATCGTGAACCACCTCGCCGAGCCCACGAGCGTGCACTGGCACGGCATCGAAGTGCAGGACAGCTACGTGGACGGAGTGGTGGGATTCAGTGGTGCCGCCGGGCACCTGTCACCGGAGATTGCGCCGGGCGATTCGTTCGAGGCGCGTTTCACGCCGCCGCGCTCCGGTACGTTCATGTATCACGCCCATATGAATGAAATGCGCGCGGAACTTGCCGGCCTCGAGGGCGCCCTGATTGTCAGGGACTCCGGCAGCGCACCATCGGCTGATGACCACGTGTTCTTCCTGAAGGGTATCAACGCGAAACTGCAGTCCCTTGCGGGCGAGCCGGCGCATCCGCTCGAGGTCAACGGCATGACGAATCCCGACACCGTGGTCCTTCACGTTGGCCGGTTGGCGCGACTGCGCTTCCTCAATCTCACCACCGTGAACGTGGAACCGCTCGTCTCCATCACGGCGCGGCCGGACAGCTCACTGACCGGCGTCGGGGATACGATGACCGTGCACTGGCTGCCCCTGGCCAAGGACGGCTTCGATCTCCCCGCCGCTGCGCGGCATCCGCGCCTGGCGCGGCAGGAGTTGTCCATAGGTGAGACGTACGACTTTGCGTATATGCCGTCGCAGAGGGGAAACGTGCGCCTGGAGATCCGGGGAAACGGCGGGAAGTACCCGTTGCTCATCAGGGTACCCATCCGCGTGGAGTGAACGGCCGGCGGCCATCAATCCTGCGCGCTCCGACGCGCATCCAACATTAAAAATCGTTGACGTAATCGCAGCGATAGTATAGCTTGGCGCGCGCTTCGAACGGCTGTCGAGCGCGGCGATGACTCCGTAGTCCATCGCCTGTGAAGAATCCCTCGCCGGGGGCCGATGATGACCCTCGCCCGGCCGGAGACGGCTCATGCTCTCGGTGTGGATAGTAGCGCCCTGCTTCAGCGAGGGTGCGCGGCTCGACGGCGGCCCCTGCGCGGATTCCTTACGCGTGTCGCTGATGTTCTCCCGCTCTCCAGGGACGACGGGAGTACGAATGCGCCGAGCGCCGTGTCGAACGGACTCCGCGCGCGACGAGCAGCTTCATCGCCATCTCCTCCCGCTACGGCCTCAAGCTGTGTTGATGCGTGCCGTGGACAGCCGGGTCGTTCGACGAGCCGCGCTCGCGAATGACGCTCCCACCGCCTGTCGTTTGGAAGCATTCCCCCGCTCGTTCACCCTCGCGTGTGCAAGGAGAAATCCGTATGCCGCGGTCCGTGTCGCCGTTCATCGTCAGTCTCGCTTCCGTGACGTTGGCTCTCCTCGCGTCCGGCTGCCAGGATTCCGCGAATCATCTCACCGAGCCGCTCGTCGGCGCGCGCAGCGCGGCGAGCAAGGTCACGCTCGCTATCGTTGATGGCGCCAGCACCGCCAGCGGAACCGTCACATCGAACCGCGGTGGCATCAGCTGCATCATCTCCGCTGGCTCCGGCGGGGCCACATTGAGCGGCAAGTGCACACAGAGCTACAAGCCGGGCACGGTCCTGACGCTGACGGCCGCGCCGAGCGTGACTGGCACGCGCGTGGCGTGGTCGGGGTGCACCGCCGGTTCGGAAAATCCGCTCGCATGCGAGGTGACGATGGATTTCTCGCGCACCATTGCGGTCACCTTCTCGCCGCCCGCGCTCAGCCAGGCACTCACCGTTGCATCGGGCGCGGCCGGAAGCGGTCACGTGACGTCGAGTGTGCCGGGCATCAATTGCACAATCACGAATGGTGCGGCCGGATCCACGGGATGCAGCGCCAACTTTCCCACCGGGCAGGCGCTGACGCTCACCGCGACGGCGAGCAGTGGCAGCTATCTCAAGGCGTGGGCCGGTGCCGGATGCGACGCAGCGGGCACGGGCTCCGGCTCCGGCTCCGGCAGCTGCGCGGTCGTCATGAGCGCGCCGCAACGCGTCGTGGTCAGTTTCGATCAGCAATCCACCGTCGCCGCACTCGGCAGCTGGGCTGCACCAATGGCGTGGCCCGCCGTCGCCATTCATGCCGGTCTGCTCCCCGATGGACGCATGCTGACCTGGGGGCGGTCCGATCATCAACCCGTCCTGTGGGATCCGGCGAACCCGGGAGCGTTCGCGAGCGTCGCGGAGCCGGCAGACCTGTTCTGCTCCGGCCTGTCCTTCCTTCCCGACGGTCGCTTGCTCGTTGCCGGGGGGCACAGCGGGACGGACAATCAGGGAATCAAGTCGACGTCGATCTTCAACTACAGCACGAGCTCCTGGAGCAGCGGCCCCGACATGGCGAATGGCCGGTGGTACCCGACGAACACCGCGCTCGCCACGGGCGAGGTGCTCACGCTCTCGGGCGGTGACACGTCGCAGCAACGGAACCTCATCCCGGAGGTCTTTCAGGCAAACGGCACCTGGCGCGAACTGACTACCGCCTCGCTCTATCTGCCGTACTACCCCATGATGTTCGTCGCGCCAAACGGTCGCGTGTTCGCGGCCGGTCCCAGTCAGACGACGTACTTTCTCGATCCGACGGGAACCGGGCACTGGACGAACGGGCCCTCCAGCGAGTTCGGTAGTCGCGACTACGGGTCAGCGGTCATGTACGACGTTGGGAAAATCCTGATCGTGGGTGGCGGTTCGCCCACGGCCACCGCCGAAGTCATCGACATCACCAGCGGCAGCGGCACCTGGCGCTACGTCGGATCGCTCAAGGTCGCGCGCCGTCAAATGAACGCAACGCCGCTGGCCGATGGTAAGGTGCTGGCCACGGGCGGCACCAACGCCACGGGCTTCAACTCGCCGCCGACCGATGATCGTGTGCTTGCCGCGGAGTTGTGGGACCCGGCGACGGAGCAGTGGACGGCGCTCGGCCGCATGACCCACTATCGCCTGTACCACTCGACGGCGCTGCTGCTTCCTGACGCCCGCGTCATCTCCGTGGGGAGCGGGCAGCCCGCGGCGACTGGATTGACCGACGACTACACCGCCGAAATCTTCTCGCCACCGTATCTGTTCAACGCCGATGGCACGCTGGCGACGCGGCCGGCAATCACGTCGGCGCCCACGTCCGTTGGATACGGCCAGTCGTTTTCCGTGCAGACGGCGCAGGCGAGCAGCATTGCCAAGGTCACGTGGATTCGACTTGGCGCGGTGACGCACGCTTTCAACGAGAACCAGCGGTTGAATGTCCTGTCGTTTTCGGTGTCCGGAACGGGCGCTCTGACGGTGGTGGCGCCAGCCAGCGCCAACGTCGCACCCCCCGGGCACTACCTGTTGTTCATCCTCGACAGTCGCGGCGTGCCCTCGGTGGCAAAGATTGTGCAAATCGGCTGACTCGTGAGATCAATGGATCACGGGGGATCGAAGGGGATCAAAGGGGTCAGAGTCGATTGATTCAGTCGGTTGATTTTGCAGGGGTATTCCAGGGAGTTTCTAAGGGGTCAGAGTCGATTGAAAATCAATCGACTCTGACCCCTTTGAAACTCCCTGGATTCACCCGTGGAGATGGAGTGCATTCTCGTGCCCGTCGTGATTGGTCTCATTTCCGACACACATGGCCTGGTTCGCCCCGGCGTGCACGACGCACTGGCGGGGGTGGAGTTCATTCTGCATGCGGGCGACGTGGGCGGCGACGCGGTGCTCGACGAGCTGGCGCTCATCGCCCCGGTATACGCGGTGTTCGGCAACACCGATCCCCCCGGCGATCCGCGGCTCGCGCGGGAGATCGTCCGCGACGTGAGCGGTGTAACGTTGCACGTGAGTCACGGCCACGAACTCGGCAGCCCCACCCCGGCGGCACTGCTGCGCCGATACCCGCAGGACGTCCTGGTCTATGGCCACACGCATCGGCAGCTCATCACGCGCGTCGATGGGCGCCTCGTGATCAATCCGGGCGCCGCCGGACAGCGCCGTTTCGACCTCGAACCCAGCGTGGCGCGGCTCAGAATCGCGAACGGCGCTGCCGACGTCGCGATCATCGCGCTATGAGATCGAACGTGGCCGGGTGAGGGCTCGCTGGCGCGCTGTCCGTAACGCGGCGCAACCCGGCGTCCTCCACCCGCGTCGTGCGCTCGAGCTCCGCGGGAAACTTGTTGAACCACGCGGTGAGGAGGAGCAGTTCGTCGATCTCGTGCGTGGGCACCTGCGACGTATCACGCTCGACCTGGCCGTACACGTCGCTGGCCAGTCGCGCGAGCTGCTCGCGCTCGGACTTGCGCCTGGGCGCCTTGCGCTCGGCCCGCACGCGGCCGCGGCGAATCAGATAGACGCGATCGTCATGGTCGTAGCCCGGCACGGTGTACACGAACGACAGTGTTTCCACCGCGCAGCGAAAGTGGAGGAACTGCTCCTTGAGCGCCTCGAGCCGAAAGAGCTTGTCGCGCAGCGACGCGGCCCGCTCGAACTCCAGCCGGCTGCTCGCCGCTTCCATCTCGCTGCGCAGCGTCGTGATGGGCGCATCGTCCGCGCCGTCCAGAAAGGCCCGCGCCAGCGCGAGCCGCTCGGCGTACTGATGCTGCGTGCAGGCGGCCACGCAGGGCCCCAGACACTTGCGTACCTCGTAGCGAATGCAGCCGGGCGTCCGCGGCGCGAACTGGAAGAGCTCCTGCTGGTCAGCGAAGTGCATGCGCCGGTCGTGCGCGCAGTCGCGCAGGCCGAGCACGTCGTTGAGCTCGCGCACGGAATCGCCCACCCGCTGGGCACCGTAAAACGGGCCGTAGTAGGTCGCTGCCGAGTCGTCCGTCGGGCCCCGCACCACGAGCAGCTTGGGCGCCGGTGCGCGCGTGACCTTGATGAAGGCGTAGTGATGGGCATCGCGCTTCATGGCCACGTTGAAGCGCGGGCGCAGTCGCTTGATCAGCCGCATCTCCAGCAGCAGCGCCGCGAATTCGCTCGGTGTGTATTCCCAGTCGATGTGCACGGCCTCGCGTACGATGCGCGCGCCCTTTTCCTCCGGGAACGATGCCCGGAAGTAGCTGAGCAGCCGCGTGCGCACCTTCTTGGACTTGCCCACGTACACGACCTCGCCCCCCGTGCCGTGCATGCGGTAGATGCCCGGGCGATCGGCGCAGCTCTCGCGCACGCTCGCGCGCATCACCGCGAGCTGGTCGGCTGGTGTAGGCGGGGGACGCAGCGCGGCGCGGCTCATCGCTGGCAGTGCACGCACAGCACCGTGGCGCGGCCGTCTATCGCGTGCGTGCCGACGAGTCGCGCGCCGCAGCGGCGGCACGGCTGGCGCTCGCGCCCATAGACGTCGAGCACGCGGCCAAAGGCGCCGCGCCCGCCGTTTGCGTCGCGATAGTCGCGCAGACTGGTCCCGCGCGCCGTGATGGCCTCGCGCAGCACGGCGACGATCGTCTCGCGCAGCAGCGCGGCCTCCGCCGGCGTCACGCGCCGCGCCGCGCGCGATGGATCAATGCCGGCGCGCCAGAGCGCCTCGTTTGCGTAGATGTTCCCGATGCCGGCGATGCGCCGCTGATCCATGATCACCTTCTTTACCGCGCTGGATGACGCCTGCAGGATATCCAGGAGCCGCTCCGCGGTGAACTCAGGCGTAAGCGGCTCCACGCCCAGCGCCGCGGAGCACGCGCGAAACCGCTCGGCCGACATGAGGGTCACCGTGCCCAGACGGCGAACATCCCGGAAGTGCAGGAGGCGGCCATCCGCCAGCGCGAGCGCCATCGTGGAGTAGCGGCGCTCGATGGCGCTCAGCGCGCCATCGTCCACGAGCAGCGCGCCGGTGAACCGCAGGTGCACCACGAGGTGGTCCGTGGAGGACAGGTCCAGCACGATCATCTTGGCGCGACGCCAGCAGCGCAGCACCGTGGCGCCGGCGAGGCGCGCGGCGAAGCGGTTCGGCGTCGTCTCGCGCAGCACGTCGGGGCGGGTGACGGTGACGCTGGTAATGCGTGCTCCACTGATAATGCGGTCCAGATCCGCGGAGATGGTCTCCGTTTCAGGCAGTTCTGGCATTGCGCCGCAACTCCCGCCAGCCAATGTCGGCGCGGTACTGCTTGCCGTCGAACGCCACGCTGCGCGCCGCCGCCGCGCTCGCCTGCTGCGCATCAGCCAGCGACGCCGCCACCGCCGTGACCGAGAGCACGCGACCGCCGGCCGTGACGAGCGTGCCATCGGGAAGCCGGCGCGTACCGGCGTGAAAGATGTGCACGTCGGGCACCGGTTCCGGCAGGGTGATCGGCGCACCTGTGCGCGGCGCATCGGGATAGCCGGCAGCGGCGACCACCGTGGTCACCGCGTGGCGCGCGCTCCAGCGAAGCGGCTCCGCACCGAGCGGCTCGCCCCGCGCGACGGCCAGCAGCGGCGCCACCAGATCGCTCTCGAGCAGCGGCAGCAGCGCCTGCGTTTCGGGGTCGCCGAACCGACAGTTGAATTCCACCACGCGCGGACCTGTCGCGGTGAGCATGAGCCCCGCGTACAGCAGCCCGGTGAAGGGCGCGCCCTCCGCGCGCAGCGCGCCGAGCGTGGGCAGAATGACATGCTCCACGATGTCCTGCACGCGCTCGGGCGTGCCCACGGTGACCGGCGCATACGCACCCATGCCGCCCGTGTTGGGGCCCGCGTCGCCTTCGAGCAGGCGCTTGTGATCCTGCGCAGGGATCATGGGGAGCACGTTCGTGCCGTCGGTGACGACGAAGAGCGACAGCTCCTCGCCCTGCATGAATTCCTCGACGAGAATCTCGTCGCCCGCGGAGCCATGAATGTGCCCGAGCAGCATCGCATCGATGGCGGCGTCGGCCTCAGCCCGTGTCGCGCAGACGATCACGCCCTTGCCCGCCGCGAGGCCCGCGGCCTTGATCACGACGGGGAGTCCCATGCGGCGCGCCGCGCTCCGGGCGAGCGCAGGATCGGTGCAGGCCACGGCGCGTGCCGTCGCGACGCCGGCGCGCGCCATCACCTCCTTGGCGAACCGCTTGGATGACTCCACGCGGGCGGCCGCCGCGCTGGGACCGAAGGCGGGAATGCGCGCCTCGCGCAACGCATCCACGAGGCCCGCGGCGAGCGGCAGCTCGGGGCCCACGACGGTGAGATCGGGGCGTTCGGCGCGGGCCAGCGCCACGAGCCCGCTCACATCCGATGCGGCGACGTTCACGCACCGGCCCAGCTCCGCGATTCCCGGATTCCCGGGCGCGGCGATGAGGTCGAGCGCCGGGTTGTCACGAACGAACTTCCAGGCGAGGGCGTGTTCACGGCCGCCCCCGCCGACGATCAGCAGCTTCATCGTGATGTGGCGTTGCGGAACGCGTCGCTGAACGCATCGCGCGCCGTGCGGAGCAGGTCGCTCACCTGGTCCACGGCGCCGCGTGCCTGGTCGCCATAGTAGCTCGCCGCTTCCGCGTAGTCGCTGCTGAGCGGCCGGTCGTTATCGCCCCGGTGCGGGTAGTCGCCGTTCACGATGCGCTCGTAGGCGCCCGTCTCCACCCAGCGCTGCAGCTCCGCAGCGCGCATGGTGTTGAAGGGGTGCGTGCGGAAGGCCACGTTGAGCACCTTGAAGATCGAGTCGATGGCGGTGCCGCCCGTGTCGTACTCGCGCGCCTGCGTCATGAACTCCTCGAGGCTCGTCTCGTCGTCGCTCGGCGTTCCGCCGGCGAACTTGAGGAACAGCCGCATGGACGATTCGGGGTCCTGCGTGGCCAGCAGTCCCGCGCGGTCCGAAGACAGCTCCGCCTTGCGCGACCACTCCATGAGCGCGAGCTGAATGGGCAGCGCGATGAGGCCGAGCCCCGGAATCGTGTTGAATCCCAGGTTGAGAATGATCAGCGCGAGCGTGGTGTAGGTGGAATGGCCGCTCATGACGTGTCCCAGCTCGTGGCCGAGGATCACGCGCTGTTCGTCGCGGGCGAGGAGGGCGAGCGCGCCGGAGTTCACGACGATGAAGGGCCTGTCGAAACCCACCGCCATGGCGTTCGCCACCGGCGTCTGCGACACGAACAGCTCGGGGCGCTCCGTCCAATCCATGGTCGCCAATACTTCCGTGTAGAGCGCATCGAGCCGCGGGCGCTGGCGCGGTCCCACGCGCACGGCATTGGCGGTGAACAGGTGCCGCACGCCGCGCTCGCCGATGAGTCCCATCACCTTGCGCAACACCTCATCGAAGCCCGGCAGGGAGCGAAGCGTGTTGAGCGCGGCGCGGTCGGCGGGGTGTTCCCACGCGCTCGGGGCGATGCTGGTGAGGACCTTGGCGTCGGGCATATGACCTCCGAAATGGGGTGCGTCAGCCGGTCACGTCACAGGCCAGCGAGCGCCTGGGACAGATCGTTCGTCAGATCCTTGATGTCCTCCACGCCGCACGAGAGCCGGATCATGCCGTCGGTGATTCCGAGCGCGGCGCGGCGATCCGGCGGTACGGACGCATGAGTCATCGAGGCCGGGTGGCTGATGAGACTTTCCACTCCACCCAACGATTCCGCCAGCGAAAAGATTCGGACGCGCTCCAGCACCTGGGCGGCGCGCGCCTTCGAACCCATGTCCACGGTGATCATGCCGCCGAATCCCGACATCTGGCGACAGGCCAGCTCGTGTTGCGGGTGGGACGGGAGCCCCGGATAGACGACGTGCTTGGCGCCCAGGCGCGCGGCGAGCCACGCCGCGATCGCGCGGCCGTTCTCGTCGTGCCGCGGCATGCGCAGGTGCAGCGTCTTGGTGCCGCGCAGCGCGAGCCAGCAGTCGAACGGACCCGGCACCGCGCCCGCGGCGTTCTGGATGTAGCCCAGTCGCCGGGCCAGCTCCTCGTCACGCACGAGCGCCATACCGCCGATCATGTCGCTGTGGCCATTCAGATACTTCGTCGTAGAGTGGAAGACGATGTCGGCGCCGTGCTGGAAGGGTCGCTGGAAGAACGGCGTGGCGAAGGTATTGTCGACGATGAGCAGCGCGCCGGCCTCGTGCGCCGCCGCGGCGGCCGCCGCCAGATCCGTGACGCGCATGAGCGGGTTCGTCGGCGTCTCCACGAGCACGGCCACGGTGCGCGGGGTGCAGGCGCTCGCAATGCGCGCCACGTCCACGGTGTCGACGTACGTGAATTCGAGCCCGTGATGGCGGAGGAGGGTGTCGAACAGGCGGAACGTCCCGCCGTACACGTTCTCACCGCAAATGATGTGATCGCCAAGTGTGAAGAGCTTCATGATGGAATCCACGCACGCCGTGCCGCTTGCGAAAGCGAAGCCATATTCCGCACCTTCCAGCGCTGCTACGTTTCGTTCCAGCGCTTCGCGCGTGGGATTCCTGCTCCGGGCATATTCGTAGCCCTTGTTCCGCCCCAGGCCCTCCTGGACGTAGGTGGACGTGAGATACACGGGAGTCATGATGGCGCCGGCCAACGGCTCGGGGCGCTGTCCCGCATGGATCGCCCGCGTGCCGAAAGCGGTGTCCAGATCGTCGTCGTAGATACGTGTCATCAGGAAGGGTCTGTGGGGAGTTCGGGCAAGATAATCGGAGCGCTCGCGTGACGCATCCATATGACAACAGGAGTACGCGCTGCCTCATCGTGGATGATGAAGCGGCGCTGCGGCACCCGCTGGCGCGGCTGATGGCGCGGGACGGCTTCGAGTGCCTGGAGGCCGGTTCGGCGGAAGAGGCGCTCGAGATTCTGGCGCGCCAGCCCGTGGCCCTCATGCTGTCGGACCTGTGCATGGGAGGCATGGACGGCCGCGTGCTGCTGGGCCGGGTACGCGAGTGCTACCCCGACGTCGCCGTCATCATGCTCACCGGCGTGACGCAGGTGGACGTGGCGGTTGCGTGCCTGTCGGCCGGCGCCATGGATTACATCACCAAGCCTTTCGTGCTGGAGGAGGTCCGCGCGCGCGTGGCGCAGGTCATGGACAAGCGGCGGCTCGTGTTCGAGAACCGGGAACATCGCGAGCGACTGGAACTGCGCGTCCGCGAGCAGTCCATGCTGCTCGAGGAGCTCTATCTGGGCGGCATTCAGTCACTCGCCGCCGCCCTCGAGCTCAAGGACCCGTACACGCGCGGGCATTCCGAACGCGTGAGCCGCTTCGGCCGGCAAATCGCGCAGGCGCTGGGGCTGGCCGCTCCCATGGTGCGCAGCATCGAACTGGGCGGCCAGTTGCACGACGTGGGCAAGATTGGCGTGCGGGAATCGGTGCTCAACAAACCGGGTCCGCTCACGCGCGAGGAATACGAGCACATCATGACCCACCCGCTGCTCGGCTGGCGCATCCTGCATCCGCTGCTGCGCCATGAACCCACGGTGCTCAACGTCGTGCGGTCGCACCATGAGCGACTCGACGGCAGCGGCGTGCCGGACGGTCTCTCGGGTGACGCGATACCGCTCGAAGCGCGCATCATTGCCGTGGCCGACGCCTATGACGCCATGATGAGCCGCCGCCCCTACCGTGCCGGTCTCCGCGCCGCAGATGCACTGGCCGAGCTGCACCGCGAAGCGGGCTCGCAGTTCGATCCAATGGTGGTGGAGGCGTTCCTGGACCTGAAGGGGCAGGGGCGTGCGGGAAGCGTCGGCCTGCGGCCGACTGTGGGAAGCGCCAGCCTGCGGCTGGCTGCGGGAAGCGGCTGACGGGCCGGAGGCCCGCAGCCTGCGGGAAGCGCCGCCGGGCCCATCGGCCTGGCGGCTGCGACGTACCACGCTTCGCCGCCCTACCCTTGGGAATCGGCAATCGGGAATCGGCCACCCCACGCCACCCCACGCCACCCCATGCCACCCCGCCCGTGGGAATCGGCAATCGGGAATGGGGAACCGTGGGAATGGGGAATGATGAAGCGGGGAGGCGGCGGTGAAAAAAACGCGGTGGGGTGCGGTGTGGGGAGGTCTTCCTCCCCGATTCCCCATTCCCGATTGCCGATTCCCACGGGCGGGGTGGAAAGGAGAGGCAGATTGCCGATTCCCACGGGTGGGGTGGCGTTGGGCGGCCGATTCCCCATTCCCGATTGCCGATTCCCACGGGTGGCGAGGGGCGGGGTGACGTGGCGTCGGGCGAGGCGATTACAGCTCAAACCGCGTCATCGCTCCCTTCAGCCGGTTCGCAATGTCCGCGAGGTGCTGGCTGCTCTCGCTCACGTGCATCATGGACGCGGTCTGCTCCTGAACCACGGCGCTCACTTCCTGCGAAGTGCTCGCGTTCTGCTCGGCGACGACGGCCACGGATTCGATTTCCCTGGCGAGCGATTCCGCCTCCTCGCGCTGCGCGACGGACGACTCCACGATGAGGGCTACCGCATCACGGCTCCCCTCGATCTCGTTGGCGATCTGGGAGAGGGCACCCGTCGAGGAACGGATCACGCTCTCGCCGGCGCCCACGCGGTCGCGCACATCGTGGATGTGACGGGCCGTGCGCTCGGACACCTGCTGAATCTCGCCCGCGAGCGTGCGAATGTTCTCCAGCGCATCGCCCGTCCGGTGAGCGAGCTTGCGCACTTCCTCCGCCACGACGGCGAAGCCGCGGCCGTGTTCGCCGGCGCGCGCGGCCTCGATGGCCGCGTTGAGCGCGAGCAGATTGGTCTGCCGGGCGATGCTGGCGATGGCGTCGGTGATCTGGCCGATGCGCTGCGACTTGTCCCCCAGTTCGGCCACGGCGGGCACCGCCTCGCCGGTGACGGTGGAGATGGTGCGCATGCTGGAGAGCGCCGCCTCCGCGGCCTCGGACGCCCGCCGCGCCGACATCGAGACGGCGTCCGCCGCCATGCTTGCGCGCTGGGCGTGCGCGCTCACTTCCTGCGCGCGCGTCGCCACCCGCGACGAGATGCCGGCGATCGCGGTGATGCCCTGCGTCTGCTGCACGGCCGCCGTCGCGATGGACTGCGCGGCGCCCGCCACCTGTTCGGTGGAGGCGCTCATTTGCTGCGCGCCGGCGGCCAGTTGGTGCGCGGTGGACGCGACGTCGTTGGCGCCCGTCTCCACGTCCCGCAGGAGGTCGCGCAGCCCTGCGGTCATGGTGCGGAAGGACTCGGCGAGCGCGCCGACTTCGTCGCCCGATGCATACGTGAGATTCGTGCGCAGACTCCCGCGCGCCACGGCCTCGGCATGGTCCGCCACGCTCTCGATGCCCGTGGTGAGCCGGCGCGCCAGCGCCGAGGAGATCACATAGGTCGCCAGCAGCACCACAATGGGCAGCCAGGCGAGCCGCGCCATCTCGCTCGAAAGGTCCCGCAGGAACGACTCGGCATCCAGCGTGGCTACGACGAATCCCGCCACCGAGCCGTCGGCGCGTCGCACCGGAGCGGCCGCGGCGAGCTGCCGCCCCTGTGGCATGGCATAGAGAGCGGACACGCCGCCCGCGCCACTCGCGAGCCCGTCCGCCAGGCCTGGCGGCGGGGACCATGCCCGGCTGTACTGCGGTTGTCCCGCGGCCCAGGACGAGTGCACCAGATAGCCGAACGCCGTGCCGCGCCGGCGCACGATGGCAAGGCCGCTGCTCAGTTCGTGCGAGTCGCCGCCATTCGCTTCCCAGAGCCGCTTGAGGGCGTCGCGCGCCGCCACGAAGGCAGCAGTGTTCTGTCCCGTCGGCGCCGCGATGGAATCCAGCGCCTCGCCGCGGATCGCCACGCTGGCGCTCGCCGCGATCGCCGCCAGCCGTTGTCCATTGAGTTCGCTGTAGCGGGCGCGGCTCACGAAGTAGCCGGGCACCAGCACGAGCACCAGCGTGGCCAGCACGGCGCCCCCGCTGATGAAGGACATCTTGGAGCGGAATGGAAGCCGCGAGATCCAGTTCTGAACGCGCGAGTTGGACATGCCTGAGGGGAGGGGAACGACCGATTGTGACACGTGTCACGTGCACGGTCGCGCACTGATCACCTAACGCGCGAGCGCCCCTGATGGTAACGCTCGGGCCATTGGCGAGTCTCTTGAGTGACACTAGGTTTGGCGAATCATGACGGAGGAGATGGTGTGTACGATGGGCTGATGGTCAGCGTATCCGGGGTCCGTGGCAGGGTTGGGGAAGCGTTGACCCCCGAAGTCGTGACGAGATTCGCCGCTGGATTTGGTGCCTGGGCGCGTGCCGCAAGCGGCTCGCGCGCCATCGTGCTGGGGCGCGACTCGCGTGTGTCAGGTCCGATGTTTCACCGTGCGACGATCGCCGCGTTGCAGTCGGTGGGATGCGACGTCGTTGATGTCGGTCTCGCGCCCACGCCCACCATTCAGCTCGCCGTGGAGCACCACCACGCGGCGGGCGGGCTCGCGATCACGGCCAGTCACAATCCCATCGAATGGAACGCGCTCAAGTTCATCGGACCGAGCGGACTCTTTCTGGACGGCGCGGAAGCAGCGGCGATGCGGCGCACGGTGGAGGGAATCATCCCGCGTGCGGGGTGGGACTCCCTGGGTGCCGTGCAGCCGGATGCGCGCGCGATCGACCGGCACATCGAGCGCGTGCTGGCGCTGCCGTTCATCGACGTCACCGGCATTCGGTCCCGCCGATTCACCGTTGCGCTGGACTGCGTGCGCGGCGCGGGCGGCGCGATCATGCCGGCGCTGCTCGAGCGTTTCGGTTGCGTGGTGCACGCGATCAATCTGGAGACGGACGGTCGTTTCCCGCGGCCGCCCGAGCCGGTCGCCGCACACCTGGGGGAGCTGGAGCACCTCGTGCAGTCCGCGGGCGCCGATATCGGCTTCGCGACCGATCCGGATGTGGACCGGTTGGCGATCGTTTCGGATGCTGGTGTCGCGATCGGGGAGGATTGGACGCTGGCGCTGGCGGCCCGGCTCGCGCTGCGCTATCGCCCGGGCCCGGTCGTCGCGAATCTGTCGACCAGCCGGATCGTTGACGACATCGCGGCAGAGGCCGGGACACGGTTGTTGCGCGCGCCGGTTGGAGAGGTCAATGTGGCAGTGCGCATGCGGCAGGAAGGCGCGGCGATAGGCGGCGAGGGCAACGGCGGCGTGATTCTGTCCGAGGTTCACCTGGGCCGCGACGCGCCGGTCGGCGTGGCCCTTCTATTGCAGATGCTGCGAGAAGACGGACGGCCGTTGTCTGCCACGATCGCGGGCTATCCCCGCTACGCGATCGTCAAGGACAAGCTCGACCGGCCGAACGCATCACTGGACAGCGTGTACCAATCCCTCCGGGCCGGCTTTCCGGAGGCGGAGGCGGATACGCAGGATGGGTTGCGCCTGTCGTGGACGGATCGCTGGGTGCACGTTCGCCCTTCTGGAACAGAACCGATTGTC
>Ga0105240_10001785_pt1 | contig 36285 bp, 33 predicted proteins | sample KBSC54metaG_FD_80426 | JGI IMG/M metagenome (GOLD analysis project Ga0105240, IMG submission 80426) | Corn rhizosphere microbial communities from Kellogg Biological Station, Michigan, USA - KBS C5-4 metaG | ecosystem: Host-associated > Plants > Roots > Rhizosphere > Soil | place: Michigan, USA... | reverse complement strand
CGATCGCCGCGTGCGTCGGCCAAGCGCGCTTCATCGCCGCGCACTCGCGCCGACAGTGCCGGGTCGGCGGTGGCCTCGGCCAATCGCCAGGCATCGCGCAAGGCTCGGCCGGCGCCCTCCGCATGGCCGTTGACGAACGCCGGATAGGCGGATGCGCTGAGGCTGAAACCCTGCCGCCAGCGATCCCCGGCATGTTCGGCCAGGCCGATCGCCGACGACAGTTCGCCCGACGCCTCGACGAATCGGCCCTGGCTCATCGAGCGGCGCGCGAGGATGTGCAGCGAGCGCCACGCCGAGCGGTAGTCACAGGCTTCGGCGGCGGCCGCAACATGCCACGCCGAAGGCGTTCCGCAGCCCGCCTGGAAGACATCGATCGCCGGCCGGGCCAGCGCGGCGGCCACGTCGACCTGGCCCGCGGTTTCCGCGACGAGCGCGCGCACCAGCGCCGATGCCGCAGCCGCCAGCGGATCGCCGCTCCTCTTCGCCAGCGACAGCAGTTGATCGGCATGCTCGCCGGCCTGCGCCGTCCGGCCGGCCTGCGCTTCGATCATGCCGCGGGATTGCAGCATCGCGCGCCGGCCCGCAGGGGATGCACCGGCCTCCGCGGCCAGGGCATCGAGGCGCATCAGCGCAGCATCCGGCCGATCGAAGCCTTCACGCACGACCAGATCGATACGATCGTCGAAGCTGCCTGCCGAGTACAGCGCGCCGCCGGCTTTCGCCGGCGCTGCCACGAGTGCCGCGAGTGCGAGCGCGAGGCCGGCCAGCCACGGCTTCATGCCGCCATCTCCAAGCGGCCACGCACCGACGCAAGCACGGCCCGGCCGTCCGCGGCCGCGTTGCCGAGCGCCGACGCGGCGGCATCGAGTTCGCCGTCGCCACGGGCCAGCAGGCTGCTGATGCCGCAGGCGCGATTGCGTCCGTTCGATTTCGCGAGATACAGCGCCGCATCGACCAGTTGCACCGCGCGCTCGACGCTGACCGGCAGCCGCAGCGGCGCCAACGGGAAACTCGCATAGCCGATAGATGCGGTGATCTCGATCGTGTGGCCTTGCACCGCGAAGGGCCGGGCGTTCAGCGCCGTGAGCAGGCGCTCCGCGATCGTCTCGGTGTCGTCGCGGCGGCGGTTGCGAATCGCCACCAGGAACTCCTCGCCGCCCCAGCGCACCGCCAGGTCGCCGCTGTCCAGCATCGCGCTCAGGCGCTGCGCGACTTCGACGAGCACGCCGTCGCCGGCCGCATGGCCATGACGGTCGTTAATCGACTTGAAGTGGTCGATGTCGATCAGGAAGAGTGCCGAGGCGAAGCCTTGCGCATCCGCACTGGCCATCGCGCCATGGAAATGGCGCCGATTGGCGAGCCCGGTGAGCGGATCGCGTTCACCCTGCATGGCCAGTTCGCGGTTGCTGGCGGCGAGCAGGGTATTGGCGCTGCGCACCCGGCGATGCAGCCACCACAGGACGGCGAGCGACGCCGCGCAGAGCCCGGCCAGCAACCACCACAGATCCTGCTGCAGCGCCTGGCGGTGAAGCTGCTCGGCCTGCAACGCATTCTGGCGGCCGAGCAAGTCCAGCTCGCGGCTGCGGCGCTCGGCATCGAAATGCTCCTGCAGCTCGATCAGCGCCTTCTGTTCGTCTCGCCGCACGATCGCATCGGTCAGGTCGCGATAGCGATGAAAGGCCAGCACCGCACCCGCGGCGTCGCCGGCCCGTTCGAGGTAGGACCCGAGCTCGTTGTACGAGACCGACATGCTGCTCAGCGCGCCGCGGCGCTCGTCGATCGCGATCGACTCCGCCACGTGGCGTTTGCCGAGCTCGATCTCATGCAGCGCGATCAGCGCCACGCCGGCGTTGAACAGCGACACGACCTGGCCGTCGGTGTCGCCGAGCTGGCGTGTCAGCGCGATCGCCTTCTGCGCCATCGCCAAGGCTGTCTTGTAGTCGCCGTTCTTCAGGTAACCGTCCGACAGGTTCGACAGCGCGAGCGACTCGGCCGAGGGAGCATGCGCGAGGCGCGCCTGTTCGAGTGCGGCCTCGAACTCTCGCCGCACTCCGGCCGAATCGTTGGCGGCATCGAGCAGGACGCCTTCGGTGCCATGCACTTCATAGAGCAGGAAGTGATCGCCGCTCGCCTCAGCGATGACGAGCGCTTCCCGGTTCAGCCGTTCGGCATGCGCCGGCTGTCCGGCCTGGAGGTAGACGCGCGCCAGGCCGCAGCGCATGTCGACGCGCCAGTTCGGCTGGCCCAGCGCGTCGGCCGCGGCGAGCGCTTCCTGGTACAGCCGCATGGCTTGTTCGAGCTCCCCCAGCTCTTTCTTGGCACCAGCGTGGGCGGCCAGGATGCGCAGCCGCAGGCGTGCCGGCGCATCCGCCCGCATCCTCGCGGCCGTCTTGACGAGCAGGCCGTCGGCGGTGCGCATGTTGCCGTTCTCGATCTCGATGCGCGCGGCGACGAGCAAGGCCGCGGTCGCCGCATCGTCGGCATGCACCGTGCCGCGCCAGGCGTCGAGAGACCGCAGCAGCGCACGCGCCGCATCGGCTTGCCGGGCGGCAGCCAGCAGTTCGCCCTTGGCAGTCAACAGCTCGAGCTGCTCGCTGCTGAACGCGGCGCTGGACTGCAGCAGGCGCTCGACATCGGCCGCGGCGGCCAGCGGTTGTCCCCGGCCGGCCAGTTCGATCGCCTCGATCCGGCTGTCCAGCGCGCTGGGCGAGGCGGCCTGCGCAGCGCTTGCCGAGGCGGCCATCGCCGCCAGGTAAAGCCATCTCGCCACGCAGCGGCGAAGCCGAACCGGCCAATATGCGGAGATCCGAGTCCCGGAATTGATAAAAATGAATCTCAATCTAATTGAAATAACGAATTGAGTGCAGCAGGGAACAATCGCCATTCAGTTGTCGACTATCGCGCGGCAATCCTGAGGGCGAGTGGGCGAAATACCGCCGATTCAATATTCGATCGAAAAAACGCAGCGCGCCCGGTGACAGACCACCCGCTCTCAAGGCGGCGGGGCAATGTGTCGACAACCAGTTACCACTTGTGCGCCCGCTATTCCCGTGCGATGGACGCGTCACATTGACCCCAACGATGACCAACGATCTGCCCGACAGCACCGCCCCACGCATCGCCGAACTCGACCTCGCCTATCTGCTGGGCCAGGTCAGCGAGGCGGTGGTCTACGTCGACCGGGACTTCGTCGTCAGATACTGCAACGACGTCTACCTGAACAACCTGGGGCTGACCGCGGCCGAGGTCATCGGCAAGACGCCGTTCGAATACCTGCCGTTGTTCCGGCGCTCGGTCTTCTACGAGGTGATCAATGAATGCCGGCAGCGCGGCGGCGCCCATGCCGCGATCAACTACTCCGTCGCCACCAGCCGCTGGATCCTGCTGCGGGCCATGCCCTGCGACGGCGGCGCGCTGCTGCTGGTCAACGACGCGTCGGAAGACATGCTCAAGCAGTTTCATCTGGCCCAGCGCGCGACCCGGGACCCGCTGACCGGCATAGCGAACAAGGTCTCGCTGATGCGCGAGCTGGACGGGCGATTGGCGAGCGGCAGCGCGTTCTCGCTCGCGGTGATCGGCCTCGACCGGTTCGGCACGGTGAACGACACGATCGGCTTTGCCGGCGGCGACCGCGTGCTGGTGGAGATCGCATCGCGCCTGCAATCGACTTCGCTCGAAGGCGAACTGCTTTGCCGTCTGAACGGCGACGAGTTCGCGCTGCTGACCCCGCGCACCGGGGCGGACTTCGAGGCGCGGGTCGAGGCGCTGGCGGCCCAGACGCGACGCACCGTGCGGGTCGAGGCGCACGAGTTCAGCCTCGGTTCCGCGGCCGGCCTGATCTCCTCCGCAAGCCATCAAGGCACCTCGGAAACCTTGCTCCGACGAGCCGCGCTCGCGCTGCGGCAATGCAAGCGCGAAGCCGGCGCACGCAGCCTCTGGTACACGGACGAGATGGAAAGCGCGTCGCGCCAGCGCGCCAAGCTGGAGGACGACCTGCGCAAGGCGTTGAAACAAGGCGCCTTCACGCTGGCGTTCCAGCCGAAGGGCGGCTTGCCGCACCGCCAGGTGGTCGGCGCCGAGGCGCTGATCCGCTGGCCCCATCCGGTCCGAGGCGTGATCCCGCCGATGCAGTTCCTGCCGATCGCCGAGGAATGCGGCCTGATGGTGGATCTGGACCGCTGGGTCATCAGTGCGGCGATCCGGCAGATCGCCATTCTGAAACGGCGCGGCCTGGCGGTTCCGGTGAGCATCAACCTGTCGGTGCAGTCGCTGTCGGACGCGAGCCTGGTCGAGATCATCCGGCGCGAACTGCTGTCCGCCGACGTCGAGGCCTCGCTGCTCGAAATCGAGATACCGGAAGGCGCGCTGATGCGCGACGTCGCGACCAGCACCCGCGTGCTGAACGGCCTCGAGGCGCTCGGCGTCGCGATCAGCGTCGACGACTTCGGCACCGGCTATTCATCGTTCGCCTACCTCGCCAAGTTTCCGGTCGACACGCTCAAGATCGACCGCTCGTTCGTCAACGAAATGCGCAGTAACACATCGAGCCGCAAGATCGTCCGGGGACTGATCCAGCTGGCTCATTCGCTGTCGATGAAGGTCGTCGCGGAAGGCGTCGAGACTGAGGAACAGACCGGCCAGCTGCAGGACATGAATTGCGATCAGATTCAGGGCTTCGGCTATGGTCGTCCGATGTTCTTCGAGCAATTCTGCGAATTCGTCAAGACCCACCGCAAGCCCGGACTGCCGGACGCCTTCTCGATATGAATTAGTTGGCTTCGAATTCCTGAATCTCCGATCTTTCCCTTCAGTCCCCCGTCGGTAGGGGATCGACCGGGCGAGTGCGCGGCCTTTCAATGTGCTCCACGGCCGGAGCGATCCAGCGAGAATGCCCGGCCAATCGACCAGCTGTCAGACATCGACGGCTGTCTACGTTGGAACACGTTGGGAAATCACCATGTCATTCGACTTCCGGGATCTTGCGGATCGCCTCGAGAAACGCTGCAGCCGCCGGCTCGCGCTCAGAGAACTCGCCTACTGCGACGCCTGGCCCCTCTTCCAGGCCACCCGGACTCCGCGCTTCAATGAACACCTGACCTGGGCCATGCCGCAGCAGGAGCGCGAGGCCGAAGCCCGCGTCGACGCGATCCGCGCCGCCGCGCGACGCAATCAGCTGACGGCGCTCTCTGCCGTCGTCAGGGACACCGGCGAATGGGTCTCGCTGTTTCGCTTCCAGCCGAGCGGCCACGGCCCCAGGTCGCTGGAGATCGGCGTCTGGACGCACCCGAACTTCTGGCATGGCCGGTATTCGCCCGAGTTGATGACGCTGTGCATCGACGGCGCGTTCGAATCGTCCGACGCATCGGAGATCGTCGGCGCCGGTGCGGTCGAGAACCGCGGCTCGCTGGCCTTGATGCGCGTCGCCGGCATGAAGGCCGGACGCAGCTTCCAGAAGGAAACCGAGTCCGGCGTCCTGCTGCCGGCGATCGAATACCGCATCAGCCGCGACGAGTGGCAGACAAGCCGGCACAAGCAGGCTGAAAGAAGGCTGGCCCGGGCGACCGAGGAACGCATCCCCGAACCTGCGTAGCACGCCGCGGCTCAGGCGCGGGCCTTCGCCTTCAGCTTGGCCTCGACCACAGTGCCCTTGAAGAAGTCCGCATTCGCCTCGGTGTAGAGCTTGTACGGGTTCTCGAAGACATAGGACTTGAAGTCCGACTCGGTGATCACGCCCTGCTCCACCAGGCCGTGCGCCTGGGCCAGGGCATCGGTCAGGTCGGGCACGTCCCAGTGGCCGACATCGGATGAATAGATCGCATTGATCTTGACGCCGAGCGGATTGGCCTTGTGATTGAAGGCATGCGCGACGGTGCGGTCGTCGGACTCGCTGCCGAAGAAGAAGCTGTCGACCCAGCGGGTCTTGATGTCGGCCACGCTCTCGATGCCGGCGGCGCCGAAGTCTTCCAGCTCCGCGCCCTGCGGCTGGCGCGAGCCCTGGGTGTAGCGCGCGCCGAGCGTGTCGCGGATCAGGTCTTCGCCGTCGATCGAGCGGCCCTTGACCAGATCGGCCCCGTAGCGGGCGAAGAGATCGGTCAGCTGCGCGCGATCGGTGGCGGCCGGGTCGTAGTTCTTCAGGCCTTCGAGGCTGCGCTTTTCCCAGCGGTCAACGAGGTGGATGTAGACGCGCGCGCCCCAGTCGGCGCCGCCCTCCAGCAGACCCACGCGCAACTTCGGGAAACGCCGCGTCACGCCGCCGAAGAAGAGCGCCTTTGCGAACGCCTCCGAGCCGTCCGCGAAATGCCCGATGTGGTTGTTCATGTAGTTGGAGGTCGAGCTGCGGCCGGTCCAGCCCTGGCTGCCGTAGTGCGTCAGCACCGGCACGCCGAGCTCGACCACCTTGGCCCAGAACGGGTCGTAGTCGTACTCGCTGTCGATGCCGTAGAAGTCTTCATAGGAGATGTACTTGCGCAGCTCGGGGTGCTGATCGGCCGGGTACTTGTCGGCCAGCGCCTTGATCGGGCGGCGTACGCTGCCGGCGATGTTGATCGCCTTGAGGCCCAAGGTCTTGACCGCGTATTCGAGCTGCTCGATGCCTTCTTGCGGCGTGGTCAGCGCGATACCGGCGACGGGAGTCAACCGGTCCGCATACCGGCGATAGAGGTCGGCATGGTAGGCGTTGACCGCACGCTGCAGCGCGACTCTCACGTCCTTGTCGCGTGCGGCCAAGGGTGCGAGCACGTTGTTCGGAAACAGCACCGAGTAGTCCGAGCCCTGCTCTTCCTGGCGCTCGTAGAGCAGCTCGGGCAGGTGGTAGGTCGCGACATCGAGCGTGTTCTTCGTGACGCGCGCCCACCACGGCGAGCGGATCGTGCGGTAGTAGTGGCGCTCTTGCGGCGTCTGCTCGTACCAGCTCTTGCCGTTGCCGATGCCGCCGCGCAGCGCGCGGTCTTCGGTGCCCTGGCGCAGCGCATCGACGAGCACCGCGCCACCCTGCTGCGCCACGTAGTCTTCGAGATGCGGGCTGTAGTCGTTGGTGTGCACGTCGGTGTCGATCACCGGGTAGTCGAGCTGCTGCTTGACGGCCACCGAGGGCGAGGCGTGGATGCGGCTGAGACGGTCATTCATGCGGTTCTCTCCTGAAGCTGAGGCCGTGGCGGTGTGCCCTTCGGCCAGGCCTTCAGTGCAGGCCGCATGCCAGCCGTCCCCACCTCCGATTGCTCGCCCGGCATCAGGATCGGGGACGCGCTTGCTGGCTCGCCAACACCACAGCGGCTCGGCTGCTGCGCCGGCAGCAGCGGAGATTCAGCCGCGCTCCCAGCGCCACACCGCGCTGGCCACGTCGACCTTCTTCGGGATCAGCTTGTGTTCGAAGAAGGTGTCGGCCACCTTCTGCTGCGTCGCGATGATGCCCGCGTCGACCGGCCTCACGCCGTAACGCGTGCGCCGCTGCCAGGCCTCGACCACGTCGACCGGCAGCGCGACCTGGGGCGCCAGCACCTCGGCCACCGCGCGCGGATTGGCGGCTGCCCAGGTGCCGGTGCGGGCCAGTTCGTCGAGCACCAGTGCCAGGTCCTTCGGCCGCTCGCTCGCCAGCTTGCGGGAGGCTTCGTAGAAGCTGTTGGCGACCAGCAGGCCGGAGTAGTCGGCGACCACCCTCACTGGCTGCGATGCCTGCACCGCGGCCAGGTACGGATCCCAGATCGACCAGGCATCGACCCGGTCGGACTCGAACGCCGCCCGCGCATCGGCCGGCGGCAGGTAGATCGGCTGGATGTCGGCGAAGGCGACGCCGGCTTTCTCCAGCGCGGCGACCAGCAGGTAGTTCGCGCTCGATCCCTTCTGCACCGCGACCCGCTTGCCCTTCAGGTCGGCGACAGCGGCCGCCGGCGAGCCCGCCTTGACGACGATCGCTTCGGCGGAGGTCGAGCCCGGCTCGGCGCCGACGTAGACCAGATCCTTGCCCGCCGCCTGCGCAAAGATCGGCGGCGGCGCGCCGGTGTAGCCGAAGTCCACGCTGCCGGCATTCAGCGCTTCGAGCAGCTGCGGGCCGGCGGGAAACTCATGCCAGGTGACGGTGCCGCCTTGCGCGCCGAAGCTCTTCTCGAGCCGCCCTTGCGCCTTGATCAGGCCGAGCAGACCGCCGCCTTTCTGGAAGCCGATGCGCAAGCTGCGGTTGTCGTCGGCAAAGGCCGGCGTCAGCGCGGCAGCGCCGAGGGCGGCCGTGGCTCGCAGCAGGCGGCGGCGGGTCGTGGAGAAGGGATGGCGGCCGTGCATGGCGTCGACTCGAAGCGAAGGGACGCAGACCATAGCCGCGCGCGCGGCCGATCCCAAGCGATGAATTCGCGTGTCGATATGCGTTGCCGGCCCGATCTGTTGCAAGCCCAGCATGCGGGTTCATCGACTGCTGTCAACACAGCAGCACGCGCCACGAGCTTGTCGCCGATCCAGCACGGCGGCCGCTGGTTCGCTGGCCCGGCGATTGCAAGCAGGCGGAGCGTCGTTCCCCGTCGAACACGTCTCTCGCAACCCATCCTGAAGGAGCATTCCATGGCCCTCCGCCCCTTGAACGACAGGCTCGTCGTCAAGCGCAGCGACCCCGAACTGAAGACCGCCAGCGGCATCGTGATCCCCGACTCGGCCGGCGAAAAGCCCGAGCAGGGCGAAGTGCTCGCGGTCGGCCCCGGCAAGCGCAACGACAAGGGCGACCACGTCGCGCCGGCCGTGAAAGCCGGCGACAAGGTGCTGTTCGGCAAGTACAGCGGCCAGACCGTCAAGCTCGACGGCAACGAGATCCTGGTGATCCGCGAAGACGACGTGCTCGCGATCCTCGAGTAAAGGAATGGAGCCCCCGGCCGCGGGAGTACCCGCATCCACCCCCCCGCGGGGGCTGAGTGCCGCGGCTCCAAGTCCGCCTGCGCGGACTTGGACGGCACGAAGGCCAGCCGCGTCTCGCGGCTGGCTAGGGCCGCTTCGGAGCGGCCGTGCGCTGGCCGGCGCTCGCCAACTAACCACCAAATAAGGAATCACCCATGCCTGCAAAACTGGTCATCTTCGCCGACGACGCCCGCGCCAAGGTCGTGCGCGGCGTCAACGTGCTGGCTGATGCCGTGAAGGTCACGCTCGGGCCCAAGGGCCGCAATGTCGTGCTCGAACGCAGCTTCGGCGCGCCCACCGTAACGAAGGACGGCGTCTCGGTCGCGAAGGAAATCGAACTCAAGGACAAGTACGAAAACATCGGCGCGCAGCTCGTCAAGGAAGTCGCCTCGCGCACCAGCGACAACGCCGGCGACGGCACCACCACCGCAACCGTGCTGGCGCAGGCCATCGTGCGCGAGGGCTTCAAGTACGTGGCCGCCGGGCTCAATCCGGCCGACCTGAAGCGCGGCATCGACAAGGCGGTGACTGCGCTGGTCGCCGAGGTCAAGACCCTCGCGAAGCCGACGACGACGAGCAAGGAGATCGCGCAAGTCGGCGCGATCTCGGCCAACGCGGACTGGGACATCGGCCAGATCATCGCCGACGCGATCGACAAGGTCGGCAAGGAAGGCGTGATCACCGTCGAAGACGGCAAGAGCCTGAACAACGAGCTCGACGTGGTCGAAGGCCTGCAGTTCGATCGCGGCTATCTCTCGCCCTACTTCATCAACAACGCCGACAAGCAGGTCGCGGCGCTCGACAACCCCTTCATCCTGCTGCACGACAAGAAGGTCAGCGCGATCCGCGAGCTGCTGCCGACGCTGGAAGCTGTCGCCAAGGCCGGCCGGCCGCTGCTGATCATCGCGGAAGAGGTCGAAGGCGAAGCGCTGGCGACGCTCGTCGTCAACACCATCCGCGGCATCCTGAAGGTGGTCGCGGTGAAGGCGCCGGGCTTCGGCGACCGGCGCAAGGCGATCCTCGAAGACATCGCGATCCTGACCGGCGGCAAGGTCATCGCCGACGAGGTCGGGCTGACTCTGGAGAAGGTCACCTTGGCCGACCTGGGCCAGGCCAAGCGCATCGAGGTCGGCAAGGAGAACACCATCGTCATCGACGGTGCCGGCAGCGACGAGAACATCCGGGCGCGGATCAAGCAGATCCGCGCGCAGATCGAAGAGGCCACGAGCGACTACGACCGCGAGAAGCTGCAGGAGCGCGTGGCGAAGCTGGCCGGCGGTGTCGCGGTGATCAAGGTCGGCGCGGCCACTGAAGTCGAGCTGAAGGAGAAGAAGGCCCGGGTCGAGGATGCGCTGCATGCGACGCGCGCCGCGGTCGAGGAAGGCGTGGTGCCGGGCGGCGGCGTCGCGCTGCTGCGCGCGCGCCAGCAGATCGGCACGCTGAAGGGCGACAACGCCGACCAGGATGCCGGCATCAAGCTCGTGCTGCGCGCGATCGAGGAGCCGCTGCGGCAGATCGTCGCCAACGCGGGCGACGAGGCTTCGGTGGTCGTTGCCGAAGTGCTGAAGGGCAGTGGCAACTACGGCTACAACGCGGCCAACGGCAGCTATGGCGACCTTGTCGAACAAGGCGTGCTCGATCCGGCCAAGGTCACGCGCACCGCGTTGCAGAACGCGGCCTCGGTGGCCAGCCTGATCCTCACCACCGAGGCGATCGTGGCCGAGGCGCCGGCCGGCGAGAAGCCCGCGCCCGGCGGCCCGGGCAGTGGCGCGCCGGGCGGCTTCGGCGGCGCCGAGTTCTAGAACGTCTTTCAGGGAGGAGAGACCGCGATGCCGAACAACGTGCGCGCCGTCGATCACGTACAGCTGCCGATCCCGCTCGGCGCCTCGTCGAAGGCGCGCAGCTTCTACGCCGAGGTGCTGGAGCTGCAGGAGCTGCGCGGGCCGGCGTTCGAGAGGCCCGGCACTCTGCACTTCTCGCTCGGCTGGCAGCGGCTCGACCTGACCGAGGGCCACTACATCGGCATCGCGCCGCAGGCGCATCTCGCGCTGCAGGTGATCGACCTGGAGCGGCTCGCGCTGCGCCTGCATCGCGCCGGCCATCTGGTCGACGACGCGCCGCTGCTGGCCGAGCACCGTTTCTATGTCGAGGATCCGTTCGGCAACCGGCTCGAATTGATCGAGCCGGCGCCGGCTTCATCGCTGCAGCCGCTCGCCAGCTTCAACGTGGCGGTCTGACTCACGATGCCCCACTGGAACTTCGCGAACCCGTGGAGAGGCTCATGAAAAAGCGCATGTCCTGGATCGACATCGCAGCGTCGATCGGCGCGGTGATCGCGATCGGACTGATCGTCCTGAAGAACACGCAGGCGCACAGCGGCCCGCAGCTGCTGAACGTTTCGTACGACCCGACGCGTGAGCTGTATCGCGACATCAATGCGGCCTATGCGAAGCAGTCCGGCGCTGCGCTGCGCATCGAGCAGTCGCACGGCGGATCGTCGCGCCAGGCGCGCGCGGTGATCGACGGCACGCAGGCGGCCGACGTGGTGACGCTCGGCCTGGTCTCCGACATCGATGCGCTGCAGAAGCGCGGCCTGGTCGCGGCAGGCTGGGCCGAGCGGCTGCCGAATCATTCGCAGCCTTATTACTCGACCATCATCTTCGTCGTGCGCAAGGGCAACCCGAAGGCCATCCATGACTGGCCGGACCTGATCCATCCCGGCGTCGACATCATCACGCCGGACCCGAAGGGCTCGGGCAACGGCAAGCTCAGCGCACTCGCGGCCTGGGGCGCGGTGACGACGCGCGGCGGCAGCGAAGACGAAGCGCGGGCCTACCTGAAGACCTTCTACGACCACACGCCGGTACTCGACCCGGGCGCGCGCAGCTCGGCGATCCGCTTCGCGGTCGAGAAGGTCGGCGACGTGCACCTGACCTGGGAGAACGAAGCGCTGCGCGAGGTCGCCGAATCAAAGGGCGAGCTCGAACTGGTCTACCCGCCGATCAGCATCCTCGCGGAGCCTTCGGTGGCCTGGGTCGATGCCAACGTCGCGAAACACGGCACCGAAGCGCAGGCACGCGCCTATCTCGAATACCTGTTCACCGAGCCCGCGCAGCAGATCATCGCGCGAGCCGGCTACCGCCCGTTCAACAGCGCGGTGCTGAAGCAGCACGACGCGCAGCTGCCCACGATCCGCCTGTTCCCGATCGGCGCGATCGCCGCGGGCTGGCCCGAGGCGCAGCAGAAATTCTTCGCCGACAACGGCATCATCGATACGGTCTACAAGCCGAAGCTCCCATGAGCAGCACTGCAGAGTCCTTGGGGCGCCTTGGCGTTCCGCCCGCGATCGAGCCTTCTCCCGCGCCCGGCCCGCTCGGCGCGCTGCGCCGGCGCTACCCCTGGAGCCTGGCGCGCCGCGACCTGCTCGCCGGCCTGACGGTCGCCGCGATCTCGCTGCCGCAAGGCATGGCCTATGCACTGATCGCCGGCGTCGACCCGCGCTATGGGCTCTACTCGGCAATCATCGTCACCCTGGTCGCATCCCTGCTCGGTTCGTCGTCGCACCTGATCAACGGGCCGACCAGCGCGATCTCGCTGGTCGTCTTCAGCGCCCTCGCCTTCATCGATCCGGAAGCGCGTGTCGAAGCCGCCGAGGCGATGTTCCTGCTCGGCGTGATGGTCGGCGTGATCCAGATCGCGATCGCGGTCTTCCGTCTCGGCGACCTGACACGCTACATCTCCGAATCGGTGATCCTCGGCTTCATGTGCGGCGCCTCGCTGCTGCTCGCGATCGGGCAGATCGGCAACGCCTTCGGCGTGAAGGACAAGGGCACCGGCCACCAGCACGTGCTGTACCGGCTGTGGCTGAGCTTCACGCAAGGCGACGCGGTGAACCTGAAGGCGACCACCCTGAGCATCGCCGCGATCGTGCTCGCGGTGCTGCTGCGCAAGCTGGTCAGGCGCTACAAGCTGCCGCAGCTCGATATGTTCATCGTGATGCTTGCGCTGGCGCTGGCGGCGTACTTCGCCGGCTGGTCCGTGCCCGGCGCCGGCGGCAAGACGGCGGTCGCAGTGGTCGGCGCGGTGCCGGCGAGCCTGCCGAGCCTTCACATCGCTGAGATCCAGTGGAGCTGGGTCTGGCAGATGTCGTCGAGCGCGTTGGCGATCGCCTTTCTCGGCCTGCTCGAAGCCTTGTCGATCGCCAAGTCGATCGCGCACGACTCGCGCCAGACGCTGGACTACAACCGCCAATGCCTGGCCGAAGGGGTCGGCAATCTGGTCGGCGGATTCTTTCGGTGCCTGCCGGGCTCGGGCTCGCTGTCGCGCTCGGCGATCAACTTCCAGGCGGGCGCGGCGACACGCTTTTCCGGTGTGATCACCGCCTTGATCGTCGCGCTCGCGGTGCTGGCATTGGCCCCGCTGACACGCTACATCCCGAAGCCGGTGCTGGCCGGCCTGCTGCTGGTCACCGCGGTACGGCTGATCAACCTCGACCGTCTGCGCTACACCTTGCGCGCCTCGCGCTATGACGCAGGGCTCGTGATCATCACCTTCCTCGCGGCGCTGCTGGTCGGCGTCGAGTTCGCGATCATCGTCGGCGTCGCGCTGTCGGTGCTGCTTTTCGTGCCGCGCGCGGCCAAGCTGCGCGCCGCCGAACTGGTCGTCAGCCCCGAGGGCGTGGTGCGCGAACGGGTGGCGAGCGATCCGCAGTGCAGCGCGGTGATCGTCTACGACCTCGAAGGCGAGCTCTTCTTCGGCGCCGCACCGGAGCTCGATCGTTATCTGGCCGAGATCCGGCAGCGGGTGCACGACGAGAAGATCGGCTGCCTGGTGCTGCGCTTGAAGCGCGTGCGCAACCCCGACGTGGTCTGCCTCGAACGGCTCGAGCACTTCCTGCGCGAAGCCAGGCAGGAAGGTTTGACGGTGCTGCTCGCCGGCCTGCGGCCGGAGCTGATCGCAGCGCTGAAACGGCTGCCCTTGGGCGAGGTGCTGCCGGCCGACCGCATCTTTGCGGAAGAAGACGACGTCGACTCCGCTACGCTGAAGGCGGTGCGCCGGGCCTATCGGTTGCTTGGCAACCGCAACGATTGCCCGCATTGCGCCGAAGGTGCGCGGGCAACGCATCCTTCGCCGCTGTACTACCTCGTCTGAACGGTCCGCCGTTCTTCGAACGAACCGGCGCGGCTGGCAGCAGCCATCGCGCCGTGCGACATTTGCTGCATGACCAACCGGCCCTGGCTCCCCGAATGACCGCCCTCCCGGCAACCACCACAGACAAGGCGCCCGAGCCGGTGAGCTTCGGCCAGGCCTTCGCCTATTGGCTCCAGCTGGGCTTCATCAGCTTCGGCGGGCCGGCCGGGCAGATCGCCCTGATGCACGAGGAGCTGGTCGAGCGGCGCCGCTGGATATCGGAGAACCGCTTTCTGCATGCGCTCAACTACTGCATGGTCCTGCCGGGCCCGGAAGCGCAGCAGCTGGCCACCTACATCGGCTGGCTGATGCATCGAACCTGGGGCGGCATCGTGGCCGGCGGATTGTTCGTGCTGCCTTCGCTGCTCATCCTGATCGCGCTCTCGTGGGTCTACATGGCCTTCGGCGCCGTGCCGGCGGTGGCCGGCGTCTTCTACGGCATCAAGCCGGCGGTCACCGCGATCGTCGTGTCGGCCGCCTATCGCATCGGCTCGCGTACGCTGAAGAACGGCTGGCTCTGGGGCATCGCCGTCGCGGCCTTCTTCGCCATCTTCGCGCTGAACCTGCCGTTCCCGCTCATCGTGCTGGGTGCAGGCCTGACAGGCTACTTCGGCGGCCGCCATGCCCCGCAGAAGTTCGCCGTGGGCGGCGCCCAGCACGAGGCCGCCAAAGGCTTCGGTGCGGCCCTCATCGACGACGACACGCCCACGCCGTCACACGCGCTTTTCACGTGGAAGCGCTTCGTGCAGGTGCTGGCCGCGTGCCTCGCGCTGTGGGCAGCCGGCATCGGCGGCCTGGCCCTCGCCTACGGCCGGGAGGCGGTTCTGACGCAGATGGCCTGGTTCTTCACCAAGGCCGCGCTGCTGACCTTCGGCGGGGCCTATGCGGTACTGCCCTATGTCTACCAGGGGGCCGTGGATCACTACCACTGGCTCACCGGGCCGCAGATGATCGACGGGCTGGCGCTCGGCGAAACCACGCCCGGACCGCTGATCATGGTGGTCTCGTTCGTCGGCTTCGTCGGCGGCTGGACGAAGGCCCTCTTCGGGACCGATTCGCTGTTCCTGTCCGGCGCAGTCGCGGCCGCGGTGGTCACGTTCTTCACCTTCCTGCCGTCGTTCCTTTTCATCCTGCTGGGCGGCCCGTTCATCGAGTCGACCCACGGCAATCTGAAGTTCACGGCGCCGCTGACCGGCATCACCGCGGCGGTGGTGGGCGTCATCGTCAACCTCGCGGTGTTCTTCGCCTACCACGTGCTGTGGCCGGCGGGCCTCTCGGGGCGCTTCGAGTGGCCCGCGGCGGCCATCGGCATCGCCGCGGCACTCGCGCTGATTCGATTCAAGGTGGGCGTGATCCCGGTCGTTCTGGTCTCGGCACTCTGCGGCCTTCTGCTCGCGTGATGGCGGAGACTCCCGCAGCGGGAGCATTCAAGCCAGAGCGCGTTGGCGCTCGCGCCTCTCGGCGGAACGTGTCTGCAGCCAGACGGCTCCGCGGTGATACGTCTGCGGCGGCGTCAGCAGGCCCGAGTGGGCCTCTTCCACGGCGAGTACGAAGGGCGGAGCTTGCGCGAGAACTTGGGCCTGGCGCGGCCGGCGGACCGGTTTGCGCAGGTGGCGCGGGCGGCCTGAGCGAGGGACCGGATGGCGGCGGCTCGTCCGGCATCCCTTCGACGGTGACTACGCCCGTCGAGCAATCCACGTCAGCCGGAGCTGCCGAGCCAGTCCTCGACCAGGAGACCCGGCACGCGCAGAAACTCGCGCGTGTTGTGGGTCACCAGCGACAAGCCGCGAGAGCGCGCGTGGGCGGCAATGAAGAGATCGTGACTGCCGATCGGAGTACCGGCCCGTTCGAGCGCGCAGCGGATATCGGCATAGTGGCGATCGACATCTTCGTCCAGCCCCAGGACGGTCAAGTTGGACAGCAGCTCATCCACCTTGGCCTGGAGCACCGCCGATCCGCGCCGTTGCGCGCCAAATCGCAGTTCACAGGCGACGACGATGCTGGTGCACAGACTGTCAGGCTCCAACGCGGCGATGCGGACGACCAGCGGACCGCGCGGAAACTTGATCAAGGCGGAAAGCGTGTTCGTATCCAGCATCCATGCCAAGGCGGCCATCAGAAGATGTCGCGCGTTTGCGGCGCCGGATCCTCCACCTCCGGGAAGTCTTCCTCCAGCGGCTCCCAGGCCGCCAACATGGCGAGCAGACGGTTGCTCCTGATCGGCGTGATGATCAGGCTGTCGCCCTCCTTGCGCATCAGCGCCTGCGTCCCTTGCAACTCGAACTCGCGTGGGATGCGCACGGCCTGGTTGCGGCCATTGCGGAATAGCGAAACAGGGCGTTCATCTAGCATGCTCAAGCCTCTCAAGATGTGGCATATGTCTTAGCATATGCCAAGAATCTTCGGTCGTCAAACGTCACCATCCTTCATCCTCAACGACAACATGACATCCACTTCACTGGACGCGCGCGCTGAAATCGACGTGATCGACGAACAGCTAGTCGACTTGCTTGCCAGCCGCTTTCGAGCAATCGCACAGGTCGGCATCGTCAAGAAAGAACTCGACTTGCCGCCCGTCGATGCCGCACGCGAAGCACGGCAGTCGGCGGCTCATCGAGCATTGGCCGAACGGCACGGACTGGCGCCCGAATTCATCGTCAGTCTGTTCAGAGTGATCATCGATGAAGTCGTCAGCCATCACCGCCGAGTCTGAAACTGTCTTGCAGGCGCGACTCGTCGCGATCGCCCGCCAGTCTGACTGGTGCATGCAGGCGCTGCTCGCCGTCCGGTCGCTGAGACTGCCCAGCTGGTGCACCGGCGCAGGCGCCGTTCGCAATCTGGTCTGGGACGCCCTGCACGGCAAGACGTCGCCTTCAGCACTCGCCGATGTCGACGTTGCCTACTTCGACGCCTCGGACATCTCCTCGTAAAACGACGAACTGCTGCAGCACAGGCTGTGCCGCCTGCATCCGGACGTGCCATGGGATGTCACGAATCAGGCCGGAGTCCATCAGTGGTTCGAAGCCTGCTTCGGGCATGCCGTCGAACCGCTGGCGTCGCTCGAAGACGCAGTCGCTTCCTGGCCCGAGTACGCGACATCGGTCGGTCTCCGGCTCGGCGATGACGATTCGCTGCGAGTCATCGCCCCTCATGGGCTCGGCGATCTGTTCGCGATGGTCGTGCGCCGCAACCCGCGGCGAGTCAGCGTCGAGACCTATCGCCAGCGTGTCGCGCAGAAGCGATATCAAGAGCGCTGGCCGAAGTGCACCGTCGTGCCTTGCTGATCGGCGGCGACCGTCGAACCGCCCCGGAGTCGGAAACCGACACGCGAGCGCGCCAGTCATGCTGTTGGGCTGACACGGGCCGCCACGCGATGTCGCGACGGCAGCCCGCTTCCTGAGCCGAGAAGCGAGCGGCTCGGCCAGGGATCAGGCCAAGGCCTTGGCCTTCTCCGTCTCGCCGTCCTTCTTCGCCGCGGGCGCCGCCTCGGCCGCCTGCCCCGTCAGCTGCGCCTTGTAGCGCTTCAGGGCCTCCGGCTCGGTCACGCCGAAGAAGTCGCCTTCGACGATCTGCGAGCGGAAGCCGTCCGGGCCGATCGGCACGTCGCCGGTGATCGTCGTGCGGTACAGCACGCGCTCGACCTCGATGTGATCCAGGTCCTGCGGCGCCAGGTGCGCGGTCGCGCGGTTGTCCCAGAACGCGATGTCGCCGTTGCTCCAGCGAAAGCGCGCGGTGTAGGCCGGCTTCGTGATCTGCTCGAAGAAGAGTTCGAGCAACTGGTCGCTCTGGCGCGGCGAGACGTCGAGGATGTGCGTCGTGAAGCCGGGGTTGACGTAGAGCGCACGCTCGCCGGTCTCGGGATGCACACGCACCACCGGATGGATCGAGACCAGCGGGTTCGCGGCGATGCGCTTGGCGATGCCGCTGTCCTTCGGCCAGCGCACGCCGGCGCCGAAGCGGTGCTCGGCCTTCAGCCCGTCGGCCAAGGCGCGCAGCGAGGCCGGCAGGCCCTCGTAGGCGGCGACCAGGTTGGTCCAGGTGGTGTCGCCGCCGATCTCCGGCACGTTGACGGCGCGCAGGATCGACGCCGCCGGCGGGTTGATCGCCGCGGTCACGTCGGTATGCCAGCGGTTCTCGTAGCTCGCGCGGCGAATGCCGTTGCGGCGCTCGTAGCGGCTGCGGTCGATCGGCAGCAGTTGCGGATAGTCCGCGACCGGTTCGTCTTCATGCGGATGGGCATAGGTGACTTCGCCGAAGCGGCTGGTGAAGGCGACCTGGGCGGCGTGGTCGATGTTCTGTCCGCGCAAGAACACCACTTTCCATTTCAGCAGGGCCTGGCGGATGGCGGCGACCTCGGCGTCGGCGAGCGGGCGCGACAGGTCGACTCCACTGATCTCGGCGCCGGTGAATCCCGACACCGGCTTGACTTGAACATTGCTGGCTGCGTTCGACATGGCTTGTCCTCGGTAGGTTGATGGCTTGCTCCGATGAGCGGGAGCCCTCTTCCCAGTGCAGTCTGCGTGCCATGCGCAATCGGCCGATTTCTGCTGCGCCGGCAGCATTTGCCGTCGTCTTGCGGCTGAATTTCAGCAGCGTGCGAACCGCTTCTGCTTCAAGCGGCGAAGAACCGATTCGCCGGCCGCGGCAGCCCGAGGTTCTCCCGCAGCGTGCGGCCTTCGTATTCGCGCCGGAAGATGCCGCGCCGCTGCAGCTCGGGCACGACCTTGTCGACGAAGGCATCGAGCCCGGCCGGCAAGAACGGGAACATGATGTTGAAGCCGTCCGATCCTTCGGTCATCAGCCACTGCTGCATCTCGTCGGCAACGCTCTGCGGCGTGCCGACGAAGGCCAGGCCCGCATAGCCGCCGAGGCGCTGCGCCAGCTGGCGCACGCTGAGGTTCTCGCGCCGGCCGAGTTCGATCGCGCGCTCGCGGCCGCTCTTGCTGTCGTTCGTCTCGGGCAGGTTCTCGGGCAGCGGCCGGTCGGGATCGAAGCGCGAAGCATCGGTGCCGAGGGCGACCGACAACGATGCGATCGCGCTTTCGTAGTAAACCAGGGAGTCGAGCTTCGCGCGCATCGCCCGCGCCTCGTCGAGCGTATCGCCGACCACGACGAAGGCGGCCGGCAGGATCTTCAGATGATCGCGGTGGCGGCCGATGCGGTCCATGCGGCCCTTCACGTCGGCATAAAACCGCTGGCCGTCGGCCAAGGTGGATTGCGCGGTGAACACCGCTTCGGCAGTCTCCGCGGCGAGCTGCTTGCCGGGCTCGGAAGAGCCGGCCTGTACGATCACCGGCCAGCCCTGCACCGGCCGCGCAATGTGCAGCGGGCCGCGCACCGAGAGGTAGCGGCCCTTGTGATCCAGCACGTGCAGCTTGGCCGGGTCGAAATACAGACCGCTCTCGGCATCGCGGATGAAGGCATCGTCGGCCCAGCTGTCCCACAGGCCGGTGACCACGTCATAGAACTCGCGCGCACGGGCATAACGCTCGTCGTGCGGCATGTGGTCCTCGAGGCCGAAGTTCAGCGCGGCATCGGGGTTCGACGTGGTCACGACGTTCCAGCCGGCGCGGCCGTTGCTCAGATGATCGAGCGACGCGAAGCGGCGGGCGATGTGGAAGGGTTCGTCGAAGGTGGTCGATGCGGTCGCCACCAGGCCGATGTGCTCGGTCGCCTGGCTCAGTGCGGAGAGCAGGGTGAAGGGCTCGAACGAAGTCACCGTGTGGCTGCGCCGCAGCGCTTCGACCGGCATGTTCAGCACGGCCAGGTGGTCGGCCATGAAGAACGCGTCGAACTTCGCGGCTTCGAGTCTTTGCGCCAGGTACTTCAGGTGCGCAAAGTTGAAGTTCGCGTCCGGCCAGGCGCCGGGATAGCGCCAGGCCGCGGTGTGGATGCTGACCGGGCGCATGAAGGCGCCGAGTCGAAGTTGTTTGGCTGATGTCATGGCAGCCTCATCGTGCCGGGTTTCGATCGCCCTTGGCATCGGTAAGGACGAACCGGCCCGCGCTATGACTCGGCCACGGTCTCCACATCGCGCGCGACCACGGGCTTGGCAGCGCGCCCAGCGAACAGGGTCATCAGCGGCCCGGTCATCGCCGTCGTCGCTAGCGCCATCACCAGCAGCATCGTGAAGAGCTCCGGCCCGATCAGCCCGGCATCGAGCCCGACCTTCATCACGATCAGCTCCATCAGCCCCCGCGCATTCATCAGCGCACCGGTGGCGAGACTGTCGCGCCAGCCGTAGCCGGTCATGCGTGCGCCGATCGCACCGCCGGCGATCTTGCCGACGACCGCGGCGAAGATGATCAGCAGCATCGCGCCGAGGCCGGCGCCGCTGAACGCATTCGCCGTGGTGCTCAAGCCCGCCAGGGCAAAGAACAACGGCATCAGCACGACGATCGACAGCGGCTCGATGCGCTTCGCGAGCGAGCCCAGCAGCCGGTCGTCGCGCGGCAGGCAGGCACCGAAGAGGAAGGCGCCGAACACCGCATGCAGATGCATCCATTCGGTCAGCATCGCGCAGCTCAGCAAGCCGATCATCAACGCGGTGAGCAGCGCGGCGCTCGGCTCGCCATCCGGCGCGTGCCGGCGCAGCAGCCAGTTGAACGCCGGCCGCAGGCCGAAATAGACCAGGGCCAGCAGCAGCACCACGCCGCCGCCCGTCTTCAGCAGCCCGGGATAGCCTTCGCCGGAGCCGACCATGGCCACGACAAACGCGAGCAGGATCCACGCGAACACGTCGACGACCGCGGCCGAGCCGAGCGACAGGCGGCCGAAGGGCGTGTGCGTCATGCCGCGGTCCTTCAGGATGCGCGCCATCACCGGAAAGGCGGTGATCGACAGCGCCGCCGCGATGAAGAGCGCGAACGGCCAGAAGCCGACGCCGGCAGGCGCAAGCGCCGGATGAAGCGCCGGCGAGATCGCGAGGCCGAGCGCCAGCGGCGCGATCACGCTGAGCAGGCCGACGCAGCCCGAGGCCCTGATCTGCTCGCGCATGTTCCGGTCCGCCCTGAGCTCGAGGCCGACGACGAACATGAACAGCACCAGGCCCAAGGTCGACAGCGCCGACAGCCCGCCGAGCGAGGCCTTGGCGAACAGCTGCGCATGCAGGGCGGGGAACAGCGCGCCCATGCACATCGGGCCGAGCACCAGGCCGGCCGCCATCTCGCCGACCACGCTGGGCTGCCCCAGGTACTTCAACACCCATCCGCAGACACGCGCGGTGACGAGGATGACGATCAGTTGAAGCAACAAGGCGGTGGTGGACATCGACTCGACCGGAAGCCAAAGGCGCGGCGATTCTATCGAGCGCCTTGTCTCCTCGGCCGGGCGATCATGAAGGTACTGTTCGCAGTCAAGCGTGTCGTCGACGCCAACGTGAAGGTGCGCGTCATATCATGAAGGCGAAGAAGAAACCGCTGGAGGCGGTCACTCCCGCCGGGCTCGGCGTCGATGTCGAACCGCGCATCAGGGCGCGGAGATGAGGGATCTGCTATGAACCAAGCGCCATCCTCGCCGGCAGCGCCCGGCGCGCTGACCGGACTGAAGGTCCTCGACCTGTCCCGCGTGCTCGCCGGTCCGTGGTCGTCGCAACTGCTGGGCGACCTGGGCGCCGATGTCGTGAAGATCGAGCGGCCCGGCGGCGGCGACGACACGCGGGCCTGGGGCCCGCCCTGGTTGCAAGGGACGGACGGGCAAGCCACCGCCGAGTCGGCCTACTACCTCTGCGCCAATCGCAACAAGCGATCGCTGGCCGTCGACCTCAGCGACCTGGAAGGGCAGCGCCTGGTGCGCGAGCTGGCACGCAAGGCGGACATCCTGATCGAGAACTTCAAGGTCGGCGGACTCGAGTCGTACGGGCTGGACTACGACAGCCTGAAGGCGCTGAATCCCCGCCTGATCTACTGCTCGATCACCGGTTTCGGCCAGTGCGGCCCGTACGCGAGCCGCCCCGGCTACGACTTCCTGATCCAGGGCATGGGCGGACTGATGAGCCTGACCGGCCGGCCGGACGGAGCGGCGGGCGGCGGCCCGATGAAGGTCGGCGTCGCACTCACCGATATCCTGACGGGACTCTATGCCACCGTCGGGATTCTGGCCGCGGTGGCTTTCCGCGAGCGCACGGGATCGGGGCAGCACCTCGATCTCGCGCTGCTCGATGTGCAGATCGCGGCGCTGGCGAATCAGGCGTCGAATTTCCTGGTCGGCGGCGTCACGCCGGGCCGCCTCGGCAACGCCCATCCGAACATCGTTCCCTACCAGGACTTCATGACGGCCGACGGCTACATGATCATCGCCGTCGGCAACGACTCGCAGTTCCGCAGCCTGTGCAAGACCCTGGGGCATGCCGAGTGGGCAGCGGATGAACGGTTCGGCACCAACCCCGGCCGCGTCGCGCATCGTGAAGCGATCGTCGAGCGGATCCAGGCCGTCACGCCAACCCGGACCACCGCGGAATGGATCGCGGCGATGGAAGCGGCCGGCGTGCCCTGCGGCCCGATCAACAGCATCGACAAGGTCTTCGCCGATGCCCAGGTCCAGGCCCGCGGCCTGCGTATCGAGATGGAACACCCGCTCGCCGGGACGGTGCCCTTGGTGGCCAATCCGATTCGTCTGTCCGAGTCTCCGGTCCAGTACCGTATGGCACCTCCGGCACTCGGTGCCGATGCCGATGCGATCCTGTCGGACTGGCTCGGCCCGGAGGCAGAAGGGCAGCCATGACTGCCCGGCCCGGCATCAGAACGAGTGCTTGATGCCGAACTTGTCGGACCGGCGCAACTGTCCCGAGTCAGACCGCGAAGCGCCATGCCCCCGGCAGCGCGCACTGCGGCGGCCCCCGGCCCGCCAGTGCCGCGGCGGCATCCGCCGCGGCCGGCGGCTGGGCCGAGAACTCGCGCAGCACCTCGTCCTTGATGCGCACGAACGAGCCCGCCGCGCGATCCCGGGGGTGCGCCAGGTCGATCGGCACGATGCGCCGGATGCGCCCCGGCCGCGGCTCCATCACGACGACCTTGTCGGCGAGGTAGATCGCCTCCTCGACATCGTGCGTGACCAGGATCATCGTGAGGCCCTCGGCCTCCCAGATGCGATGCAGTTCCTGCTGCAGGTGCGCGCGGGTCAACGCGTCGAGCGCGCCGAAGGGCTCGTCGAGCAGCAGCACCTCGGGCCGGCTCACCAGGGCACGCGCGATCGCGACACGCTGCGCCATGCCGCCCGACAGCTGGTGCGGATAGGCCGACTCGAAGCCCTGCAGCCCGACCAGCGCGATGTGATCGCGCACCGCGAAGCGCTTCTGCCCTTCGGTCATGTCCGCATTCAGCAGGCTCAGCGCGACGTTCTGCCGCACCGTGAGCCAAGGGAACAGCCGATGCTCCTGGAACACGATGCCGCGCTCCAGGCTGGTGCCGACGATGCGCTGCCCATCGAGCAGCACCTCGCCCTGATAGCCCTGCTCGAGCCCGACGATCAGCCGCAGCAGCGTGGACTTGCCGCAGCCGCTGCTGCCGACGATGCTGATGAACTCGCCCGGCCGGATCGACAGCGTGATGTCGGCCAGCACCGGCAGCGGCTCGCCCTTGACCTCGTACTGCTTGCTGAGGGACTTGATGTCGATGGTGGCGGCATGGGGCATGCGGATCTCCTTCTTCTTCAATACGCGGCGACGGACCTGCCGCGCCAGGCGAGCAGCCGGCGCTCGATCTGCGTCGCGATCCAGTTCAGCGCGAAGCCGACCAGCCCGACGACGATCACGCCGAAGATCACCAGATCCATCCAGAAGTGCTCGCGCCCGTCGATCATCGTGTTGCCGATGCCCTTGCCGGAGACCAGCAGGTATTCCGCACCCAGGGTCGCGAGCCAGGCATAGATCAGGCCGAGATGGATGCCGGCGAAGATCGATGGTGCGGCGCTGGGCAGCACCACCTTGCGCAGCCACTGCCGGCGGTTGAAGCGCAGCACGCGCGCGACTTCCATCAGCTCGCCCGGCACGCTGCGAATGCCCTCGAAGGTGTTCAGCACCACCGGGAAAAACGCCGCGAGCGAGAGGAACGCGATCTTCGCCGCATCGCCGAGGCCGAACCAGACCGAGAGCAGCGGGATCCACGCGAACAGCGAGATCTGCTTCAGCGTGTGGAAGCTCGGGCCCACCAAGTTCTCGAACAGCCGCGAGAGCCCCAGGGCCGCGCCGACCGCGAGCCCGGCCGAGGCGCCGATCGCGAAGCCGATCAGGTCGCGCCGCAGGCTGGCCGAGAGGCCGGTCCACAACTCGCCGCTGAGCGTCTGCTCGACCGCGCGATGCCAGACGCTGCCGATCGAGACCAGCACCGGCGAGCTCGACCAGCCGAAGCGAAACGCCGCCCACCACAGCGCCAGCAGCACGAGCGGCAGCACCCAGCCGCGCAAGGGCTTGGGCACGGCGACAAAAGGATTGAATCGGCGCATGCGATGCCCGCTAGAAACTCTCGCGGCGCCAGCGCAGCAGCCGCGTCTCGACCAGGGCCAGGCCCTTGTCGAGCAGGAAGCCGACGATGCCGACCATCACCACCGCGGCGAGCACCACGTCGAGCTGGAACAGCTGCCGGCCGTAGACGATCATGAAGCCCAGGCCTTCGCTCGATGCGACCAGCTCGACCACGACCAGGGTCAGCCATGCATGCGTGAAGCCATAGCGCACGCCGTTCCAGATCGGCGCCAGCGCGGCCGGGAAGATCACCTTCGCGAGCATCTGCCAGCGGCTGAAGCGCAGCACCCTGGCCACCTCGATGTAGCGCGACGGCACGTTCTGGATGCCTTTCACGGTGTTCAGCGCGATCGGCACGAGGGCCGCCTTCGAGATCAGCACGATCTTCAAGGCCTCGTCGATGCCGAGCACCAGCATCAAGAGCGGCAGCCAGCCCAGCACCGGCACCTGGGCGAAGGCCTTGAAGCCCGGGTAGAGATAGTCCTTCGTCGTCGGCGACAAGCCCATCGCGACGCCGAGCGCGAGCCCGCCCGCCAGGCCGAGCGCGAAGCCGGCGATCACGCGCCACAGGCTGATCTCGAGGTGGGCCAGCATCTCGCCGCTGCGCCATGAATCGATGAAGGTGCTCGCGACCGCATCGGGCGCCGGCAGCACCTGCGGCGCTATCCACTGGAAGTGCGCGGCCACGGCCCACAGCAGCAGGATCGTCAACGGCAGCGGCCATGCCAGCACCCAGCGCAGCCCTGGGCGCCGGCGGGGCTCGGCGGCCGCCGGTGGCGCGAGCGTGGCTCGAGCCGCATCCGCCTTCACCGGAAGAGAGACCGGGTTCATGCGACCCGCGCCGTTCAATGCGCCACCGGATGCGGCATCGAGTCGTCGATCGCATGCGCTGCACCGGGCCCGTCGGCGAGCAGCCCGTAGCGCTTCAGCAGCGTGCGCAGCGTGTTGCGCGTGACGCCGAGCAGGCGCGCCGCCTGCACCTGGTTCTCCCTGGCGCGGGCATACGCGGCGCGCAGCAGCGTCTCCTCGACTTCCTGATAGAGATGCTGCGTGCGGTTGTCGAGCAAGGTCTCGATCACCGCCGTCAGCGCGGCGTTGCCGTCGTCTTCGTCTTCGTCGATCTCGCCATCGATCGGCGCCGCGCTCGGCGTGATCGGCAGCTGCGACGGCAGCGAAGCGGCCAGCGGCAAGGCGCTCGCCGCGCTGCCGACCACGCCCGGCACCAGCTTCAAGTCCTGCGGCCGGATCACGCCCTGCGTGCTGACGATCAACGCGAAGTGGATGACGTTCTCCAGCTCGCGGATGTTGCCCGGCCAGGCATAGCCGAGCAGCGCCCGCTCGGTCTCGGGCAGCAGGCCGACCTGCGCCATGCCGAGCCGCGGGCCGTAGACGCCGATGAAATGCCGCGCCAGCGGCAGGATGTCGCCGGGGCGTTCGCGCAGCGGCGGCAGCGCGATCGGCGCGACGCTGAGGCGCCAGTACAGGTCGGCGCGGAAGTGCTGTGCATCCACCGCCTGGCGCAGGTCGATGTTGGTCGCCGCGACCAGCCGCACGTCGAGCGCGATGCTCTTGCGCGAGCCGAGCCGCACCACCTGGCGCTCCTGCAGCACGCGCAGCAGCTTGACCTGCAGGCCGAGCGGCAAGTCGCCGATCTCGTCGAGGAACAAGGTGCCGCCGTTCGCCGCCTCGAACCAGCCGGCACGTGCGTGCGCGGCGCCGGTGAAGGCGCCGGTTTCGTGGCCGAACAGCTCGGCATCGATCAAGGCCTCGCTGAACGCGCCGCAGTTGACCGCGAGGAACGGGCCGCGCCGGCCGCTCTGCGTGTGCAGATGGCGCGCGATCAGCTCCTTGCCGGTGCCGGTCTCGCCGATGATCAGCACCGAGGCTTCGCTGCGTGCGATGCGTTCGACCTGTTCGAGCAGGCCGACCGAGCGCGGGTCGTGGAACAGCAGCGCCTTGGCGCGGATGGAGAGCACGCCATCCGGCGTTTCGGGCAGGGTCAGCAGACGGTGGTTCGGAAGCGCGTCGTCGGGTTCGGTCATGGTGCGGTCGGCTTTCGTATGGCCGATCAAGATAGACCCGAGCGGGCGGGACTGAAAGCAGCATTCCGGCTTTGCTTATGCGTGCAGCGGGACTTGCAGAGTCCGGCCCCGATCGCGACTGCCACGCACATGCCGATATCGCATGTGCTTCGACCGATTCCTTCGTTGGAGCCGATGAGGCACCGGCTTAGTCTCCGACTCCGCCCATCGGCCACTACCGGCACCAGCCCCTCATGAGCATCACCGCCATCAACGTACGCAACCAGTTCCGCGGCAAGGTCAAGGAAATCATCGAGGGCCCCGTCGTCTCCGAAATCGACGTCGAGACGCCCAGCGGCCTGATCGTCACCTCGGTCATCACGACACGTTCGGTGAAGGATCTGCACCTCGAGGTCGGCAAGGACGTGATCGCGCTGGTCAAGGCGAGCGAGGTGTTCATCGCGACCTTGTGAGCGCAGCGGCGCCACGAGGCTGCGCCGACGCAGCCCGCGCCAGCTGCGACAGGCGCCGCACCGAAGGCTCGAACAGATCGGCCGAGGTGTTGCCGTAGCCCAGCACCAGGCCGTTGTCCTGCGGCAGCGGCGCGAGTGCGAAGCCCGACAGCGCAGCGGGCGCCAGGCCGTAGCGCCGTGCCGCTTCGGCGAGCGGCCGGTCCGGGACCGACGCTTCGAGCCTGAGCGTCAGGTGCAGCCCGCAATGCCCGCCGTCGATGCGGTGCGGCACGCGCAGCTGCCGTGCGAGCGCTTCGCGCAGCGCCTGCTGCCGTTCGCGATACAGCCGCCGCATGCGGCCGAGATGCCGGCTGAACTGGCCGCTCTCGATGAACTCGGCCAGCGCCAGCTGCTCGTGGCGGTGACCGCCGCGCAGCATCTCTTCGATCGGCGATCGCAGGCGCGCGATCAGCCCTTCCGGAATCACCAGAAAGCCCAGTCGCAGCGACGGGAACATGGTCTTGCTGAAGGTGCCGACATACAGCACCGGCGCCTGCGCGACCAGCCCCTGCATCGCCGCGATCGGCTCGCCGGCATGGCGGAATTCGCTGTCGTAGTCGTCCTCGATGATCCAGGCGCCGCAGCGCCGCGCGTTCGAGATCAAGGCCAGCCGGCGTGCGGCGGTCAGCACCGCACCGGCCGGGTACTGGTGCGACGGGGTGGTGTAGATCAGCCGCGGCGGGCGGGCGGCCCAATCACCATCGCCGACGTTCAGGCCGTCGGCGTCCACGCGCATCGGCAGCACCCGCAGGTCGGCGCCGTGCATCGCGGCCTTCGCACCGCGGTAGCCCGGGTCCTCCACCCAGGCGACGTCGCCCGGATTGCTCAACAGGCGCGCGCAGAGCGAGAGCGCTTCCTGCGCGCCCTCGGTGACCACGACCTGGGCCGGCGCACAGCGCACGCCGCGCGCGACGCCGAGGTGCCGCGCGATGGCTTCGCGCAAGCCCGGCTCGCCCAGCGGATCGCCATAGCCGAGCGCCGGCGGCCCGGCGCGCCGCCAGGCCCGATCGAGCGCGCGGCGCCAGTCGGCCAGCGGAAAAAGCGACAGGGCCGGAACACCCGGCCGCAAGGCCAGCTCCGGCCCCGCGGCCGGCAGGCTCGGCCGGATGCGCGCCAGCCGCTGCGCGACGGGCGCTGCGGGCGGCGTGCGCGTGGCAAGCGCCGGCCCGGGCCGCGCCAGCTGGGCCACGCGGCTGCCCTGGCGATCGGCCTGCAGACAGCCCTCCGCCGCCAGAAGGTCATACGCCGCCGTCACCGTGTTGCGCGAGATCGACAGCGCCTCCGCGAGCGCGCGCGAGCCCGGCAGGCGGCTGCCCGGCGCCAGGCCGCCGCCGAGGATGGCCTCGCGCAGGCGCTGGTGCAACTGCCGCTGCATCGGCGGCGCATCGCGGCCGCGCGCCAGCGGGGCCTCGAGCAGGACGTGCGGCACGAGGGCCGGAGCAGCGGCAGGCATGACGGCGTCGGGAAGTGAAGACCCCGAGTGTGGCACCGCCGGATCACCGGATCGTGGATCTTTTCAAGGAGCCACGAGGCGGGTAGCGTTGGCACCGTTCGACGCCCCTTTCAGACCACGCGCCTCGAGGACATGCCCATGACCGCCACCACGCTCAACGCCTACCGGCAACCCGTCGGTGAAGCCTTGCCCGGCTGGACCGCACGGCCGCTGCCGCCGCGCGTGCCGCTCGAAGGGCGCTGCTGCCGCCTCGAACCGCTCGATGCGCAACGCCACGCGGCACAGCTCTTCGAGGCCTACGGCAGCGCCCCGGACGGCCGCGACTGGACCTATCTCGCGGTCGGCCCGTTCGGCGACGCGGCCGCCTTCCGCGAGCACATCGAGCGCGCGGCGGCGAGCGCCGATCCGATGCACTTCGCCGTCATCGACCGGGAGACGGAGAGCGCCGTCGGCACGCTCTCGCTGATGCGCATCGATCCGGCCAACGGGGTCATCGAGGTCGGCAACGTGATCTTCTCGCCGCTGCTGAAGCGGCGGCCCGTTTCCACCGAAGCCCAGTACCTGCTGATGAAACACGTCTTCGACGATCTCGGCTACCGGCGCTACGAATGGAAGTGCGACAGCCTGAACGCCCCGTCGCGCCAGGCGGCAGCCCGCCTCGGCTTCAGCTTCGAAGGCATTTTCCGCCAGGCGATCGTCTACAAGGGGCGCAGCCGCGACACCGCGTGGTATTCGATCGTCGATGGCGAATGGCCCGCGCTGCGCCACGGCTTCGAGGCCTGGCTCGCGCCGGAAAACTTCGATGCCGCCGGGGCGCAGCGCCGCTCGCTGGCGGCGACGAGGGCAGCCGCGCCGCCAAGAGCCTGAGCGATGGCGCGATGCCTGTCAGGCGGGCGGGCGACTGTCCTACGTCACGCCGTCAGCCTTGCCTCTGGCAGCACGGGGCGACGGAGAAGATCATTCATGTCCGAGAGAATGATCGATCCCCACGCTGCCAGCCTTGACCCCCCGATGCGAGTTCGAACCCATGCGCAGAGGCAAAGCCACCGCGCTTCGCTTCAGGCGCAGGCGGCGCACCACCGTCGTTGCGAGGCAGCGAATGCGCTGCAGACCAAATCGCTCTTCGCCTACGTGCACGGTGCCGCCGAATCGGAGCGCAAACGCCTCGCCAACGCGCTGCACGATGAACTCGGCGGCGTGCTGACCTCGGCCAAGGCGGATCTGCACTGGCTGAGGCAATCCGCCGGCGACGACGAGACCGTGCAGCAGCGCTTCGACCGGCTCGCGAAGGCAATCGACGAAGCGGTGGCGATCGAGCGCCATGCGGTGGAATCCTTGCGCCCTTCGCTGCTGGATCACCTGGGCCTCGGCGCCGCGCTGGATTGGTACATCCGCGGCGTGGCCGAGCGCAGCCAGCTGGCTTGCCGCTGCGGCCAGGTCGATCCTGCCGATGCAGTGCCGACCGATCGGGCGATCATCGTCTATCGCCTGGTGCAGGAGGCGATGGCGAACGTGCTCGACGCCGCCCGCTCCTCGCGGTTCGAACTCTCGATCGTGCGCGACGACGGCGGCCTGCGCCTTCATCTCGAAGAAGACACCGACAGTTTTGCCGAAGGCCTGCCGAAGCTTCATCAGCAGCGCCTCGCCAGCATGCGACAGCGCGCCGAAGCCCTCGGCGGCTCGCTCGAAGTGCGGCGGCCCGGGGCCGGCGGCACACAGATCGAGGTCGTCTTCCCGGCGACGGCCTGAACGCCGTGCCCCGATCAGGCCACGGCCTGCTGCTGCCGCGCCGCGCGCTTGACCGCTTGCGGCGGCTGGCCGAAGGCGCGGTGAAAGGCGCGCCTCATGCGCTCCGGGTCGGAGAAGCCGGTCTGCTCCGCGACCCTGTCGATCGAATGGTTGCCGGCTTCGATCAGCAACCGCGCCGTCTCGACCCTCAGCTTCTCGATCGCGCGCGCCGGCGACTGCCCGGTCTCGGCGAGAAATGCGCGACTGAACTGGCGCGGGCTGAGATGCGCGACCTCGGCCAGCTGATCGACCGACAAGTCCCGATGCAGGTTCGTCTTCGCATACGCGAGCGCATCCTGGATGCGGTCGGACTTCGGCTCCAGCTCGAGCAAGGCCGAGAACTGCGATTGCCCGCCGGCGCGCCGGTGATACACCACCATCTTGCGCGCCACCGTGCGTGACACCTCGACGCCCAGGTCGCTCTCGACCAGGGCGAGGCTCAGGTCGATGCAGGCCGTCATGCCGGCCGAAGTCCAGACCGAGCCATCGACGATGAAGATGCTGTCTTCCTCGACCTTGATGCGCGGAAAGCGCTGCTGCAGCTCGCGCGCAAAACCCCAGTGCGTGGTCGCGCGCCGGCCGTCGAGCAGGCCGGCTTCGGCGAGCACGAAGGCGCCGGTGCAGATGCTGCTGACGCGGCGCGACGCCTCCTGCGCTTCGCGCAGGAACGCCAGCAGGCCGGCCGACGGCGGCACCAGCAGGTTCGAGCCCGCCACCAGCATCGTGTCGAACACCGGCTTGTCAAAGGCCAGCGTCTCGACCTGCACGCCGGCCGAGCTGCGCACCAGGCCGCCATGCTCCGACAGCAGCTCGATGCGATAGACGGGCCGCGGCACGGTGGCGTTCGCCATCTCGAAGACGGTCAGCGCGACCAGATCGAGGATCTGGAAGCCGGGAAAGACGAGCAGGCCGATGCGCTTCATGGGGACGCTCTGGAGTTTGTCCTAAAACGAGGCAAACACGTTGTTTGAGACGCGAGTGTCGAGCCTGACGTTCGCGCTGTCAATCCACCCACCGATCACAGGACACTCGTCATGGGCACTCAGGCATCGGCGCGGTCCATGCGGACCGGCTGGCGAGGTGCGGCGTCGGTCTGATCCTCGTGGCACGCAACGGTGCCGCCGAGCGCGACCGGCACCGGGTCCTAGGGCGTCGCCGGCGTGCCGGTCGCGAGCGCCGCGGTGAACTGCATTGCGATGCCGTTCATGCAGTAGCGCAGGCCGGTCGGCTTCGGCCCGTCATCGAAGACATGGCCGAGATGGCCGCCGCAGCGGCGGCAATGCACCTCGGTGCGGACCATGCCGTACTTCAGGTCGCGCCGCTCGCCGACCGCGTTGGCGAGCGGTTGCCAGAAGCTCGGCCAGCCGGTGCCGCTGTCGAACTTGGTCTTCGAGGAGAACAGCGCGAGCTGGCAGGCGGCGCAGCTGAATTGGCCGGGCCTGTGCTCGTCGTTCAACGGGCTGCTGAACGGCCGCTCGGTGCCCTCCTCGCGCAGCACCGCGAACTGGCTCGGGCTCAGCAGCTTGCGCCATTCGGCCTCGCTGCGGGTGATCTCGAAGGTCTCGGCATCGGCCGCTTCGGCACGCGGCGAGCCGAAGCCGCGCAGTTCGAGCGCCGCGCAGGCGGCAGCGCCGCCGCCGATCAGCAAGAGCCGGCGTCTCGGGAATGTGGTCATGCAAGACCTCGCGAAGTGATGGACAAAGCCGTTCGTCGCGCGATCGATGATGCTCCTTACTGCGCCACGGGAAAAGCGGGCGCATCGCCGCGTTGTTCGCGACATCGGTCAGGCGCCGGATCGCCTACAGTGTGGTTATTCGACGCACGCAACCGGCCGCACGATTGGGCGGAACGATGGGAACCCGTCACCCAGTGCGCAGAAGACCGTTGTCGCTGCCCCGCCGTACGGGGGACGCGATGTCCGGAAGCCGAGCCCGCCGCCAGCAATGGCCGCGGGCTTTTCTTGTTCACGCGGACGGTGCGGCGCGCCATTCGGCAGCTCGTGCTGCGCATGGTCGCCGGGCCCTGTCATCATCAACATTGATGATGCGGCTGGCAGCACCCGGCAGCAGCCTTCGACCGGGCAACCACCAAGGAGCATCCGATGCGCTGGACGATGGCAATGACCTCCCTCGCGCTCGGCATCGCGCTGACGCTGGCTCAGCCGTGCCGGGCCCAGGACAAGCCCTACACCGAGGGCACGATCTGGTCGATCTCGTTGATCAAGGTGAAACCGGGCATGTTCGACGTCTACATGCGCGACATCCTGCCGATGCGCAAGAAGCTCGACGAAGAGGCGCGCAAACAAGGCCTGGTGCTGTCGAGCCACGTCTTTTCCGGCCTCTCGAGCGGCAAGGACGACTGGGATGTCATGTTCATGGACGAGTACAAGAACTGGGCCGCGTTCGACGGCTTGAACGCCAAGTACGACGCGATCATGAAAAGGATCGTCGGCGACGAGAGCAAGCAGGTCGACGTGATGACGAAGCGGGTCGAGGTGCGCGAGATCATCGGCGAGAAGGTGATGCAGGAGCTGATCCCGAAGTAGCGGCGAGCGATGGGCGCGAGCTGATCCCGCGCGCGCGCGCTGGTCGCACGCCGCGAGGCCGAGCGCGCGCGACGGGCCGCCTGAGCGGCAAGCCCGCACGGGAGGGAATTCACCTGCCTGTCGGCGCGGATGTTGCTTAAGCTGTCGCCGGTAGCAGGAACGTCCGGCATGCACGAAGCATCACTCCCATCGCCGTTGGCCAATGGCCCCGCGCCGCAGGCATCGAAGCGGGTCGTGCACGCGCGAGATGCGGAGGAGCAGGCGCTCGGATTGGCGCCGCTCGACCAGTCGTATCAGCAGCTTTCGAGCGGCAAGTTCTCCGGCAGCCTCTTCTCGCTCACGGTGGGTGACGTCACGGTGTTTCGCGAGACGCTGAACCAGAGCGTCTATCAAACCGGTCACTCGGAGGCGCGACACATCACCATCGCGGTCGCCTGCGAGCTTTCGGAACAGGCGTACTGGAACGGGCGCCACATCGGCGAAGACGCGGTCGTCGCGTTTTCGCCGGGCCGGGAGTTCGAGTTGCGCACGCCCTCGCATGCGGTCTGCGTCGGGATATCGCTGCCACCGCGCATGCTGCACTCGCTCGCGCCGGATCTCTCCCCGGAGCATTGGGTGAGGCACTTCGCCTCGATGGACTGCTGGATGGATGGCGGCAGGGCGAAATCCGCTCTGGCGGCCCGGCTCGAAGCTGCCTGCCTGGATCCGTCCGGGTCCGAATCGGAGGGTCTGTGCGCCGAGGTCCGTGACCTCACCGAACTCACCATCGACTACATCGCCGGCATTCTGGACCGGCACCCGGCTTCCGCTCCCAAGCTCAGGGCCGGCAGTTATCCGCGCATCGCCAGGCGTGCCCGAACCGTCATGACCGAACGGATGGACGAACCGATCTCGATCACCGGCTTGTGCGACGAACTCGGCTGTTCGCGCCGCGCCTTGCAGTACGCGTTCGAAAGCATATTCGGCGTCAATCCCGTCGCTTACCTTCGAACGCTTCGACTCGCCGCGGCTCGAAAGGCGCTGACTTCCGACCGCAGCGGCACGACGGTGCAAGGCGTCGCGGCCGCGGTTGGCTTCGCGCATCTGCCGAGGTTCGCAAAAGACTACGCCCGCATGTACGGGGAAAGACCCTCCGAGACGCTGCTCGGACGCCGTTGACTGCATGCCGCGGTGCTCGTTGCGGGCATCACGTCGTCGGAACAGGCGGCTAGCGGTCCGCGCAGGGCCGCTCGTGCTTCGTCGATCGAGAGCAGCTTCTCTCGAGGCTTGCCGCGTGCCTCGCCTCTCGTCTTCTCGACATGATCGAGCGCACGCCAGTCAGCATGCGTCAGTGTCTCTACGCCCCGCTGCTCGAACAACGCCCGCAAGTCTCCGCTGCGGGATGTCGAGTCATCGAGCAATTGGGGCAGTCGCTTCAACAGCGACTGCACGGTCTCGTCCGCATCGGCACGGTTCGTACCGATGATTCCCGTCGGGCCGCGTTTGGCCCAGCCCGCGACGAACAGGCCGGGCACTTCGCGCCCGTCGATTCCCAAGACCTGGCCGGCATCGTTCTCGATCGCGCCGGCAGGGCTGTAGGCGGGCACGCCGGCCAGCCGCCTGCAGGAGAAGCCGACGCAGCTGACCGCGATGCCGCAAGGGATCGTGATGGCGGCTTCGCCTTCTGCTCCTCCACGCGAAGCGGACGGTCGAACGACGACCGCGCTGACCTTGCCCTCGCCCACGAACTCCGCGGGGACGACCTTGAACCAGAGGTTCACGATCAAGCGGCCGTCATCGGCGATGCTCGGGACCGGCGTGGCGTTCGCCTTCAGCCACTGAACCACCCGGACGGAGTCCGGGCCGCTGATCCCGGCCCATTCTTCATCGCCAAGGGTGCCCAGCTGCGGCATGCAGATCCGCACATTGGGCAGATCAGCGAGCTGCCGGAACTCCTTGAAGCTGAACTTCACGCCGCCAGGTCCGCTCCGACCCAGCATGTGCACTTCGCGTATGCGTCTGCTGCGAAATTCCTTCAGCATCGGCTCGGGGATGTCCGACACCTCCAGGTCGTCGAGGGCGCGAACCAGCAGGCGACACACGTCGAGCGACACGTTTCCGTTGCCGACGATGACCGCGCTCGATACGCCAAGGTCCGGTGCCAGCGCTGCGTGATCCGGATGTCCGTTGTACCAGCCGACGAACGCGGCCGAGGTGAACACTTGTCGCAGCGACTCGCCGGGCACGCCGACCGGGCGGCCGACGGCGCTGCCGGTCGCGAGCACGACCGCGCTGCAGTGCGCGCGGATCTCGTCGAGCGGCACATCGGTTCCGATGTCGACGCCGGCATGCAGGAACACCCTGTCACCCGATGCGATCTCGTCGAACACGGCAGTGACTTGTTTGAGCTTCTGGTGGTCCGGCGCGACGCCGTAGCGCACGAGCCCATGCGGTGCTGCCGTACGCTCGATGATGTGAACCCGGCAATCGGGTACTGCGCGCAGCAAGGCCTCGGCCGAATAGAAGCCACTCGGGCCGGCGCCGACGACCACGAACGTCGGTCTCATGCGCTGCATTTCAGTATCCGAGTGCCGCCTGGCGCTGCACGGCCGTGGGCAGCGGCGTGGAACGTTCTCGCACGCTCGGCAGCGCTTTGGCCTGCGTCCGGTTGGTCTCGAGCCAGACCTCTTGATCGGGCAGCAGGTCGAAGCTGTCGACGATCGCATGGACCGGACAGATCGGCACGCAGGCCCCGCAGTCCACGCAGAGGTCGGGCTCGATGTAGAGCCGGGTGCCGTCGCCGCGGAAACAGGCGACCGGGCAGACCATGACGCACTCCGTGAATCTGCACTGATCGCAGTTCGCCGTCACAACATGAGTCATTCCGAAGACTCCTTCAAGACTGTCAGAGGAGATTCAAGAAAAAGAGCATTCAGGCCAGGCTCACTTCGACCAGGTTGTCGGAGAACGTGGGCGCCCGTCCGAGATCGGCGAACGCCGTCGGGTTCAACGCTGCCGGCGTGGCATGCGACCGGGTCTTGTCGACCCAGTAGCCCAACGGGGCAACAACCACGCCAGGCATCGCGTCGTCCGTGACGCGGGCGACCGCCGTGAAGGCGCCACGGGCGTTGTGAACCTTGACGACCGCGTTATGCCCGATGCCGCGCCGCGCAGCGTCGTGGGGGCTGATCATCACGAACTGCTCGCCCTGGTGCGCGAACTGGCGCTTGATGTTGGGATAGTTCGAGTTGATGAACGCATGGCTCTTCGGGGACATCATCGACAGCGGGAACCTCGCGGCCAGCTCCGGGGTCTTCGTCGCCGATTCGTGCCGCGCATGGTACGTCGGCAGCGCATGGACCGGACCGCCGTCCTGATGGTCGTTGGAGCCTTGGCGGAACACCGGCAGGACGAAGTTGCCGCCGGCCGCCATCGACGCCTGGAGTTCGACCTTGCCCGAAGGG
>Ga0105240_10001782_pt1 | contig 36343 bp, 27 predicted proteins | sample KBSC54metaG_FD_80426 | JGI IMG/M metagenome (GOLD analysis project Ga0105240, IMG submission 80426) | Corn rhizosphere microbial communities from Kellogg Biological Station, Michigan, USA - KBS C5-4 metaG | ecosystem: Host-associated > Plants > Roots > Rhizosphere > Soil | place: Michigan, USA... | reverse complement strand
GCCGTCGCACATCGCGGCATCGACGATTTGTCCCTTGCCGGATTTTCCCGCCTCGATCAGCGCGGCCAGCAGTCCGACCACCAGATAGAGCGAGCCGCCGCCGAAATCGCCGACCAGATTGAGTGGTGGCACCGGCCTTTCCTTTGTGCCAATTGAGGCCAGCGCGCCAGTCACCGCGATGTAATTGATATCGTGACCTGCGGCGTTGGCGAGTGGTCCGGTTTGCCCCCATCCGGTCATGCGGCCATAGACCAGCCGCGGATTGCGGGTCATCACCACTTCAGGGCCCAAGCCCAGGCGCTCCATGACGCCGGGTCGAAAACCTTCCACCAGGACGTCGGCATTATCCAGAAGCTCGAGCACCTGATTGACCGCCGCGGGGTTCTTGAGGTCCAGTCCGACGATCTTGCGGCCCCGCATCGCGGACGATTTCAAATCCTTTTGCGCGCCAGCGCGATCCAGCGTCACCACCTCGGCGCCCATATCGGCCAGCATCATGCAGGCGAACGGGCCAGGGCCGATGCCCGCGAATTCAACGACGCGAAGGCCAACGAGAGGGCCGCTGGCAACCGAATTGGCAGAAGACGCAGTGGAGTGGGTGGACATGCTTCCAATACCCTGGCTGAGATTGTCGCTGAGGGTCCCGTTGTCGTCCAGGATGGTCCTCAAAGCAAGCGAGTCTTCCGCTCAGCCAGCTCGCGGTCGGTGGCAAATTACCCCGCTGCAGCAACCGCCCGCTGCGCCATTACCTTGACCAGATTGGCACGATAGATCGATGATCCATGGATGTCGGATAACAGTCCGTCAGGAGAAATCCGCACCTGGTCGAGGGCCGATGACGACCATTTGGCTTTCAGCGCGGCTTCGATGGCGGGTACCCGCATCACGCCACTCTGAGAGGCGCCGGTCGCGGCGGCCCGGACTTCCCCGCTCCTGGTCCTGGCGACAAATACGCCCGTGAGCGCAAAGCGCGAGGCGGGGTGGCGCATCTTTGAATAGCCGGCCTTGACGGGAACCGGAAACGACACCTCGGTGATGATTTCGTCGTCCTCAAGCGCGGTCGAGAACAGGCCGGTGAAGAAATCGTCCGCCGCGATCGAACGCTTGCTGGTCTTCACCGTCGCGCCCAGCGCCAGGACGGCAGCCGGGTAATCGGCGGCCGGATCGTTGTTGGCGATCGACCCGCCGATCGTGCCGCGATGTCGCACCTGCGGATCGCCGAGCACCGAGGTCAGATGCGTGATCGCGGGGATCAATCTTGCAACCTCCTTGTTCTCAAGGATGTCGCAATAAGGAGTCGCTGCCTTGATAATCACGGCATCCGACGACGCATTGATGCCGACCAATTCCTTGATCCGTGCGAGATCGATCACGTCGGACGGCTGGGCGAGCCGCTGCTTCATCACCGGGATAAGGGTATGCCCGCCGGCGAGATATTTCGGATCGGCACTTTTCGCAAACAGCGCTGCAGCTTCGGCGACGGTTGCGGGACGATGATAGGTGGTTTGATACACGGCTCATCTCCCTTTCATGCGTTGCCGTGGATGGCGTGCCACACCCGGTCGGGCGTTGCCGGCATTTCCAGCCGGTTGTGGCCGATCGCATCGGTAATGGCGTTGATGACGGCGGGCGAGGAGCCGATCGCGCCGGCTTCGCCGCAGCCTTTGACTCCGAGCGGATTACTCGGGCACAGCGTCACGGTGTGACTGACTCGGAAAGAGGGGAGGTCTTCTGCGCGCGGCATGGCGTAGTCCATGTAGGAGGCGGTAACGAGTTGGCCGTTGGCATCATAAACCGCGCCTTCCAGCAGCGCCTGGCCGATGCCTTGCGCCAGCCCGCCATGGACCTGGCCTTCCACGATCATGGGGTTGATCAGCCGGCCGAAGTCGTCGGCGGCGACGAAATCGGCGATGGTGGTCTTGCCGGTGGCGGGATCGACTTCGACTTCGCAAATATAGGCGCCGGCCGGGAAGGTGAAGTTGCTCGGATCGTAGAACGCACTTTCCTTCAAGCCGGGCTCCATGCCATCGGGCAGGTTGTGTGCGGTATAGGCGGCGAGCGCCACCATCGGAAAAGCGATGGATTTGTCGGTGCCCGCCACCTTGAACGCGCCGTTCTCGATGACGATATCGGCGTCCGAAGCCTCGAGCTGGTGGGCCGCGATCTTCTTGGCTTTCGCCTCGATTTTCTCCATCGCCTTGAAAACAGCCGATAGGCCGACGGCAGCCGAGCGCGATCCATAGGTGCCCATGCCGAACTGAACCTTGTCGGTATCGCCGTGCACGATCTGCACCTGATCGATGGAGATGCCCAGGCGATCGGCAACAAACTGGGCGAAGGTGGTCTCATGCCCCTGGCCATGGCTATGCGAGCCGGTGAGGATTTCGATGGTACCGACGGGGTTGACGCGCACCTCGGCCGATTCCCACAGCCCGACGCCAGCGCCGAGGCTGCCGACCGCCTTCGAGGGCGCGATCCCGCAAGCTTCGATGTAGCAGGAGAAGCCGATGCCGCGCAGCTTGCCCTGCTGACGGGATTTCTCCTTGCGTGCGGGGAAGCCGGCATAGTCGATCGCCTTCAGTGCCGCATCGAGTGACGCTCCGAAATCGCCGGCATCATAGGTCAGGATCACCGGCGTCTGGTGCGGGAAGCTCTTGACGAAATTCTTGCGCCGCAATTCGGCTGGATCGACCTTCAATTGTCGCGCCGCGGTTTCCATCAGACGTTCGACCAGATAGCTCGCCTCGGGACGTCCGGCGCCGCGATAGGCATCCACCGGCGTCGTGTTGGTATAGACGCCGATCACTTCCGCGTAGATCGCGGGAATATCGTACTGGCCTGACAACAGCGTCGCGTAGAGATAGGTCGGCACAGCCGAGGAAAACAGCGACATATAGGCGCCGAAATTGGCGTGGGTTTTGACACGCAGGCCGATGATCCGGTGATCCTGGTCAAAGGCCATCTCCGCCTTGGAGATATGATCGCGTCCGTGGGCATCGGTCAGAAACGCCTCTGAGCGGTCGCCGGTCCATTTCACCGGGCGCCGCACCTTTCTGGCGGCCCACAGCGCGACCATCTCTTCCGGATAGATGAAGATCTTTGAGCCGAAACCGCCGCCGACATCCGGCGCTATCACCCGCAACTTGTGTTCGGGCGCGATATTGTAGAACGCGGAGAGCACCAGCCGCGCCACATGCGGATTCTGCGACGTGGTGTAGAGCGTCAGATGCTCTTCCGCCTCGTCGTATTCGGCGATCGCCGCGCGCGGCTCCATCGCATTCGGCACCAGGCGGTTGTTGATGAGTTCGAGCGAGACCACATTGGCCGCGCGCTTGAACGCAGCGTCCACGGCGGCATGATCGCCGATCGACCAGTCATAAACGACGTTGCCGGGCGCTTCCGGATGTAGCTGGGGTGCGCCCGGTTTGATCGCCGCGCGAATGTCTGGCACCGCCGGCAGTTCCTCGTAGGTCACCACCACCGCATCCGCTGCGTCGCGCGCCTGGTTGCGGCTTTCCGCGATCACCACGGCGACCGCTTGCCCGGCGAAGCGGACGGTCTCCGGCGCCATCGCGGGCCACGCGCCCATCTTCATCGGCGATCCATCCTTGGAAGTGACGGCCCAGCCGCAAATCAAGTTGCCGATCTTGTCCTCGACCAGTTGTTTCCCCGTCAGCACGGCGACCACGCCCGGCATTTTCAGCGCGGCGGATGAATCGATTTCCTTCACCCGCGCATGGGCGTGGGGACTGCGCACGAAGCTTGCGTAGGTCATGCCCTGCAGCTTGATGTCGTCGACATAACGGCCCTTGCCGGTGATGAAGCGGCGATCTTCCTTGCGCACAACGCGGGCGCCGATCCCTTCCACTCCCATGGCGTTTCTCCCTGGTTGATCGCGACGCCGCCGCAGCGGCCTTTAGAACATGCGACCGACGAATTCATGTGCCGGTCTGGAATGGCTCCGAGAGCCGGGCTATTCGGCGGCCAACGACACTTTCATGCGGCCGGCGGCATCGAGCACGGATTTGACGATGTTATGATAGCCGGTGCAGCGGCAGATATTGCCTTCGAGCTCCTGCCGGACCGTGGCTTCGTCGAGATCGCCGCCATGTCGGCGGACCATGTCGACTGCCGCCATGATCATGCCCGGCGTGCAATAGCCGCATTGCAGTCCGTGGTTGTCTCGGAAAGCGGCCTGCATCGGGTGCAGTTCATCGCCTTTCGACAGGCCTTCGATCGTGGTGATCTCGGAGCCGTCGGCCTGACCCACCAACACCGTGCAGGATTTGACGGCCCGTCCATCGATGTGAACCGTGCAGGCGCCGCACTGGCTGGTGTCGCAGCCGATATGCGTGCCTGTAAGATTGAGATGGTCTCGCAAGAGATGGACGAGAAGTGTTCGGTCTTCGACCTCGGCAGCGACCTGCTTGCCATTCACAGTCAGCCTGACGGTAGACATGCGACCTACCCTCCCCGGTATGGTTGCGGGGATTAGAGGAGGCCACGCTTCACTTGGCAACTAGGAAGTTCGTCGGCCTGTTCATCTCATTGTTATCCGCCCGCCGGATGATCGATCGAGATGCAGACATTCGCGAGTGCCGCTGCAACGCGGTATCCCACCTCATTTTAAGTTGCCTCAATTGGGCGCGATCGGTCGTGGTTACGTGAGATTCTCTCAGGGCGTTGGCAGGTTAAGCGGATCTGGGCCGCTCCGGTGGGGGAACTCAGGCCGGGGGCTGCCGTTGAGAAGCCATGACCGACACAGGTGCAAGGCAGCAAGGCGGCTCCGCAGCCATCGGCGCCGCCGCATCACCTCGTTTCGCCGCCCCGCCAGTTGCGGCCACGAACGCGGAGGCTTCTCGCATGGGCCCCGACGCGGGATCGGCGGCGCTGGGGCCTGGCGAGGCGGTGGTCGAGACCGATATTCCCGCCCGGCTTGATCATCTCCGATGGAGCGGTTTTCATACCCGCGTGGTGATGGCGCTCGGGATCACCTGGATCCTTGATGGGCTTGAAGTGACCCTGGCGGGGGCCTTGTCCGGGGCGCTCAAGGAAAGTCCGGTTCTGCATTTTTCGAACTTCGATGTCGGCCTTGCCAACAGCGCCTATCTGGCGGGAGCCGTGCTCGGCGCGCTCGGTTTTGGCTGGCTGACCGACCGCATCGGCCGCAAGAAATTGTTCTTCATCACGCTTGCCGTCTATCTCACCGCGACCGCGGCGACTGCACTTTCGTGGAGCGTGGCGAGCTATGCGCTGTTCAGATTCCTGACCGGGGCCGGGATCGGTGGGGAATATACCGCGATCAATTCCACCATTCAGGAGCTGGTGCCGGCGCGTTATCGCGGATGGACGGATCTCGTGATAAACGGCAGCTTCTGGATCGGTGCGGCGCTCGGCGCCGGCAGCGCTATCGTATTGCTCGATCCCGCGCGCTTTGCGCCGGATCTCGGCTGGCGGCTCGCCTACCTCATCGGCGCCTGCCTTGGACTTGGCGTGCTCGTGATGCGATGGTGGATTCCCGAAAGCCCGCGATGGCTGATGGTGCATGGCCGGCCGGATGTCGCCTTGCAAATCGTTGGCGATATCGAGCGCTGGGTGGCGCAGGGCGCGCTGAAGGGCGGCCCCAGGGTGCGGCTGCGGATGCGCGATCATACGCCGCTGCGCGAGGTGATGCAGACGCTTGTTGGCCGCTATCGGCAGCGGGCGCTGGTAGGGCTCGTGTTGATGGCCTCACAAGCCTTCTTCTACAATGCGATCTTTTTCACGTTCGCATTGATGCTGACCGATTTCTACGGCATCCCTTCCGATCATATCGGCTGGTACATCCTGCCTTTCGCGCTGGGTAACTTTTTGGGCCCGCTGTTGCTCGGCCGATTGTTCGACACGCTTGGGCGTCGCGCCATGATCGCGGCCACCTATCTGGTATCGGGCGCGCTTTTGGCGTTGTCGGGTTACCTATTTTTCATTGGCGCACTCGATGCAAAAACCCAAACCATCGCCTGGATGGTGATCTTCTTCTTTGCTTCGCCGGCCGCAAGTGCGGCCTATCTCACCGTCAGCGAAACCTTCCCGCTGGAGGTCCGGGCGCTTGCGATCGCGCTGTTCTATGCGGTGGGAACCGGCGTAGGCGGGGTCGCCGGGCCGGTGCTGTTTGGCGCGCTGATCGATACCGGTTCGCGCGCCAGTGTTTTCGCCGGCTATGCGGCAGGTGCCGCTTTGATGGCGGTGGCGGGCCTCGTCGCCTGGCGCTATTGCGTGCCGGCCGAACGTCGCTCATTGGAATCGGTGGCCAAGCCGCTCGCTTTCATGGAGTAATGGGAATGACTGGGAAACTGGCCGAAATGTCCTCACAGCCGCCGAGCCCCGATCAGGTGCCTGCGATCCCGCCGCAAGAGTTCGTCATGCCCTCGTTCGATCAATGTGCCCTGCTATTGGATATCGACGGCACCCTTTTGGACCTGGCCCCGACCCCGCGCGAGGTCTGGGTTCCGCCCGGCCTGGCGCGGACCTTGAACGGCCTTTTGGCGCGGACTTCAGGTGCGCTGGCCATGGTCAGCGGCCGCGCGCTCAACGACATCGACCTGATTTTCGCGCCGGAAGTATTCCCGGCGGTTGGCGGACACGGGGCCGAAATGCGCATCGCAGCCGACAGCGAAGCTGTGGCGGCGCAGGCCCCGCCGATGGATAAGGAATTGAAGCGGCGGCTGGCGGCGATTGCCAAGCTGAGCCCGGGGATTTTGCTCGAGGATAAAGGCTATTCGCTGGCGCTGCATTATCGCCTGGCCCCCTTGGCCGAGAAGGCGATCTATGAGGCGGTCGCGTTGATCCGGGCGGAACTGCCGAACGCGCCGATCGAGGTGCTGCCCGGAAAATGCGTTTGCGAGATCAAGCACTCCGGTTTCACCAAAGCGACAGGTGTGCGTGAATTGATGATGCATGAGCCGTTCAAGGGAAGGCAGCCCCTGTTCATCGGCGATGATGTCACCGATGAATCGGTGTTCGCCATCATGCCCGAGTTCAGCGGGTTCTCCTTTTCGGTCGGGCGGCGCGCGCGCGGCGTGAACGGCCACTTCGATAATCCCGGCGAAGTGCGCGAGTGGCTCGCCGCTCTGCTGCTGGGCGGCGAGGCCGCAATAAGACCGTAATTACGGAGACGGGGCTACACGGGGCGAGTCGATCGCGAAATGTGCGCAAACTGCGCTTTTTTCGCTGAAAATGCGCCGGATTTTTCGTCAGCGCGCGCCAGAATTTAGTTTCAATTCGATGAAAGGGTGGCCAGGAACCATCTTGATGAATGCCTGTTAATCCGCGGACACAGAATACGGGAGGAACTCCGGTGGAGCTCGTGGTGGTTTCCAATCGGGTGTCGCGCGGCAAGGCAAACGAACCCATGACCGGCGGGCTGGCGGCGGCATTATTGCCGGTGGTGGAAAATTCCGGTGCCATTTGGGTGGGCTCCAGCGGCCGCGTGCGCGAAGGCGCGCAGAAGGAGCCGTTTGCGGAAATCGAAGCCCTCGGCGCGGGCGCGCTGGCGACACTCGACCTGCCCTCCGCGCATTACGGGGGTTATTACGAAGGCTTCGCCAATTCAGCGCTGTGGCCGGCCTTCCATTCGCGGCCCGATCTGATCCGTGCTTCCGAACAGGATTATCTGTCATATCGCGAAGTCAACGCCTTCATGGCGCGCGCGCTGGTGCGTTTCCAGAGGCCAAACAACGTTTTCTGGATTCAGGATTATCATTTTCTGTCGCTCGGCGCGGAACTGCGCAAGCTTGGTTTCGGCCAGCCCCTTGGTTTCTTCCTGCATACGCCATGGCCGGATCGCGGCGTCATGAGCGGCGTGCCGCATCACCGCCACCTCGTGGAAGCGATGCTGGCTTATGATCTGATCGGTTTCCAGACCAAGGAGGATTGCGACAACTTCCTCGGCTATCTGTCCTTTCATCTCGGACTCGATATCGAACATGGCGTGGTGCGGTCGCGTCACGGCGCGACCCATGTCGGCGTCTTCCCGATCGGCATCGATCCGGACAAATTCGCCCAGCACGCGGCCCGGTCAGTCTCGCATCCGGACGTGTCGCGGCTTAGGCGCAGCCTGAATGGCGAGAAACTCGCCATCGGGGTCGACCGGCTGGATTATTCAAAGGGACTGGTCAACCGCATCAACGCCTTCGACCGGATGTGGCAGGAATATCCCGCGTTGGCGCGCAGCGTTTCCTTGTTGCAGATCGCCAATCTCTCGCGCGGCGGCATCGAGGCCTATGGCAATCTGCAGAACGAACTCGCCCGCCTGGTGAGCGAGGTCAATGGCCGGCATGGCGAGGTGGACTGGACGCCAATCCGCTATCTCAACAAGGGTTTTAGCCAAACCGTGCTCGCCGGGCTCTATCGCACCGCGCAGGTCGGCGTGGTGACGCCGCTGCATGACGGCATGAACCTGGTCGCCAAGGAATATGTCGCCGCCCAAAGCGCGGCTGATCCCGGTGTGCTGGTGTTGTCGAAATTTGCCGGTGCAGCCAATGAGCTCGATACCGCGCTTCTGGTCAACCCGCACGATATCGATGGTATGGCCCGCACCATTGCCATGGCCTTCGCCATGCCGCTGACCGAACGGCGCATGCGCTGGGAGGCGATGATGGCGCGGCTCCGCGCGGGCACCATCCAGCAATGGTTCGAGGGCTTCGTCGACGCACTGGAAAAAACCCGGGCGAGCCAGGCGAGCGAGGATGTACCGCCGCTCTCGGCGTCAAACCTGCACACGCTGCGCTGGGGGAAGTCCGGCGCCAGGGCTTCATAGAGGCTTGACTAAGGGTAAACGGACCGCCGTTGTCGCGCCCGCGCTCAGATATGCCGCCGGCCGCTCCCGCGAATGCCTTCGCTTCAGTGGCGGCAGATGTGTTCGCGCGACGATTGATTTGCTTGGGCTGTAAAGTTCTGGTGTCGCGCGGCGCGGTCGGCAACCTATCGCCTGCTCCGGTTCGCCTCGAGGCGCCAAAATTCCCAAGCTAATTCAGATGTTTGTTGAAATTGCAAAAGGGGCCGCCCGCCTCCCTTGCCAAATCCGCCGCGCCCGGCCAAGAGAAGGCTTCCGGAGAGATGGCCGAGTGGCTTAAGGCGCACGCTTGGAAAGCGTGTGTGCGGGAAACCGTACCGTGGGTTCGAATCCCACTCTCTCCGCCAGTCCCAAGGCGAGCGCGGTGCAGCCGCGAAACGGACGCGATTGCCGCGAGTTGGCGTGACAAACGTTTCCCCCAAGTCGCCGTTATCGGTCGACGTGCGAATCGAATTCGTGGGGCCGCTTTTGGATGGGAGCAGATATAGACTAGGCGGCGGCCGACCTCGCTTCTTCGATCCACGTCGCCGTTGCCGCCGTGACTCATCCTCCGAACTTAGGGATAGACGAACTCGCCTCGCACGTGCGGCCTTGCAACGCCGCAATATTTAGCGACGTCCTCACCGCAGTCGGTTCGACGTTTCTGCTCCGCACCGATCAGACGGTCCCGCAAATTTTCCGCAGTTGGAGTTTGTGCCCGAAGGTTTCTGCGACCAGCAGAGGCAGGCAAAAGGAACACCCGAACATCGCATTCTGGATGAGCGCCTTCATTTTTGCACTCCACCGCGGATCATGAACATCAGTGCGAGATCGCGACGGCGTTCGGAAGCCTCGCGCCCGATGAAAGCCAGTGGTTGTAACTCTGGAATTTGACGCCGATCCTATCGTAGTAGACGCGTAGATAGCCTTCGCGGTCACGAACGACTGCCTCCGGCATTACCTCTCGCACCTCTTGCGCCATGACGCCGACATAGGCGCGCTGGCTTCCGATATAGCTAAAGCGATAGTAGCCAAGGCCGTTGGAGAGATGGCCAAGCAGGACGATGTCATGCTTGACCGTGATGTCGGACCGCCGTCCGCCGCCACGCCCGCCGCCGCCGCCACGACCACCACCGCGGCCACCACCGAAACTGCGCCCGCCGCCGCCGCGGCCGGCGAAACTGCGACCACCGCCGCCCCGGAATGCAGGGGCACGGCCTCCGCCCGCACCGCGAAACGCTGCAGGGCGGCCGCCGCCGCGCGCAACGTTTGACCTCGCCTGGCGCGACCGCGAGGCGTTGCGGTTCGCCGCGCGGCCGGTATTTCGCGCCGCTGTCGAACGATTTCGCGCCGCTTGGCGATTGCCCGCGTTCTTGCCGGCCCCGGCCTGCCGGTTCCCAGCCCGGGAACGATCGGACGTCTGCGGGCGGTTACCGGCGTTCGGACGATTGCCTGCATTCGGGCGGTTATTACCTGCGCCTGCGCCCGGGCGATTGGCTGGAAGCTGGCTGGCGCCACCAAATCGCTGCTGCAGATTCGAATTGTTATAGCGCGCGCCCTGGCGATGCCCGACATCATGATTCCAATGCTCAACGCGTGGACCGCGATTGATGTTGATGCCTCCGCCGCCCCAGTTGATGCTGCTGCCGCCCCAATAGCCACCGCCGCCCCAGTAGCCGCCGCTGCCCCATCGTCCAAGTGCGTAGCCCGCGCCGAATGCGATTCCGGTCGCGATAATGCCGGCGCCGATATAGCCGGGATAACCCCAGTAATAGGGATAAGCGGGGTACCCGACATAAGGCCAGTCGCCATAGACCACCTGCGGCTCGTAATACGGAACGTAGATACTGTTCTGAATCGCCGGTTCGATTGCGATGTACTGGCGGCTCTGTTCGGTCCGCACCGTTACGGTCTGCTCCTTGGTGGTGGATAGCTTTTGCCGATCATAGGCTTTGGTGCGCAGTCTTTGCACGGCGTCCATGACATCCTGCTGCTGCGCGAGGAATGCCTCGCCAAGCTTTTGCGTCCATTCCAGGTGATCGTTCATCATCTGCAGCACGTCCGGCGTGGCGATCAGCGCCTTGACGCTAGCATCCCACTCCTCTCTTTCCGCCGCAGTCTTGAGCGCATCGCCCGCCAAATTCTTGTTCTGGTTCAGCCAACGCTGCGCGTACACCACCTCAAGCGGATAGGTCGACGCCATCAGGACGTTCGACAGTAAGGTGTCGGGATACAAAGCAATGGATGCCACCAGCCCGTCGAGTTCCGCCGGCTTAAGCAGCGCATCGGCAGGCGCAGGCGCGCCCGGCATTTGCGCCGGCTGATCGCTAGTCTGAACCGGCGGAGATGCGGCCGTCCCTGGCTGGGCCTGGGGCGCTGCGGGATACGCTGGCTGAGCTGCGGAACCCGACGGAGTTGTTTGATTTGGGCTGGGCTCCTGTTGGGCTTGGCCCAAGGCTATCGTTGGGGAGACTGCGGCGAGACAGAAAATGAGCGTCGCTACATAGCTGGTCCGGGGCAAAACCATCTGAATTCTCCCAATCGCAACTCTCATTCAAGTGTTGAAAGCCTTCTCCAATACACCTTTGATTCATGTCAAAGGACCCGGTTCCGAATTCGGAGCCTCGCGAACTGCGAAAAAAAGCTCGGACCAAAATTTTCCTGTTTTGGCGACCAGCGCCGGGCGGCCCACCGCCCTACCGGGATCGGCCTTGAACAGCGCAACTATCCGCGTGGTCCAAGTGAAGCGTGCTCGTCGGCAAACCAGCCCCTTGCGGAACGCAAGCACCCTGTCGCTATGGGTAGGGGCGTTCTCTTTGCGGCGAATGTGCTGGCCCTGGCCTTCGCTGCAGACTAATTACGGATCCTACAATGGGACCTCGCGTCAGGACCGTTCCGTTCCTCGCCGTCTTCTTGATCTTCTCGCCGTATCCGGGCGAGCGCGCGGCATATGGTCGTTTTCGAACTTTGTGCCTAGCAGACGAGCCGCCGGCCGTGCTTTGATAACGAGATAGATCTCACCGACCTCAGGGGGCCTTTTTGCCCGGCGAGCGCGTGGAACGGAGACTGGCGGCTGTTCTGGCGGCGGATGTCGCCGGCTACAGCCGCCTGATGGGTCGAAACGAGGAAGGTACCCTTGCGGAGCTCAAGTCGCTCCGAAAAACACTTACCGATCCTGCATTCGTGACGTTTCGCGGTCGCCTCGTTAAAACCACCGGCGACGGCTTGATGGTGGAGTTTGCGAGTGCTGTTGATGCGGCGCGCTGTGCGGTGGAAATCCAACGTGAGCTGGCCAAAAGGAACGCCGGCTTGTCGGCGGACCTCCGGATTGAATTTCGAATTGGCATTCACGTCGGCGATATCATCATCGACGATGATGATGATATCTTCGGCGACGGCGTCAACATCGCCGCGCGCCTGGAGGGAATCGCCGAGCCGGGCGGTATCTGCGTTTCCGATGACGCCTACCGGCAAATTCGCGGCAAGATCGATGTTGTTTTCGATGACGCCGGATTGCAGACCCTGAAGAATATCGCTGAACCCATGCGTTCATGGCACCTGCAGCTTGCAGGCAAGGGCGAGGCCGCGATCCCCCTTGGTTCTTCGTTGTCACAGACCCAAGATCTGGTCCTTCCTGACAAACCGTCTATTGTCGTCCTGCCGTTCGACAACATCTCCGCCGAGCCTGGTCAGGACTACCTCGCCGATGGAATCGTCGAAGCTATTACCGCGGCGCTCTCGTGCATTCGCTCTTTCTTCGTGATCGCACGCAGCTCAGCCTTTACCTACAAAGGCCGCGCGACAAATGCTCGCCAAATCGGCAAAGAATTGGGCGTTGCCTATTTGCTCGAAGGCAGCGTGCAGAAAGCCGGGAATCGGCTTCGCATTATCGTTCAGCTAATCGAGACCGAAGGAGGCGCGCACGTCTGGAGTTCGCGCTTTGACGGCACCCTTGACGAGTTTTTTGATCTTGAGGATCGGATAACCGAACAGGTGGCGGGCGCTCTACAACCCTCCGTCCGTATTGCCGAGGTCGAGCGCGCGCGGCGCAAACGACCGCAAGACCTTGGTAGCTACGACTTCACGATGAGGGCGATGCCTCATGTCTGGGTGTTGGAAAAGGAAGAGAGCTCGAAGGCGCTCGAACTTCTCGAAAAAGCACTCGCGATCGATCCCCATTACCCCTTGGCCCTGTCGCTTGCCGGTTGGTGCCATGCCCAGCGTTCCGTCTACAACTGGGCGGATGATATTGCGGGAAGTCAGGCGATGGCACGATCGCTTGCCGAGCGTGCAGCCGAAATGAGCGGCGACGATCCCATCATTTTGGCGATACTCGGCGCGGTGCATACATTTGTGCGAAATTACGGAACCGCGCGCGTATTGCTGGAGCGCGCCGTCACCCTCGATCCCAATGCCGCATGGGCTTGGAGCCGGCTCGGTTGGCTGGAGAACTATTCCGACCAGCCTCAAAAGGCGATTACTAATTTCGAACGTGCTTTGCGGCTTAGCCCGATCGATCCGATGAACTTCAACAACTACGTCGGTATCGGGTCCGCGCATGAGGTGGCGCAAGAATGCGAAGAGGCCGCGATGTTCTACCGACGAGCGCTCCAGGAGCGGCCGAATGCATATTGGATATACCGAAATTTGGCGTCATCCCTGGCGGGAGCCGGCCGGATCGAAGAGGCAAGACAAGCCTACGCTGAAATGATCCGAAATTATCCCGATCTGACGGTTTCAAGATACAAGCAGGCCATGGTGTTTTCTCCCGTCGCGCTGAACCGTATGGCAGAAAATCTCAGGAAGCTCGGACTGCCCGACTGATCACAGCAATCCTGCCGGCGCAGCGGTTTCGTCCATGTCGCGATGCCCCTGCGCAAGATCGACGCTCTGCTACTACGGCCCTCAAGGCGCATGATTTGGATGACCCACGAGGGTGTCCTACCCGCGTCGTCAGTGGGCTATTCCCGGGAAACCGGCGGAGTGCTAGCCTTTGCTGGCGATCCCGACATCCACATCGAACGATGTCGGACGGATTTTTCTGCCTCCGCCGCCGGAATCAACGTCTGCGACATCTTGAATTTGCAGACCGTCCCAAACAGGAAACGCCATGACAGCGTCAGACACCGCGACCAAACTTCACCTCGACCCGCCGGGGCCGGGACCGTGGGAGCAGGATCCCGTCCATTTCCCGCGACCGATGACGCGCTACTTTCAGGAGACGCACCCCCCGGCGTTCAAAAAGGGTACCAACGATTTCGCCCGCTTCTACGGGTTGCTTATCGACGGCCTACAAATCGCCTATGTCAGGGGCTTCGGCTACAATCAGGTAGTGCCGGCCCCGGATGCCGAAATCCCGCAGCGCTTTCAGCGGGCCGAGCAGGTTTTCGCACAGAAACTTTGGCGCGAACAACTTCGCGACTGGGATCAGAACTGCAAGCCGGCCGCCATTGCCGCCCATCGCGAGCTGCAGGCCATCGATCCCGATGCGCTGTCGGATTCGGAACTGATCGCCTATCTGACGCGCTGCCGCGACCACCATGCAGCGATGATTGCCCAGCACATGCGCTTCACCGCCGGCGCGGTGCTGCCGACCGGCGATTTCCTCGCCCATGTCGGCGACTGGACCGGCCTGCCGCCCTCCGAACTGGTTGGCTTGATGCGCGGCTCGGCGGAAGTATCGGCCGGCGGCTCGGACGAACTGGAGCGGCTGAAGAAGGCCTTTGCCGCAGATGCCGCCATGCGCAAGCTCATTGGATCTGAAGGCGACCCGGCAGAGCTGCTTGCAAACCTGCGTTCCCTCGGTGGCGAAGCCGGCGCGGCCGTATCCGGCTATCTTGATCTCGTTGGCAATCGCCTGATCGACGGCTTCGATATTGCCGAACCGACGGCGCTCGAATTGCCGGATGCGCTTCTGAGGTCCATTCGTATCGCCGTCTCCGGCGAAACTCAGGCGACTTCCGATGTGGAAGGCCGTATCGTACAAGTTCGCTCTCTCGTCCCGGCGGCGCATCGCGAAGAATTCGACGAGCTTCTGACCGAGGCCCGCCTCACCTATCGCCTCCGCGACGAACGCGGTGTCTACAGTGACATCTGGGCTTCGGGGCTGATGCGCCGCGCGGCCCTTGGCGCCGGCCGCAGGGTCGCGGCTCACGGTCGTCTCACCACGCCATATCAGATGCTGGATGCCAGCCTTGATGAAATGTGCGCCCTCGTGGCCGGCACCGGCGGTCCTTCCTCGGAGGAACTTGCCAGTCGCGCCAAATACCGCGCGACCTATACCGCCAAAGATGTCCCGCCGCTGCTTGGTCCGCCCAAGCCACCACCGCCAGATCTCGCCGCCCTGCCGCCGGCGGTCGGACGCGTGATGCGCGCGATCTTCATTGCGCTGGGTCACCTGTTCGGCAGCTCGCAAGCCGAGAACGAAGACAAGATCCTTTACGGCATCGCGGCGAGCAAGGGCGTTTATGAAGGGCCGGCCCGCCGCGTCTCGGGGCCGTCCGAATTCGGTCAGATCGCCAGGGGTGACGTGCTCGTGACAGAATCGACGACCGAGGCCTTCAATATTCTCCTGCCGCTGCTCGGAGGCATCGTCACCGACAATGGCGGTCTGCTTTCGCATGCCGCGATCGTCTCGCGCGAGTATGGAATCCCGGGCGTGGTCGGCACGCGCGAGGCGACCCAGCGCATCGCCAATGGCGTTCGCGTTCGCGTCGATGGCGATGCCGGCGAGGTTACGGTGCTTGGGTGAAGAAGGTCGTTCCGTTCGCCAGAGCGCGCGAAACGTCGCTCTATGGGTCTAAGGCGGTAGGCCTCGGCGACGCTGCGCGCCAGCGTCTCCCGATCCCGCCCGGCGTGGCGCTCTCCGGGGATCTGGTGGACGCCGTCGCCTCGGGGGATATCAAGGCGATCGACAAAGTAATGAAGGCTGTCGAAACCCTGCCGGCTCCGTTCGCTGTCCGCTCGTCTGCCGTCGACGAAGACGGCGCGGCGGCAAGCTTCGCCGGACAGCACCTGACGTTGCTCAACATCCACTCGCCCGAAGATGTCCCCGATGCCGTCCGCGAGGTCTGGTGGTCGGCCAATTCGGATTCGGCCATTACCTATCGCCAGCGGGTCGGCCTGTTCACCCGCCCGAGCGTTGGGGTGGTCGTCCAGACGCTGCTCAACCCGGACGCCGCCGGCGTGATGTTCACGGAGCACCCGGTTACGGGCGCCGATGAACGCCTGATCGAGGCGAGCTGGGGCCTCGGCGAGGCGGTCGTCGCCGGCCTTGTCGTGCCCGACCAATTCCGTCTGGATCGCGCCGGTCAGATTCTCGGTCGCAAGGCCGGCCGTAAACGCATCGCCATTCGCTCGCTGCCGAACGGAGGCACTTTCGAACAGCCGGTGGATCCCTCACGGGTGACTGAGCTGTGCCTGGACGATGCCCAGTTGAAAGCTCTGGGCGATCTCGCGCTGCGCTGCGAGAAAGTCTATGGCCCCAGACGGGACATCGAATGGGCATTCCAGAACGGAACGCTCTACCTGCTGCAGTGCCGCGCGATCACCACCGGGAAACCGAGCAGCGGCGCTCTGACACCGGGCCCGCCACCGCGCGATCCCGTATCGGCCATTCAACGCGTCGAACTGTTCGCCGGGATGAACCGGCGGCAATCCGAACAGATCGCGCGGTTGCTGAAAGAGCGTCGCTTCGCCAAAGGCGAAACCGTCATCATGGAAGGCTCCGGCGGCGCAGCCTTCTTCATCATCGATTCCGGGCAGGCCACGGTCTCCAGTAAAGGCACCGAACTCGCAACACTCGGCCCGGGCGAATATTTCGGCGAAGTGGCCCTGATCGACGGCGGTCCCCGTTCGGCGACGGTCACCGCTGCGACCGACCTCGTCTGCTATGGCCTGACATTCTGGGAATTTCGCCCGCTGGTAGAAAGCAACGGAACCATGGGATGGAAGCTCTTGCAGGCCCTGGCCAGGCAGCTCCGTGCCGCCGTGAGCGCCGGCAGCAAAGTATCCTGACGCGTCCCGACTGGATGGAGACAAGGCAAGAGATTTTGACTAACCTTCCATGCGGACGATCAAGACCGGGCAGGACAGGGCCACGAGAGGAGATCGATGAGCACAGTCAAAAGCGCTCTCGCCGAGAAGAGTGGCGCACTGATCCACGTTCGTTCCGGCGACATGGTCGTCGAAGCTTTACTCAAGATGCGCGAGAACCGGGTGCGGTCGGTGCTGGTAATCGACGACGACGTGCTGGTCGGCATCGTTACCCAGGGCGACTGCGCCATCAAAGTGCTGCTGCCCGGGCTTGATGCGAAGCAGACGCTGGTGAGTCAAGCGATGACGCGCAAGCTGGTGACGGTCAGGCCGGACGACCCGCTTGAAGGCTGCATGGCAATGATGGCTACGCGCGGGATTCGCCACCTGCCAGTGCTGGACGCGGGCAAGGTTGTGGGCGTGCTCTCGATCGGAGACGTCGTCAAGGACATCATCCGGGATTTGGAGCACAACGTGGACGACCTGATGGGCTACATCATGAAGGATGGCCCGGGGGGCTGACTGATGAACCGCGGTGCCGTTGCACTCCGTCCGCGATCCTGCGGCGGACGTCATGGGATGCCGCGGCTCAGTTAAGTTACGTGCTGAGAATGACCGCCTGTGACAACCTCGCGCGACAGCACAGTCGCTGACGAGCTGTTTCACTACAGCGTTATTCGTTGGCTGGCACGGGGAGCACTTTACCTCGCCATAGGAATTTCCATTCTTTGCCATAAGATGCCAGAAATCGCGACGCGGATCAGCGCGGCCGGCAGGGAGCCAAGAGGCGAGGAGAGGAGACGACATGAAGATCGTTCGATATCACGAAAAGGGCGCCCCCGAAGTGCTGCGCGTGGAAGATGCGCCGATGCCGAGCTCAGGCGAGGGGCAGGTGTTGATCCGTGTCGAGGCCTCCGGCATCTCCTATGGAGAAGTGCTGCAGCGCGGGGGACGCTTCTATCCTGTGCCGGTCACGCTTCCTGCTCATCCGGGACTCAAGATTGCCGGCGTCGTCGAGCAAGTCGGGCCCGGTGCGGATACGGCTCTGGTCGGCAGGCGCGTCTATGTGACGCTGACCGGTGGCGGTTACAGCGAATATGTCGTGGCGCCATCAAGCGGGTGCATCGTGCTGCCGGAGGGCGTGACATCGGTGGACGCGGTCGCCGTGCTCAGCGATGGCACGACCGCCGCGGTGCTCCTCAAACATGCGGCGCGATTGCAGCCTGGGCAAAACGTGTTCGTTCCGGCCGCGGCTGGGGGCCTCGGCTATATGGCGGTGCAACTGGCCCGGCTCTATGGCGCGGGCTCGGTGATCGGTGCCGCAAGCTCGCCCGAGAAGCGAAAGCTCGTTCTGGACCTCGGTGCCAATGCTGTCGTCGACTATACGCGGGAAGGCTGGGCCGCGCAGGTCATCGCGGCTAACGGCGGGGTGGGCGTCGACATCGCGCTGGAAATGACCGGCGGACCGATCTTCTACCAGACGCTGGAGATCGTGCGTCCGACGGGAATCGTCGTGAATTACGGAAACGCGAGCGACACCGAATCGCTCGTCAACCCGAGGCAGTTGCTTCTCAAAGGCCTGACGCTTACCGGCTTCACCGTCCGCCATTATCCCAGTCAGGCGGCGGCAGCACGGCAGGAGGTGCTTTCGTTCCTCGCTGCCGGCCGGTTGTCGGCGTTGTCGACCACCTATCCGCTGGAGCGGGCGAGCGAAGCGCATGCAGCGATCGAGCAACGTCGGTCGCAAGGGCGACAGATCCTAGTCCCAGCGTGACCGTACTTGATGGGCTTACCACATTCCTTCGCTGTCGGCGGTCACGCGCCGGCTGCCACTGCGCCGTAAACTCAATCATGTAAACGCCAAGGCCTCCGTCATGATAAGCGAACTCGGCAAGATCAGCGACGGCAGTCTGCTCACGGAAGAAGGCATTATCGACGTGCCGGGCCTTGCCAGCCGCTGGGTCCGGCTCGCCGATGGGAGGCGCGCGCATTATGTGACGTCAGGCGACAAGGGACCTTCCATCGTGCTGTTGCACGGCAGTATCGAGGGATCATCCGGCAGCGCCGGTTTCCGCTACATGGCGCCTGCGCTGGGCGCGCTCGGCTTCCGCGTCTATTGCCCGGATCGTCCCGGCTATGGCATCGCCGACACTTCGCGCGCCGACTATGTCGCGCATGATCCCAAAGCGCAGATCGAGTTCCTGCGCATGTTCGCAGATGCCTTGTGCCTCGACCGCTTCCATCTCGGCGGCAACTCGGGCGGCTGCATCCTGTCGGCCTATTTCGCGGTGAATCATCCCGAACGGGTCCGGAGCCTTTTTTTGATCGCGGGCCTGATCGGCGACATCTGCGAAATCGCCGCCATCCCGCAGAAGCTGCCGATCAGCCAAGGCAAGTTCACCTCCAACCCGAACTTCAAGGGCGGTCCATGGAAGGGCACTGAGGAGGACATGCATGAAGCCATGCAGTCGATCGTCTATGGCGAGAAGCCAGTCCCGGCGGAACTCACCAAGATGCGGACCCTTGCGGGACTGATGCAACGCGCCGGCCGCGAGCGCCTCGGCGTAATGTACGCCGCCTTCCCGACCGATAATCCACAGATCGACGTCGTCATGTCGACAAAAAATCGTCTCGACAAATTGACCATCCCGATGATCTATCTGTTCGGTCTGCAGGACGTGATCTCGGCGGTGGAAAACGGTTTCAAGCAGGAGGACTCGGCTCCCAACATCCAGTTCTTTTATCCGGATCGGTGTGGGCATCAGGGACAGACCGACAGGCCCGAATTGTTCAATCGCGTCGCCTTCGAATTCTTCCACACGGGCAAAGTTTCCTGGCCCGCGGCCGTTGAAGCCGGCGTGTCGTTGCGGCGGCCGATCAACCCTGAGCTGGTCGAGCAGCCTGCCGGCGGATTCCCGCCGCCCGCGCCTGAGATCTATGCCGATCCGGCGTCACTCTCCGCGGGACTCAAGGCGCGCGGGCTCTCGCTCGCGACCGTGGTCCAGAATCCTTACCGTCCCGCCCCAACGCGGTTGACGCCGCCGTTCGCGTTGCCGCCGACATTGTGACGGACCGCGGCTCGCGCGACGGGTCGGGGTCGGAGCACGACGCCGGCCCTGGCGACGCAACCGGTCGGATATCCAACATACGTGCAGTACACGACCGCCCGTGCGGGAGCAGGATCAAACGCGACGGCCATCAGTCCAAACAGAATGCAAGCGATGCCGCCTGCTTGGACGAACTTGGATGGAAGACGTTTTTTCCAGTTCATGAAATCCTCCCTCTTCGTTTTGTAGGCCGAAATGAAGATGACGCGTAGCCGCGCGCATCCCGACCTTGGATGGTGAGACGCGGCTGGTATTGACAAGGATCAATGCGGCAAATGGGAAGGAAGGCGACGCGCAGGCGCCGTGGGCGCTGGTGTCGGCGAGCCGGCCGGTCTTGACCCTGTACTTGAAGACAATGTCGAAGGTACAAAAGCCGGCGCTATGGTTCGCGAAGGTTGCAGCTTAGTGAGGCTCCCATGACGGGCTTCAAGCGTTTGATGGACGCGTTGAATGAGCGCGCCGCTGATAGCGACTTGCTGGCATTACTTGGCACAAGTCACGACGTGCGAGTTCACAATGCCGCTATCGCGCGTGAACTCCGCGACGTGGCTGCAGCACTGCTGTGTGAAATAGAAAAGCGGCAAGTTCCCGTTCTGGACATCGGTCTTTCGGCGCGATGCCGGGCCCGCGATGCAAGTCGATCGTGATCGATGGTTGGAGATAAGATGCCGCCGTTGGGGAGCGGCGGTCCTGGGTGAACAGGGGGGTGAGGAGCGGCCGATGCCCCTGGCGCGTTATTTTTTGTATGTGGGCGGTGTACTGCTCGCCTTGCTGTTCGTATCCGACGCTTGGCTGCCAAAGCCAGCGCTCCGGGTTCATGCTGACGTATTTCAGCCCGCGATCCTGGTTTATTCGGATCGGAACTGGCCAGAACGCGTATTCTACAGCACGACCAGAGAGACGATCTCTCCTGGTCGCACCTCAAGCTGGGTGCCTTACATACCTGAACCGGAGCACCTCGCCGGCGGAACGCCAAAGGCGCGCGAAGCGTTCGCGGCCTTGTCGCCCTCCGACCTCTGGCCGGTTCAACAAGTGCGTTCAAAAAAAGCGGCTTCAAGTCGAACGCATGCGCGCCATACCGTTGCGGGAAAGGCGGCGCCGAAGGTCGCAATGGCGCAACGCCCATTCAACAACCGATTTGTCGGAATGTGGTGACAGCATCCGTCTTGGCATTTTGCGCCACCTTTTCTCCGACGATTGGAAAAAGGGATCGCCTGAGGTCGAGTAGCGCCGGTGGCTTGGATGAACCGGCATATGTCGCGAGATTCTCAGGCGCGCAAGTGCGCGCTATAATTCGCGCTGACCCTGTCATCCGGCCGCGCCTTGCGCGGACCCGGTGGCACGCCCCGGAATGACGAGAAATGGGCAGCCTCGCCCTCTTGTGTTTCGATTTCCTGCCTCGAATAAGAACCGAACCCGCGGTGCAGGTCGAGGAAGTCCTGATGGCGGAAGTGATGTAAGTCGTGGCAAGGTAAATCTATCAAATTCATCATGATGGGCACGAAGACAGCTGCTTTGTCGAACTCCAGGCGCGGAACACGGATTGAGCTTCGGGTCGCGGTCAAGGCCGCTCTCGGCTTGTTCCTCATTTGCCCGCCAGCAGGCGCTCTGGCGACAGAAAGCGAGGAAGAGCCCGATACAAAGCCGGGCGTGCCAACCATGTATCTCGATCTCAGAACCTATTTTGCGCAGGTCCCTGCAGGAACCCTGGCGTTCGGCTTTGGTCGTCCCTCCTTGTTTGGTGAATTGCAAAAGGTCGTCCAGCCAAATGGCGCGGCATTTCCCTTGGGATTGCCGGCGACAAGGTCCGTCAATGTCGATGTGCCGCTCACGATCGACGTTACCGATCGTGTCTCGCTTTATGCGGGCGTTTCCGGTAGCTCCACGCAATCGGTTGGCAGTGGGTGGTCGTCATTTGATCTCACGAGCTGGAACATCGGTTTCCAGGCTGACCTCTACCAGCAGAATGGTGGAATGTTTCCGACCGTGACCGTGCAATCGACCATCACGCAATCGATTCCAGGAAGCCCTGTGGTCGCCACCTCGTTTAACAACATTATCGAGCTCGACTATGCGCTGGACGAGGATGAGACTCGCGGGGTTCTGGCCGGAGTCCAGAATACCCGTTTTGATGTGAGAAGCGACGCGATCAGGGTGAACCCAAATACGATTGCTTATGTCGGCGGATATTATCAGTGGCCGAACAACTGGAAGCTCACCGGGCGCGTGGGTATCCAATCATTCGAGGGAGCTCGGCTCCTGAGTCTCGCTGCAGTTCAGCCGTTCATTCAACCTGTCGTACGGCTCGACCTCGACCGCATGGACGATAGTGACAACCGCTTATTTGGCGTGACCGCCGACATCATGTGGTTGCCGAAGCCTGCCTATCAGATCACGCTGAGAACGCCTCTTTACTTTCAGCGAAATTAGCCGGTCCATAGCCGTTCTGTCTGTTCTGGATGAACAGTAGCGGCGCTCGTCTTGATCGGCCGGAAAAATCGAAAATGCTGCCTTAGGGCTCGCCGCTCGCGCGCGTGCCATACACGGCGCCATGGTGGTCGCCGAGCCGCCCGTCGCTGCTAGGCCCCTTAGGCCTCATCCCTTGGCGGGTGCGCCGGCAGCTGTCGTCCAAGCAGCAGGACCGCGATGCCGATCAGCGCGCTGAGGATGTAGACGTTGCGAAGGGAGTCGCCGAGCGCGGTGGTCAAGGTCAACAGGTCCTGCGCGGAGAAGTCGGACCTGATCTTGGGGTCCAGCATCCGGTCGGCGGCGCTCGCCAGCCGCGGGTCGAGAAAGACGATGCCAATGTTGATCACCGCCCCGAACAGGGCGGCGCCGACCGCCTGGCCGACGGTGCGCGTGAACAGAATGGCCGATGTGGCGGCGCCCCGATCCGCCTTCTCGGCAACGGCCTGGCCGGCGACCAGATAGGTGGTGTTGCAGAAGCCAAGTCCGACGCCGATGACTGCGGAGCCGATGGCCGCCCATAGCGCACCGCTCTGCGGCGTCATCAGGGCCAGTATCGCGCTGCCGACCGTAATGATCGCGCCACCGATCATCGCAGCGGTGCGGAAGCTGCTTCGGATCATGACCGTGCCCGCCACGAATGCCGCAAGCGACCATGTAATGGCTGTCATGCCGAAGGCGATACCCGCAACGGTCGGGCTGTAGCCCATCACTCCCTGAACATAGGTCGGCAGAAAGCCCGCGACACTGATCGCGTTCGCGCCGATGGCAAGGCTTGCGATGTTGCAACTTGCAAGCTCGCGCTTCCGCCATAGGCGCAGTGGCAGGATCGGTTCGGCCGCCTTTCTTTCGTGAACGATGAACCAGGCGATCGCGACAGTTCCGACGCCGATCAGGACGCCAACAACCTGCCAGTCGATGTGTCCGAGTTGAACGAGCGCCGTCATGAGCGCGCCGCCCCCGATCATCAGGAGAAGCGAGCCGGCATAGTCGACCTGATGCCGGCGACCGCCGGTAGGCTCTTGGAAGAAGATCGCCAGCATGATGATGGCGATCACGCCGATCGGAATATTGACCCAGAAGATAAATGACCAGCTCAAATATTGAACGATCAGTCCGCCGAAAGCTGGCCCGATCACAGCCGAGATGCCGAACATGCTGGAAAGCAAGCCCTGAACACGTGCGCGTTCGGTTGGCGTGTAGATGTCGCCCACGATGACATAGGCGATCGGCTGCACGGCGCCAGCGCCGAGGCCCTGGATGAAGCGGAAGGCGATCAGCGGAATCATGCCCCAGGCAAACCCGCCCAGAATAGAGCCGAGCAGAAACAGCCCGGCGCCGACATAGAACAGCGGTTTGCGTCCGTAGAGATCGGAGAGGCGTCCATAAATGGGAATGCTCACGGCTTGCGTCAGAAGATAGGCCGCAAAGACCCAGCTGAAGAGGTGGAAGTCGCCGAGATCGCCTACGATTGTCGGCATCGCGGTGGCGACGATCGTGCTCTCTATGGCGGCCATGAAGGTGGCCATCATGGTGGCGGCGAGTACCAGCGTGCGTTTGTCGGAAAGCGAAAGAAGTTTTTGAGGCGTCGGGGTCGCTTCCTGCACGTTAGCTCCCATGGCGTTTATTGAAGGTCTTTTTTAGCCGATTTGCCAAAATCCGCCTATGTACAACAGTGAATGGGTCTCGTGCTGGTCATGTCAATAGGCGGGTGCGAAACTTCCCAATCATCGCATGGCTGGAAAGTGGGGTCGGCCTCTGTCGCACGGTCGCTACTCTGGTATGCTCGACACAACCATCAAGGTTTGAACGAGCGTAGGGAGAGAATTCGATGAGTGATAATGTTCTTTTGATCGAGCGTGACGGCCGCGTGGCGATCCTGACCATCAACCGTCCGGAAAAGCTGAACGCCATGTCAAGCAGTGTGCGGGCGGCGATTGTGCGAACCTTCAAGGAGCTGGAGACGGACGATGGGATCGGGGCAGTCGTTTTAACGGGGGCCGGAGATCGTGCTTTCTGCGCCGGCCTGGATATCACGGAAGTTGGCGGCGATGAGCGTCTGGGCGACGTCTATCATGTTGTCGATCGCTTTTCCAAACCGGTGGTTGCGGCCATAAATGGACTGTGCCTGACCGGCGGACTCGAACTGATCCTGTCTTGCGATCTTTCGATCGCTTCCACCTCGGCGCGGTTTGCCGACACGCATGTGCGGGTCGGTCTGGTCCCCGGAAGCTCGGGACTTGCGCTCAAGCTGCCTTACCTGATCGGGTTGCAGCGCGCGAAAGAAATGCAGCTGACGGGCAATTACGTGAGCGCGGAACGCGCCTTCCAAATCGGTCTGGTCAATCATGTGGTCGAACCGGCTCTCCTGATGAAGACGGCGCTGGGGCTGGCACACGACATGGCCGACGGCAATTACGCAGCCATGATGGCGTACAAGCAATCGATTGATGATGGTTTCCAGGTTTCGCTCGGCGAAGGCCTCAAAGTGGTCACCGAACGTGCAAGTGACTTCTACGGCTCCGTCACTTCGGAAGATTTGAAGCGCGCGAAAGCGGCTACCATACAGCGCGGGCGGACCCAGATCAGCAATTGATCTTTGGAGTTCGTCAAGCCGGCGCGAACCCGGGTTATGGTGATTTCGAACCGGCGCTGCAGGCCGCATACTCGTCTATGATCTTGCGTGAATTGTGCGCCTGCAGCAAACCGGCCGGAGGAAAGGCCCTATGGACGTTCGATCGGTGCTTCTTGATCCCATTCGTGTCGGAACCGTCACGCTCAAGAATCGGGTGGTGATGGGCTCGATGCACACCGGCCTGGAATGTGATCCCGCCCGCTTCGACGAATTGGCGCGTTTCTATGCCGAGCGGGCGAAAGGAGGCGTCGGTCTGATCGTCACCGGCGGCTTCTCTCCGAATATCGCCGCTCGCCTGAAAGACGAGCCCGACGTATTCGACCGGCAGGATCAGGTTGCGGACCACGCAAAGGTGACCCGTGCGGTCCATGCTGCCGGCGGGCGCATCCTGCTGCAGATCATCCACGCGGGACGCTACGGCGCTCATCCCGCGGCCACCGCCCCCTCGCCAATCAAGTCTTCCATGAGCGGCCACGTTCCGGCGGAGCTGACGGCCGATCAGATCACCCAAACCATTCGTGATTTTGCCAACACCGCGCGGCTTGCCATTGAGGCCGGGTATGATGGCGTCGAGATCATGGGGTCTGAAGGCTACCTGATCAGCGAATTCCTGGCACCTCGAACCAATCACCGTACTGACGAGTGGGGCGGCGTTCTGGAAAACCGCGCGCGCTTCCCGATTTCCCTGGTGAAGGCTGTCCGCGCCGCCATTGGCGACGCCATTGTTTCCTACCGGATATCGGCGCTCGAGCTCGTCGAAGGAGGGCTGACGCAGGAGGAGATCCTGTGGCTTGCCCGGGAGATCGAGAAGGCGGGCGCCGACTGCCTTTCCACCGGCATCGGTTGGCACGAAGCGCCGGTGCCAACCATCGCTGGTCCCGTTCCGCATGCAGCCTTCGTTGACTGGACGCGCCGCCTCAAGGAAGTCGTCAAGATTCCGGTTACGGCCAGCAACCGGATCAACCTGCCGGAGGTTGCCGCCAGGGTCATTGCGGAAGGCTCCGCCGATCTGGTTTCGATGGCGCGCCCGCTATTGGCCGACGCTGAGTTCGTCAACAAGGTCGCCGAGGGGCGTCCTGATCTCGTCAACATCTGCATCGCCTGCAACCAGGCGTGCCTCGATCACTATTTCGTCGGCGAAATCGCGAGCTGCCTGGTGAACCCGCGTGCGGCACGCGAAAACGAGTTTTCCGATGGCCCGGCAACGGTGCGCAAACGCATCGCGGTGATTGGCGCCGGGGTTGCCGGCATGGCGGCTGCGCTCGAGGCTGCGCGACGCCGGCATCGTGTGACATTGTACGAGGCGGCTCCGCGCATTGGCGGGCAGTTCGCGCTGGCGGCTGTCATCCCGGGAAAGGAAGACTACGGGCTTTCGTTGAGAAGCTATGAGGCGCAGCTGATTGCCGCTGGCGTCGAGATCAAGACCGGAGTTTTCGTTGATGTGGAAATTCTCACACGCGAGAATTTCGACGAAGTCATCGTTTCCACGGGCGTGAAGCCGCGGCTGATCGATATTCCAGGGGGCGACGACCCTCGCGTGGTCGGCTACACGAGCATCCTCGATGGCTCGGTCAAAGCGGGGGATCGCGTGATTGTCATCGGTGGTGGCGGTATTGGCCACGATGTGGCGCTTTTCCTGGCGATGGAGACGGGTGGTCGTCGACAGACCCGTGAGGAATTCTTCGAGCGCTGGGGCATCGGACAACCAGCTAAGCCTCATCCGGCTCGGCGGCAGGTCACCATGGTCAAGCGATCGCCCGGCGCGTTCGGTCGTACGCTCGGGAAGAGCACCGGCTGGATCGTCCGCCGTGAGCTCAAGGATCTCGACGTGCGGCAAGTCTCCGATGCGCAATATCTGAAGATCGACGCGGAGGGGCTTCACGTCGCCCTCCCTGATCGAGTTGAGGTGCTGCCGGCCGACACCATCGTTGTCTGCGCGGGTCAGGAATCCGATCGTGCTCTCGCCGAGAAGATCGCGGCCAATGGCCAGAATGTGCATGTGATCGGCGGAGCCCGGCTCGCTGGCGAGCTCGATGCCGAGCGGGCGATGTACGAAGGGGCGAAGCTCGGCAATCGGCTGTGAAGACGATTTCGCAATTTCGGCGCGCCGATTAACTTGCGTCTTCAGAGTTTTCATCCCCTGACATTTCAATTGGCGGGGAATGAAGCCGGGTCGGCGCAATAAGACCGGAGCGGTCTACAATTCGGCCCTGGATGCGGCCTCGATCCGCTTGCGGGCGATCAGGCCCGCGGCAATCTGCAAGCTGGCGCCGATCGCCCAGCCTAGCCCAATGATGAACGCGGTGCTGGGTTTGGGCGTTTCATCCAGTACGATGTTGAAGACCGCAATCACCGCCGTGACCGAAGCCAGAAAGGTCCCCGCGGCGCTCAGCAATTCCACAGCGTCGGCTCGGGAGCCGAGGCCCTCGCGCAAGGGAAGGTGCATGTGATGGTCCGGCGGGGCCACCGGCAGGTCGATGCCGAGATAGAACCCGACCGCGCCATAGACCATCATGAACAGCACAGCGGAGACCGAGCCAAGCAGATCGATATCGGAGCGCCCGAGATGCGCGGCGACAAACAGCCCGCAGGCGGCACCCGCAAAGGCCAGGCCGCTGCGCTCGAGAATGTGCGCTCCTTTGCTGATTAGCGAGCGCGCATGCCAGGCGGTTGAACGTTTGCTCATGACATCATCCTAACCGGTCATACCCTGCGCGATGGTTGACAAGAGTCAACGCCGCGGCCGATTACCGTATCCTAGCACGAGTTGCGGTCGTCCGGGTGCGCTGCATTGGCGTTCAGCGGAAAGGTTCCATGCTCCTGCAAAAGGACCGCTATACCTTTGGACGATCCGAGATGGGTGGGCAGCCATCGCCCAATAAAATAACCTGCCGCGGCAAAAAAATCTTCGGGAGGAAAACGATGAAATTGGGTGTGTTGTCGTTGGCTGTGGTTTGCGGATTTGGGCTCGCTGCCCCGGCCTCGGCAGAGGTCAAGATCGGGGTTCTCAACGACCAGTCAGGTGTTTATGCCGATTACGGCGGCAAATGGTCGGTCGAGGCCGCCAAGATGGCGGTGGAGGACTTTGGCGGCAGCGTGCTCGGCGAAAAGGTCGAGGTGATCTCGGCGGACCACCAGAACAAGCCCGATTTGGCAACCTCGATTGCGCGACGCTGGTACGAGGCTGAGGGTGTCGACATGATCACCGAGTTGACCACCTCGTCGGTGGCACTTGCCGTTCAGGACCTCTCAAAGCAATTGAAGAAGATCGATATCGTGGTCGGCGCGGCGACGTCGCGGCTGACGGGCGATGCCTGCCAGCCCTATGGTTTCCATTGGGCGTTCGACACCCATGCGCTCGCCATCGGCACCGGTGGCGCGCTGGTGGAATCCGGTGGCGATAGCTGGTTTTTCATGACCGCGGATTATGCTTTCGGCTACGCGCTGGAAAAGGACACCAGCGATGTGGTCAGGGAAAAGGGCGGCAAGGTGCTGGGATCGGTACGCATCCCCCTCAATACATCGGATTTCTCCTCCTTCCTGCTGCAGGCGCAAAGCTCGAAAGCCAAGATCATTGGGCTCGCCAACGCCGGCCTCGACACCACCAATTCGATCAAGCAGGCGGCGGAGTTCGGGATCGTGAGAGGCGGGCAGAAGCTCGCAGGGCTACTCTTGACGCTCTCCGACGTCCACGGGCTTGGCCTCGATGCCGCGCAGGGACTCGTGCTGACGGAGGGCTATTATTGGGATCGCGACGATCGTAGCCGCCATTTCGGCAACCGCTTCTTCCAGCGCACCGGCCGCATGCCCAACATGATCCAGGCCGGCACCTATTCGGCGGTTCTGCAGTATCTGAAAGCGATCAAGGCGGCCGGCACCAAGGACACCGAGGCAGTCGCCAAAAAGCTGAAGGAGTTGCCCGTCGATGACGATTTCGCGCAAGGCAAGGTGCTGGAGAACGGCCGCATGGTCCATGACCTCTATCTTTTCGAGGTCAAGAAGCCGTCCGAATCGACCAAGCCCTGGGATTACTACAAGCAGATCGCAGTCGTTTCCGGAGACAAGGCATTTCCCACGGCCAAGGATTCCGGCTGTCCGCTGACCAAATAACCAATCCCACCGTAGCCACAGCATCAACGCCGCGCGGTTTTTATCGCGGGCGTTTTGTTGGCGCTCGTTCAATAGCCTGTCATTTCCAGATAGCCCAGGCCGACATGGCTGCCGCCAAACCGAACGGGGCCTTCCCAATAGGGAAAGCTTGTGCCCATCCAGCTCTGCGGATTGAGTGCCGCACCCTCGATCTGAAACGCTAGGCTTGGAATGCTGATGCGCCAGCCGGTCGGAAGTTTGCGGGTGCCGATGGCGGTCCATTCGGTCGGCGTGATCGTCACGTCGGAGGACGCAAGCTGGCGCGTATGGCCGTCGGCCAAAATCCAGTTCCCCGAGATGAAGGTAGCGCCATCGGTCTGGCGAAGCCGGAATAGCATCAGTTTCTCGCCGGTGTTGAGATGCAGTGCGAGCCAGTCCCAGCCGGTCTGATCGGCAGCCAGCGGCTGGCTGCTCCACTCCCGGTCAAGCCAGGCTGATCCGGTAACATCGACGGCCTTGCCATCAAGGACGATGCGGCCAGCCGCCTTGTAGAACGGCTGACTGAAATAATAGGAGGCCTGGCTGCGATCGGATTTGCGGCTGAACCCCTTGTCGCCCTGCATCACCAGCTTCTGTGTTGTGTCAAGCTGAAGCGAATAGCTGAAATCGTTCGCGGCAGCCTCGATCCGCAGCGGCGCCAGCTTGATGTCGTCCATCCCCTCAAGCCCCAGCATCGTCCAAGAATCGATCCAGGCACGAAAGGGAGTGACGGTGACGCCAGCCTGCCCAATGCCGCCACGGGCGAACTTTTCCGCGAAGCGATGGGTATCGGCCCGCGTGACAGCGGCGTGGGCCATCCACGCCTGCGGATTGGCCCAGCCCATCGACTGCTCGCTCGCGCGCATGGCCTGCCGAAATAACGTCCATTGTGCGCCATAGGCGGTGCCGGCCGCGTCGGTGAGATTAGCGGTGACGTACCACCACTCGATGCGAAATTCCGGATGCGCACCGTGATCGGCGGGAAAGACAAAGGTTCGCCCCGGCGTCACCTGTGCAAAGCCGCTCGCATCGACGCCTAACCCGGCGAAGCCCTGCGCATATGCCTTCGCAAACAGACCCGACAGCAGGGCACCGACACCAAACTGCCGGCGCGATATGTTCAACCTACCGCTCATGGCTGAAAACCTGGACCAGCATCGCCGGCTGCATGCGCGACAGCCGGATCGCCGGCCACAGCGCGGCGAGCAGCGAGGCGGCGATGGCGACCAGAAGCAGCCGCAGCAGTTGCAGAGGGAATACCTGAAAGGGCAGTCGCCAACCAAACGCCTTTACGTTGACGACCTCGAGCAAGCACCATGCGACCATAAGCCCGACGGGGATAGCGATAACGGCGGTGAACAAGGCCAGCGCGAGCATCTTGCCAAGTTCGATCGTGGCCAGACGGCGTCGGGTGAGGCCGATCGCCCATAATGGCGCGAGCTGCGGCAGCCGCGAATGGCCGAGCGTTAACAGGCTCATCAACAACGCGATGCCGGCGATGCCGAGCGTCAGGGAGTTGAGGGCGGCGGTGACCGCAAAGGTCCGCTCGAATATCCGTTTGGATTCGGCCTTCAGAGAGGCCTGATCGATTACCTGACGGGGATCCAATCCGAACTCACGCTGAAGCGCGGCCATGAGCGCAGGGATCTCTCCCTGAGATGTACGCAGGCCCATGCGGGTCAGCGGCAGGGCGGGAAACCACCGGGTGAGCGCGGCAAAATTGACCGTGATCTGACCTCTGGGGTTACCGTAATCCGCATAGATGCCGGCGATCTCCACCTTCCAATTGCCGGCGGGTGCCGGGATGTCGATGGCATTGCCGATCTCGAGCTTCAGGCGTCGGGCCAGTTGCTCGCTGACAAAGGCGGCGTTTCCCGGTCGCAGCCGGATCCAGGCCCGCTCAGCGGATCTTAGAAGCGGCCAGCGGTCACGGAAGGTGGCATCATCCGGCAGGCCAACGATCTCCACCGGCAGGCCCGCGATCCGGGTCTCCGCCTCTCCTCTCGGCAGGATCGCCTGGACGTCGGAGCGCTGGCGAAGCCAGGCCTGGATTCGCCGGGCCGTCGCATTGTCTGGCGCCTGGATGTAGAGATCGGCCGCCAGACGACCGTCGAGCCAAATTGAGAAGGTCCGGCTGAAGCTTTCGACCATGGTGCCGACACCGATATTCACGGCAAGGGCCATCAATAGCGCCATCAATGCGAGTGACAGCCCCGATGATTGCTGGCGGCTATCCGCAAAGAACCAGACGGCGAGCGGACGGCGCGCCATATGCTGCCCGATCGCAAGCAGGCCGTTCAATATCAGCGGCAGACCCAGTGCGGCGCCAAGCAGGAGCATCGCCAGCAGCGCAAATCCCGAAACCAGTGAATCGCCCACCCAGGCCAGCGCCGCGGCAACGGCAAACATCACAAGAGCAACGCCGCCTTGCCAGAAAAGCCAGCGCTGCTGCGCTTTGCGCCAGGCTTGCGGCTGGGCGATGCTGAGCACCGGCTGGCGAAACGATTTTGCCAGGCCGGCGCTGGCGGCCACCAGGGCACCGGCGACGCTGATCACAAGGCCTGCGATCCACCAGGAGGGCGCCAGCGTCAGCTGCCCCGCGATGGGCGCGCCATAAAGCCCGCGCAAGGTCGCAGCTACATTGGGTAGCAGGGCGAAGGCGATGAGATAGCCCGCAACCATGCCGACGATGCCCGCCGTGAGCGCCAGTGCAAGCAATTCGGCGACGAGAACCGCATTGAGCAGGCGGGTCGAAACGCCGCAAGCGCGCAAGGTCCGCAGCATGGGCAGGCGCTGTTCATAAGCGAGCCCAATAGCGGAGTTGACGATGAAAAGACCGACGACGAACGACAACAGCCCGAACGCGGTGAGGTTGAGATGGAAGCTGTCGGTCAGGCGCTCGAGTTCACTCTCGTCGTGCGCCTCGACGGTCCGGAGTTCATCACCGACGACTGACTCAAGCGATTGGCGAGGGCCATTATCCCTGCCGATCAAAAGCCGCGACAGCCGGTCCGGCGCATCGAGGAGTTGCTGGGCGATCCCGATATCGACCACCAGCAGGTCCGGCACGAGCTCTCGTTGCAGGCGCAAAGGTGGCAGGCGTGCTCCGCTGCTAGCGATGGGCCTTGCGCCTTCCGCGAGATGAAGATCGGCAAGGGTTTCCGGCGCCAGCAGGGTTTCTCCGGGCGGGCTGACAAACGATGCGAAAGCCTCTTTGCCGATGGCCGGTGCATTGCCAATCTCGGCCGGGAAGGTCAGGGGATCTATCCCCATCAGCCGGAATGATCGTCCGGCGAGTTGCACCCTTCCTTCCAGAACGGGCGAGACTGACCAGCCGGCGCGGCGCAGGTCAACAAAGAGCTGCTGCGGAAATGTCGGGGCGTGACGGCCAATCAACGCCGGCGCGCGCGCCCCTCCGAACGCGGCGGCCGCGCGATCGTAGCTATGGCGAGCCTGTTGGTTGATCGCCTGAACGCCGCTCCAAAGTGCGGTGGCAGAAGCGAGCCCGATCAGTAGCGCTGCCAATTGCATGGGGTGCCGCCGCCAGTGACTTAGCAATGCTGCGGCCGTCCATGCGGCGCGCATCATGTGACGACGCCCGCGCTCAAATGAAGGTGGCGGTCAAGCCCGGCGGCGATCTTCAAACTATGCGTTGCTATCAACAGACCGCAGCCGGTGCTGGCGACCAGATCGCGCATCAGCGCGAGCACCTCAGTTGCCGTGCTTTCATCGAGATTGCCGGTCGGCTCGTCGGCAAGCAGAAGCGCGGGCCGCACCGCAAGCGCGCGACCGATCGCTACGCGCTGCTGCTGGCCGCCGGATAATTGCTCCGGAAAACGGCCGAGCAAGCCGCCAAGGCCGAGCCGCTCGATCAGTTCGCGGTGCCAGAGGGGATCGTGGCGGCCAGCCAGACGGGATTGAAAGGCGATGTTGTCCTCAACGTCGAGGCTCGGGATCAGGTTGAACTGCTGAAACACCAGCCCAAGCTGCTGCCGACGCAGCACCGCCCGCTGGCTATCCAAAAGCTTCGAAATCGGCTCGCCGGCGACATCGATCTCACCATGATCAATCTGGTCGAGGCCGGCCACCAAATGCAAAAGCGTGCTCTTGCCGCTGCCGGATTCCCCTGTCAGCGCCACCCGCTCGCCGGCTGCGATCTGCAGGCTGGCGTTCCGCAACACCGCAATCTCCTCGCCGGCGGAGCGATAGCTCTTGGCGAGATGGCGGACGGAAAGCACGGGAGCGGAAGCGATCATCGGAAAAGAGCGCGTCACCTTCTCATAAGGATATTTACATGGGCTTTTTGTATTTCAGCACAAATTCATCCGTTGGTACGGCGGCGCGAAATACGGGCGCATCGCGCGGGTCTTCGGGGTGGTGCAGGAAATCACCTTCGGCCACTAGCTGAAAACCCGCCGCCTCGACTTCCTGCCGCAGCGTGCTTTCCTCGATCCGGTGCAGGGTCTTGGCGACCCCCGTGCCGTCGCCCGGACGCGCCGAATGGTCGGCGATCAGCAGAATGCCGCCCGGCTTCAGTGCGTCGAACATCTTCTTGTTCATCGCCGCGCGGTCGACCGGCATGTAGGTGATGTCGTGGTAGGAGAACATGAATGTGATCAGGTCGAGCCCATTGACGTCAGGGGGGATCGGATCGTCGAAATTTCGGATCACATGCACGACGTTCTTCATTGCCGGCTTCTGGGCACGGAGGTCAAACTTGTCCTTGACGAAGCGCGCGATGATGTCCTCGGAGTCCTGGGCATAGACGGTGCCGGTCGGGCCCACCGTTCGCGCCAGCAACTCGGTGGTGTAGCCGGCGCTCGCCTCCATATCGAGCACCTTCATACCCGGCACGACGCCGGCAAAGGCAAGCAGCTTGGCGGGCTGCCGGCGAACATCGGCTTGCCGGTCGGCGTCGCTGCGGTCGGGAGCGGCGACGATGGAGGCATAGTCCGGCGCCGATGCATTCTGTGCGTGCACGCCGCTCAGACCGCTATCCGCGAGGCCGAACACCAAAGCAACGATCGCGACGCCTTTCAGGCAGCGGGGAACTAACGTCATCACGGGAACTTCCGGTTCAGGTCAATCGGATATTTCAGGTCTGGACACGTCGCGAGCGGTTGGGGTCGCGGTCAGTAATCAGCGCCAGAATAACGGTCACGACCATGAATATAGCAGACGCGCCGAACACCCAATGCGGGAGCTGCTGGTCCATGATCCACCCGAACAGGACGGGACTGAGAATATTGCCGAGATTGAAGCCGGTGGTCACGATGCCAAAGGCGCGGCCGGACGCGCCCGGAGGCGCCGCGTTGTGAACCAGCATGTCGCGTGACGGCGCGATAACGCCGCTCAGGAAGCCCGCGGCGATCATGATCGTGATCAGCATGGCAGGAGACAGGCTTGCGAGCGCAATGATCACGACAAGGACCGCATTGACCGCGAAACAGGCGGCGGCGAATTGTCCGTGGCTCCTGGTGCGATCCGCCAGCAACCCCCCGGCCAGGACGCCGATCGCGCTCGCCGTGAGGAATGCGGTCAGGGCGAGGCTGGCGGTCGAGAATGGGGCGCCATAACCGCCCATCAGCGCGACAATGCCAAAATTGTTGATTCCGTTGATCGAGAGGCTGAGGAGAAGGAAGAAAACCGTCAGCAGGATGAGGGCAGGGGAGAGGATAGTCGCTCGTGCCTGCCGCTTGCCGTCGACGATCTCTACCTCCGCGCGGGCATCGGGGATAGCGAGCCCGACCAACAACAGCGCCGCCGCCGGACCGACCATTCCCGTGACGATCAGCGCGCTGTAGCCACCGGTGGCGGCGGTCAGCCCGGCCATGAAAAACGGTGCAACGGCGGTGCCTGCATAGCCGGCGAAGGTATGTATCGAAAATGCTCGCCCCATCCGGGACTGATCGATATTGGCCGCCAGAATCGCGTAGTCGGCCGGATGATAGACACTGTTGGCGAGCCCCAGCAGCACCGCGCTTCCGATCAACCAGGGATAGCTGAGATGCAAGCTGAGCAGGATGAGGGCCAGTCCGCCGAGCACGAGACCCGCCAGCAGGACCCTCAATGACCCGATCCGGTCGCAGAGATAGCCGATCGGCGCCTGCGCGACGAACGAGGTAATCCCTGAAACGGTGAGTGCGAAGCCAAGCTCGATATAACTCGCTCCGAGTTCCGATTTCAGAAATGGAAACATCATGGCGAGCGCATACATGTAGAGATGGCTCACCCAATGCGCGGTCGAAATGCCCACCAGCGTGCGAAAAGACGTATTTGTTGGTTTTTGTTGCGCTGCAACCAGGGCATCCGCCATGGTGAAGACTTCCTTCATATCAGGCCTTAACAAGCGAGGCGCGACCCTATCGATTCCGCTCACGGGTTGTCTATGGAACGGGGCGCATGCCAGAGCCACGCAAAACTAAAATACCGGCCTGGAGTCCGGCAAGTTAGCGATGGATGCGGTTTGAGAGAATCGATTCTCAATGATCGCAGGCTTGTTGCTTGCGTCGCATATCCCGCTCCAGTATTTTGTTGGAAAGGCCAGAGGCCCGATAAGCAAAAAGCCTCTCGGTTATGGGATTGGACGAATTACGCCCGTCGCTTTCGAGGGTCTCCAAAGGAGAGTGATTTATGGATACGCAAGTGCGCAACGCCGCAGGGCTCGTTCTGGACGATCGCGAAGACGGTATCTTCCGGGTGCATCGCAGCGCCTTTGTCGACAAGGACATCTTCGAAGCCGAGCGACGCCTGATCTTCGACAAATCCTGGCTGTTTGCCGGCCATATCTCGGAATTCCCCAAGCCCGGCGATTTTGTTACCCGCAATGTTGGCGGCCGGCCGCTGATCCTGGTCAACAGCGACGACGGCCAGATCCGGGCGCTCCTCAACACCTGCCGCCATCGCGGCAATCTGGTGTGCCGGGAGCGCAAGGGCTCCAAGGCCGAAGTGTTCCGCTGCTTCTATCACGGCTGGATCTTCAACACCCGCGGCGAGCTCAAGGGCATTCCCGGCGAGGCGGCCTATAGCGATGCGTTTGATCGTGAGGCGCTCGGCCTTGAGCCGACGCCCCGGATGCACAACCATCGCGGCTGCATCTTCGTGTCCTACGATCCGGACATCGAGAGCTTCGAGGAATATATGGGCGATGCTCTCAAGGTC
>Ga0105240_10001780_pt1 | contig 36357 bp, 33 predicted proteins | sample KBSC54metaG_FD_80426 | JGI IMG/M metagenome (GOLD analysis project Ga0105240, IMG submission 80426) | Corn rhizosphere microbial communities from Kellogg Biological Station, Michigan, USA - KBS C5-4 metaG | ecosystem: Host-associated > Plants > Roots > Rhizosphere > Soil | place: Michigan, USA... | reverse complement strand
CCTGACGTTCACCATCTCGGCACGAAACGCCTTTAACCACGTGAACTTTGCTTCGCCTGTGGGGACCCTGAACTCGCCCTTCTTCGGCGAGTCGCTCTCATCGGCCGGTGGCGGCGGAATGGGTGGTCCTGGCGGCGGCGGCGGTGGATTTGGTGGACCGGGCGGCGGTGGCGGCGCAGCGGGTAACCGCAAGGTGGAACTGCAACTTCGGCTGTCGTTCTAACGGGTAAGGTCAAGAGGCGGAGGGGCCGGGAGCAAGGACAATGCTCCCGGCCCTTTTGCGTTAGAGGGGAAAGGGGGACAGACGCCCCTTTTTTTGTGTCAATGCTTTTGTTGGACTGACTGGGCTACTTTCAGGCCGTACTCGCGCGCTTTTGCCAGCACTACCTGTTGGTCGAGCGTTAGCGGCCGGCGGTCGCGGACCACTTCACGACCATTCACGATCACGTCCGTTACGTTGGAGCCCTTCAGCGCATAAACCAATTGCGAGTAGACGTCGTATAGGGGAGTCGCGTTGGGCGCATCGAGATCGAGCGCAATCAGGTCGGCGCGTTTGCCGGTTTCGAGGGAGCCGATCTCCTTTTCAAGCCCCAGCACGCGGGCGCCTCCGATGGTGGCCATCTCGAAAGACCGGACGGCGGGAAGAGCTTCGGGATCGTTTCGAATCAGCTTCTGAAGTTTGGCGGCCAGGTCGGCTTCTTCCAGCATGTCGAAGTCGTTGTTGCTGCCGGCCGGACCATCGGTACCAAGCCCGATTACGATGCCGCGCCGAAGCATTTCGACAACGGGCGCCGCGCCGCTTGCCAGCTTCATGTTGCTGGACGGACAATGGGCCACCCCCACGTTCTTCTGCCTGAGGATACCCATATCGGCAGCGTCGACCCACACGCAGTGAGCCGCTACCGTCCTGCCGTTGAAAACGCCAAGCGAGTTCAGCGTCTGCACCGGACTTTGGTGGCGCTCCGCCTGGTTATCGTCATTCTCTTTCTTAGTCTCTGAAACGTGAATTACGATCGGGGCGTTGTACTTGTTGGCCAGCGCGCGGGCGGCTTTCAGAGTTTCATCCGAATTGGTGTAGAGCGCGTGAGGCGCGACCGCCGGCACTATGAGCGGATCGTCATGAAAGCGCGCGAGAAACTTCTCGGTGTACTTCAGGGCGTCGGCGGGTGTCTTCGCATCGGGGACCGGAAACCCGATGATGGTTTCGCCGAGCACGCCGCGCATACCCGCTTCTTTGGCAGTTTCGGCCACCACATCTTCGAAGTAATACATGTCGGTGAACGTTGTGGTGCCCGAGAGAAGCATTTCGAGGCACGCGAGGCGGGTGCCCCAGCGCACGAAATCGGCCGAGACGTTTTTCGCTTCGGCGGGGAAGATGAAGTTATTGAGCCAGTCCTGCAGTTTTAAGTCGTCCGCAATGCCGCGAAACAGCGACATGGCCGCATGTGTGTGCGTATTGACCAGACCAGGAGCGAGGAGCGCGGCTGGCTTGTCGATGCGTTTTTTCGGTTGCCAGTCGCGGTCGATATCAGCTTTGGTACCGACGCCGACAATGCGCTCACCCCGGATGGCGATTGCGCCGTTCTGAAATACGCGGCGTTGCCCGTTCATGGTGACCACGTATTTCGCGCTGACAATAAGATCGCACGAAGCCGCGGCAACAACACCCCTGAGAATGCCGAAAAACAAGACAGTTGCGCTAAATAAACGAAGCATCGAAGGCCCTTGGAAACAGCGTCCTCATTTGCAGAGTTTCGGTCTTGCCCCGCAGGTTGGCGAGCACGACCGGGATATCCCCGCAGAACTCCCAAACGATTTGACGGCAGGCGCCACAAGGCGGCGTGAGATTTTCCGTATCGGCCACAACGGCGATGCGCGTGAAATGGCGGGCGCCTTCGGAAATCGCCTTGAAGATGGCTACGCGTTCGGCGCAAACGGTAAGCCCGTATGTCGCGTTTTCGACATTACAGCCGGTGAAGACGCGGCCGGAATCATCCTCTACCGCCGCGCCCACTTTGAAGTTCGAGAAGGTCGCATGTGCGTTTTCGCGAACGGCGATAGCGGCGGCGATCAACCCGTCGTGCTTCATATCAGTTGCGGGATGACGCGCCGCAGGAGGTCGATGAGCGCGCCCTTCATGCGTTCACCCACTTCCAGAACCTCTTTGTGGTCGAGTTTCTGTTCGATGACACCTGCCGCGTGATTGGTGACGCAGCTGATGCCAAGCACCTTCATGCCCATGTGATTCGCCGCGATGGTTTCAGGGACGGTGGACATTCCCACCAAATCCGCGCCGATGGCGCGAAGGTAACGGATCTCCGCCGGCGCTTCATAACTTGGGCCGGGAAGCGCGGCGTAGACGCCTTCGGGCAGCGCGAGGCCGAGGGATTTGCCTGCCTCGCGCGCGATCTCGCGAAAGCTTCGGGAGTACGCCTCGCTCATATCGGGAAAACGGGGGCCAAAAGAATCCTCGTTCGGACCGGTCAGCGGGTTTTGCCCAAGCAGGTTGATGTGATCTGAAATCAGCGCCAGCGTGCCTGGAACCCAGGATGGCTGAATGCCTCCCGCGGCGTTCGTAAGCACGAGAGATTCGGCGCCGAGGCCGCGCAGAGCCCGTACGCCGTAAACCGCCTGAGCCGCGGTGTAGCCTTCGTAAAGGTGAGCGCGGCCAGAGAGAGCGGCCACGGCTATATCGCCAACCATGCCAATCGCAAGTTTGCCCGCGTGGCCTGTCGCGGTGGATTGCGGCCAGCCGGGGATCTCGGCGTAGGGAATTTCAGTACGGGAATCGAGCGTCCCGGCAAAGGCGCCGAGGCCACTTCCCAGCACCACGGCAACCCGGGGTTTGAGGGAAGTTCGGGAGGCGATATATGGGACGGCTTGGTGCAACATCAGACGCCCTTCAAATTCAAACCAGCATTCCCGCGATACATGCGGACATGAAATTCGCCATGGTGCCCGCGATTACCGCGCGCATTCCGAGCCTTGCGAGATCTCCTTTACGCTCCGGAACCAGGGCTCCGATTCCGCCAACCTGGATCGCGATCGAACTGAAGTTGGCAAAGCCGCAGAGCGCATAGGTTGCGATGGTGAACGACTTGAAATCAAGCTGAGATTTGATCTTGCCGAGATCGATGAAGGCGATAAATTCGTTGGTGACCAGGCGTTCGCCCAACAATTGGCCGATGGAAGCGCAATCTTTCCACGATACGCCGAGCAGCCAGGCAACCGGCGCGAAGACGAGGCCAAAGAGTTGCTCCATGGAGGCCGGAATCCAGCCGACCATGCCGTGCGCCCAGCCGAAAATCCCATTGAGCAGAGCAATGAGCGCGAGAAACGCGATTAACATGGCTCCGATGTTGAGGCAGAGATGCAGACCGTCGCCCGCGCCCTGCGCCGCCGCGTCAATGACGTTGACGGCGGTTTTGGGGAGCTTAACGTCAATTTTACCCGCTGTGGCAGGCGTGCCTATTTCCGGCTCCATGATCTTCGCCAGCATGATGGTGGCGGGCGCGGTCATGATCACGGCAGTGAGCAGGTGCTGAATTTCCACGTGGGCGAACTTCACGTAAGCGGCCATGACAGCGCCGGATACGTGCGCCATGCCGCTCACCATGATGGTGAACAGTTCCGATTGGGTCAGCCCCGCAAGAAACGGCCGGATGGTGAGCGGGGCTTCTGTCTGGCCCATGAAGATGCTGGCGGCGACGTTCAAAGATTCGGCGCCACTCGCGCCCATGACCTTTTGCATCACGATGGCGAATGCCTTAACGATCACCTGCATGATGCCCAGGTAATACAGGATGGAAAAAAACGATGCGATGAAGATGATGATCGGAAGAACCTGAAACGCGAAGATGACGCCGAGCGAGCCGGAAGCGCGACCGAGAGTATCGCCGAAAAGGAAGGCGCTGCCGTTTTCCGCATAGCCAAGCATGGCGGTAACTCCGGCGCTGGCAGCCTGAAAGAGCTTGCCGACTTCAGTTTTCAGAACGAGCAGCGCGAAGCCAAACTGCAGCCCCATGCCCCACAGCACTACCCGATAATTGATTGCCTTTTTGTGGTGTGACAACAACCAGGCAACGAGGAGAACAGCCGCGATTCCGAGAACACCCGTGAATCGGGTCATCAGTCTAGCCGACGACCTCGAGGATCAATTCCCGCTCTTCGGGGCGCGTGCCCGAGATCCGGAAGGCATCTTCCACCAAATCGGCAGATTCGTCGAGATTTTCTTCGCCTGTGTAATAGAGACGGCAAAGAACGGAACCGGCTTCCACCTTTTCCCCAACCTTGACTTCCAGGATGACGCCGACTGCGGGATCTATCATGTCTTCCTTGCGTGCTCTGCCGGCGCCCATCATCTGCGAGGCGCGGCCAATATCCTCCGCCATAATCGCGCTCACGAAACCGGCGCGCGGCGAAAGAATTTCCCTCATGCCAGTGGCGTTCGGAAGCAGTTCGAAGCGGTCGAGCGCCTGCGGGTTTCCGCCCTGCGCGGCCACGACCTGCTTGAACTTCGCATAGGCGGAGCCATCCATCAGCTTGTCTTCGGCGAGTTTGCGCGCATCGTCCAGGGTGGGTGTAATTTTGCCGAGGAAAATCATGCGGGCAGCAAGTTCGAGACTCAAACGGGTCAGATCCGCCGGACCGGCTTTCTGCAGCGTTTGCGACACTTCCATCACTTCGAGCGCATTACCGATGGCGTAGCCAAGGGGCTGATTCATATCGGTAATGAGCGCCTGAACCTTCTTATCCAAACGGCGGCCGATACCGACCATAGCCTGGGCGAGGCGGCGGGCATCCACCTGCTTCTTCATGAACGCACCGTTGCCGACCTTCACATCGAGCACGAGCGCATCGATGCCCTCGGCCATCTTTTTCGACATGATGGACGATGCGATGAGCGGGATGGATTCCACAGTACCGGTAACGTCACGAAGCGCATAGAGTCGCTTATCGGCCGGCGAAATTTCTTCGCTTTGGCCGATGAAGCACAGCCCGAGTTCTTTGAGCTGAGCGCGGAACTGATCGAGTGTCAGGTCTGTGCGGAAACCGGGGATGGATTCGAGCTTATCGAGAGTGCCCCCCGTGTGGCCGAGACCGCGGCCCGAAATCATGGGGACCGGAACGCCCGCCGCAGCCGCGATAGGAGCGCAGATCAGGCTGGTTTTGTCGCCAACACCACCTGTGGAGTGCTTGTCGACCTTGACCCCCGGGATGTCGCTGAGCGTCAGGACTTCGCCCGACTGCATCATCGCCTCGGTGAGCGCGCTCAGTTCGCGGTCTGTCATGCCACTAAAGTACGTGGCCATCAGAAGAGCCGACATCTGATAGTCGGGAATATCGCCGGAAGTGTACCCATTCACAAGGTACTGGAGTTCTTCCACACTAAGCTCGTCACCCCCGCGTTTCCGCAGGATCAGGTCAACTGTACGCATGATGATTCATTCAGGTTATCATGTTAACCCACTGAAAGTAATAGAGAATGCTAATCGCGCCATTCCGGATGACTGTTTAAGCTTGGGATTGTGACGCACACCGCTCGCAGGCGCGGGTGTGAAGCCGCGGTCTGCCGGCTCAGGACTTGCGCGCGGGTTCCCGTTCTGCAAGAGTCCGCCGGAGGACAGGAAGCATGGCGACGTCCTTTTGCGCGGCGAGTTCCTCGTTAAGAGCAATAAGAATTGGCGAATTCAGCACGTGGACCCGCAGGCCCGATCCGATTTCCAAACTTGAACTGTTTGGAAGCAGATCCTCATAAACCAGCCCGCGCCCGATGGCGCAGAGGACATTGAGCGGGCCGCAGTTCGTCATCAGATTTTGAGGGCCAGCGGACCGCAAATGGCTTCCGCCGGGCCTGAGGCGGCGTTCCGGTTGCATCCGATAGAACGCATCGTCGAAGGGGTTGACGGGCGCGCCGTTCCATACACCTGCCAGGCCGCGCGCAATGCGTCGAGAAGGTCGCTATGAGGCATTCAGCGGATAAGAGTCAGGTCAACGGCGTCCGGACTGTATTCCGCCGGGGGAGGTTCGTCGGCTGCCGTCATGCGACCTTCGTCGGTCGGGCCGCGCGAAGGGGCAAGGGCACCGAATCTGCTCAGCGCGCGTCGAAATCGGGCGCCTTGCGTTCGAAGATTTCGCTGAAAACCGAAAGCATCTCATTATGAATCAGCCGGTTATCGGTGAGTATGTGCGGCGATGTCAAATTATGCGCGCCGCCCCGCATGTCGGTGCAAATACCGCCCGCTTCTTCCACAAGGAGAATGCCCGCGGCCATATCCCAGGGGCTCAGACCAATTTCCCAAAAACCATCGAGGCGCCCCGCGGCAACGTATGCAAGATCGATCGCGGCTGACCCGCCGCGCCTTACGCCGTGCGAATTCTGAGCCAATTCGTAAAAGAAATGGATATTTGGATTAGTGGAGCGATTGTGATTCGGGAAACCGGTACACAGCAGGCTTTCCGCTACGCGCGCCGCGGAAGAAACGCGGACTCTTCGCCCGTTCAGAAAAGTGCCGGAGCCGCGCTCAGCTGAGAACATTTCATTGCGCGTGGGGTCGAAGACTACCGCGGCGATTAGTTCACCTGCTTTCTCAAGAGCCATGGTCACGTTCCAAACCGGATAGCTATGGGCGAAGTTCGTGGTGCCATCGAGCGGGTCAACGTACCAGCGATAACCGGAATTGTTTTCATGACCGCCGCCTTCCTCAGCGACAATGGCGTGGGCTGGAAACGCGGCGGTCAGCCGTTCAACAATCAGTTTCTCCGATGCGCGGTCCGCCTCGGTTACCAAATCGAATTCCGCCTTGAGTTCAAAGCGCACGCGGCGTTCAAAATAGTGCCGCAGCAGACTGCCGGCTTCATACGCGATCTGGCTCGCGGTCTCAACAAAAGATGTCATGAAAAAAGGTTATCCGGCGGCTTCGTACAGGTACTTGATGTCGTGTTTGAAGATGAATAGATTCGGTTTGCCGGCTCTTGTAAGACGGAGAAAACGCTGGTCGTAATACTCGACAACACCTTCCACGGTTTCGTTGTCGCTCAGGCGGACACACACCGGCAACTTTTTCTCAATGAGGTGCTTCAGGTACTTGATTTCTTCGAACGTCTGCTCCGGCGGACGTTTCGCCTTCGGTTCCGGCACTGTCGGGTTTATTGACCTTTCTGACCAGGTGTCTTCACGGATTTTGGCGGCGCCGGTTTCCTGCCCCGCAGAGTTTCATCCCCGGGAGTTACGGTGATGCGTCCTGGCGAAGTTTGAGGCGGGTCCTGCCGCAGCGCCTCTCCATAGTATCCGCTGCGCGCGTTTATCCGAAGAGAGGGGTCGCGTGTAATCAGCGTGAGCGAATGAAAGCGGTCCCTGGTAAGCGGGACATCTTTCGGGTAGAAACCCAGCACATACTGAGTACGGAGATCGCGAATAATCTGATCGAAAGCCTGATCCATGGCGGCTCCGGCCGATGGCTGAAACACGCGCCCGCCGGTGCGCTGCGACATGGTGGTGAGGGCATTCTCGCCACCGGTATTACGCCCGGCGTCATTGGTAATCGGGACGACCAGAATGGGATAAATCACCGCATCGGCCAATTGCGCGGCTTCCGTGGCGCGCTGGAAATCCGCATGGCTGGTGGTGTCGCCGCCATCGGTGACGACGATAAGAATTTTGCGCCCTTCGCGGTCTTCGATATCGCGGGAAGCCAGCAGAATGGCATCGTAGAGAGATGTTCCGGCTTCACCGCGAAGCTGCCGCAGATTCCGCTCGACGGCTAAGGGATTGCGGGTGAAACCATTTTGTTTCACGACTTGCCAGTTAAAGCTGTAGAGCCCTACGGCGTCGGCGGGGTTCCCTTCGCGCAGTAATGCCCGCACGAATCGCATGACGGAATCGGTTTCGTATTTAAGATCCTTCGCGGTGGATCCGCTGTTGTCGATGAGCACCGCGACCGAGAGGGGCTGATCGGTCTGCCTTTCGAAAACTGCGATTTGTTGGGGCGCGCCGTTGTCGCGAACCTCGAAATCATTTTTTTCAAGCGCGCCGACCAGGGCTCCCGACTGATCTTTGACGGTCGCCAGGATTCGAACCAGTCGAACGTTGACGCGGATGGTGGCTTCCTCTCCGGCCGGCGACACCTGGGCCAATGCCGGCGCGCTGACGGAAGCCAGCGATACGAAGCTAAGAACCAGCGCGCGGCGCATTATCGTCCCACTCGCCATCGACCCAAACCTCCCCATCCGCAAAGAATTCCTTTTTCCAGATGGGCACCGTTTTCTTCAAACGATTGATGCCTTCGAGCGCGGCATCGAACGCGGGTCGCCGGTGGGGCGCCGTCGCGATGACGAGCACGCTGGCTTCCCCGATTTCCATTGTGCCCAGCCGGTGAAGCATGGCGATTCTGGAGACGGCAAACTGCCCCGCTATTTCGCGACCGATCTCCGCCATTTTCCGGATGGCCATCTGTTCGTAGCATTCGTATTCCAGCCGCAGCGTTTCCCTGCCCCTGGTATTGTTACGGACGACGCCGTGGAAGGTTACAACCGCGCCATCAATACCTTGCAGCAGGCGCTGTTCGGCGGCGCGGGGGTCGATTGGTTCCCGGGTGAGCAGGAAAAAATGGCCTTCGGCGTCGACTATTTCATGCAGCGGCGAATTGCGGGATGCGCCTCCACTGACGGGCGGGAGGAGGGCAATTTCGTCGCCATCGGCCAATAGCTCGCCGGGCGCGGCAAATTCCTGATTTCTGGCCAGAACGGTGCTTTTTGCCATACCCGCAAGCTGGGGGAACAGCTTCGAGTAGTGGTCGAAAACGGTCTTAACGGTGGTTCCCGAGGGTAGTTCCAGGTGGTCTTCCGAACGTCCGCAGACGTCTTTGAGAACACCGAAGAACAGGACCTTGATTTTCATGGACTACAGGCAGGTTAACAAAACCATGAGCAATGGCCCGGTAGAATCAAATTTCCGTGTCAAGACACACCACTCAGGTTCGCGTGCGTTATGCCGAAACCGATCAAATGGGCGTGGTTTACCACGCGAATTATTTGATCTGGATGGAAGTGGCGCGGACGGGGCTTTGCGCGCAGATTGGTTTTCGATACAGGGAGATGGAAGCAGACGGCGTGCTTTTGGCCGTCACAGAAGCGCGATGCCGGTACCTGAGCGCCGCGAAGTACGACGATGAAGTGACAATCACGGCGATTCTGACGGAGGCGAACCGGCGATTCGTGGCGTTCGATTACGAGATTAGCTGCGAAGGCCGGAAAGTCGCGACGGGGCAGACGCGGCATATCTTCCTGAGCCCCGAACTTCGCCCGACGCGCTTGCCGGATAAATACGCTCCGCTATTCGGCATTGCGTAAGCGACGGCGTTCCGTCAGGCACGCGTTTTTTTTCCAGGATAAGGTGTACCGTTTAGCACATTTTTAAAATCTTCGGCCCATAGTTAACATGTAATTTTCCGTACTGTCTGAAACAATCACCTCAGGTCTGTTTTGGTGATTAAACTCACATCGTACTTGGGTTTCCTCTTATTGGTCTCCGGGGGTTTGCGAGGACAGTCTACGGGTTCATGGGCCGGGTACGCCCGTGATTCTCAGCATACCGGTGTGTCGCCTGTCGCCGCGCAGCCGCTAAACCGGATTAAATGGAGCCGGCCGGTTGATCTGGAACTGCAGAATACCCCTGGTCCGCTTTCTGTTCATTACGGATCGCCTCTTGTGACGGCGTCGAACACGGTGATCATTTCGGTAAGGACCAGTGAGAGCGACACTTTCCGGCTAGACGTGGTGAACGGCGCTGATGGAACTCTCAAGTACAGCCTCGAATCGGCATGGACGCCCCCGGATCACAACTGGACTCCGGTTTTCGCTCCGGTGCTGACGCCGGCGAATCGGCTTTACTACCCCGGTCCCGGTGGTACCGTTTTATTTCGCGATCAGCCCGATGGCGCCGACGGTTCAGCCGGCCAGATCGCTTTTTTCGGCAACGCCGTTTACGGGGCGGATCCTGGCGCGTTCGACAGTACCGTGCAGATTGCAACTCCCATCGTTTCGGATTGTTGCGGGGACATCTTCTTCGGGATTCGGGTATCCGGAACAAATCCAGCCGGACTTGCAAGCGGTATTGCGCGAATCTCCGCGGACGGAACGGGGTCTTATATAACGGCGCTGGCGGCATCGGGCGGGGACGGTTCCATTTCGAGCATTCCGCTGAACTGCGCACCGGCGCTGAGCCTTGATGACCTTACGCTCTATTTCGCGGTCTCGACCGGCAGTAACGGCGACGGATATTTGGTCTCGGTCAACAGCCGCAGCCTGGCTCCCGTTGCGCACGCAAGGCTGTTCGATCCCGCATTCGGCACTTTCGCGGCGGTAATCGACGATAGTTCGGCCTCGCCGACAGTTGGCCCCGACGGAGATGTCTATTTTGGCGTTTATGCCACTTCCTGCTGCACCAATCAAGATAAGGGCTGGCTGCTGCACTTCGACAAAACACTCACTCAGGCCAGAACGCCTGGCGCGTTCGGGTGGGACGATACAACCTCCATCGTCCCTTCTGCTATGGTGCCGTCCTATAACGGAACATCCTCATATCTGCTCTTCTCGAAATACAACAACCCGAGCGAAACAGGGGGAGATGGGATTAACCGAATCGCAATTCTCGACCCGAACGCTACTCAAATCGATGCCACGACCGGAGTCGCGGTGATGAGGGAAGTCATGACGCTCGCGGGCATGACCCCGGACGGGGATCCGGAGAGCGATCCGGACGGCTCAGTCCGCGAATGGTGCGTCAACAGCGCGGCGGTAGATCCGATTACGAAGTCCGTCATCGCCAGCAGCGAGGATGGCGTGGTTTATCGATGGGATTTGACGAGCAACACCTTTACCGAGAGCCTGCGTTTGGCCGATGGGACAGGAGAGACAAGCACCCCGACGGTAATTGGAGTGGACGGTACGGGTTACGCGATCAGCAACGCCGTGCTTTTTGCGTTTGGACAATAGCCCTAACGCCCGCCAGAGTGCGGGTGCAATTACGCGACTCCTGTACACAACCCCGGACCATTAAGGCCATCGGTATACAAATAGCCGTCTTTCACGGTGAACAAGCCAGGGAAGCGCTTTTCCCAACCTACATTTGCCGCGGGCACATATTCGCGGGCATTGGCCTCAATCGCACTCACGCCGGGAATACGCGCGGCAATCCCGACAGAGTGAACGAACGCCGCCCCCGGACACGTCAAATCCTGGACGCAGCGGAACATTTTGTACTTCTGCGCGGCGGCGGCGAGCAACAGAGTCTGTGATTGTCCCTTGCAGGCCTTCAATGCGACGCCGGTGTAACCCATCTCGCGGGCCAATAGCAGGGCATCAAGGCCAGTGAGCGATTCGTCGATGACCACGGGGCGCAGCCTGGCTGCTTCAAACATGGTGTTCGCCCGGTCCGATGCCAAATCGCGGGCCGTCGGCTGCTCGATGTATTGGACGCGATCGAAGGCCTGAGGCGCCTTTTCTCTCAGCTTGCGGTCGAATTCGAGCAGGTATGCAACGTTGGGGCAGCGCTCGTTGAAATCGAGCGAGTAGAGCCAATCCCGCAAACCGCGTTTGGACTGAGCTTCCGTTGTGACCCGGTCAATCGCGGCGACACGGTCGACATCCGACGCGAGATCGGCGCCGTTCAGCTTGATCTTGAGCGCGGTGATGCCGTCATGCGGAATCCAGGCCTCCAGGGTTTCCGGCAAACCATCGTTGATGCGCGATTTCAGTTCGGCTGCCGTCAGGGCATCGGAAGTTCCCACCGAGTGATACATGCGCACGCGCGGCTGGGGCAGGTTCGGTATGTATTGGTCGAGATACTCGCCGCGAAACTCATGGTTCAGATAATGGGCGAGATCGAAGCGCACGAAGTCTTTGCCCGAGGTGGTGAACGCGTTTCTGCCGTGCAGCCTTCCGAATGCGTCATGAAGCGCCGCGTCGAACGGGCTGGCAGTCACGAGGGTACACAGCTTCGGAACCGGCTGCGAGAGATTCCTCTCACGCGTGGTTTCGGCGGCGGCATTCAGATACTCGGGTTCGAGCAAGCGATTGATGTCGAGAGGATGCGCGTGCCCGGGAAGCCCGCGCGTAATGGCGGCAATGCGCAGCGCCAGGGCTTTCATGGCCGCAAGAGTGGTGTCGTAGGGAACGCCCGGCGCGGGGAACGACCACACGTTTCCCATAGGCATCGCGGCAAACCCCTGGGCGCGCTTCCCTGCCCTGGTGCTTACCCTGCAATGAACGTTGAGCAGGGTGACGCGATCCACGTCTTTGCCGCCGAACCGGTACGGCGCGCGATACCGATAGTCCTCGAAATCGGTGGTAATTTCATCGATATGAATATCGCTCGTGCGCGCCGCGAGCAGCAGGGCGGGCATTGCGAGAACGTCTCGGCGGGACACCATGGTTAGCGACCACGTTATCAGAAGGTTGATCCCTCGTATTGGGAGAGCCGGACGGCATACGTGGTGTGAGAGGCACGCCGGCACGACCGAGCCCGCAGTGCGAGCGAACTTCGCGCAGTTCGTACGGTCGAGTTTTGCGCTTCCGGCCTTGTCGGACGGAAGATCTGGCCGTTATTATCCCGGGAATTCGGAGGGGGAAGCGTTTCCGGAGGGGCTTCGGGTAGCATAGGAACTAATTCACGGATGAGAGAACTGCAGATTTTATCCCCCGACGGCAAGAGCCGCGTTATTGAACTGACGGGAGATCGCATCACGCTTGGCAGATCGAGCGCCGCCGAACTTTGCTTTCCCGACGATACCGGCCTTTCGCGACAGCATCTGGCGTTCGAGCGCGACGGCGATGCGGATTCGTGGGCGCTGCACGACCTTAGCAGCAAGAACGGAACCATTCTGAACGGCGCGAAGGTTGGGCAGCGGACCCTGCTCAAATCCGGTGACCGCGTGATGGCGGGCCACCTGATCATGGTTTACGATGGCGCGACGGCGGGAGCGTCGAAGCCGGTCGTTATATTCGACCCGCTGGAAGAGCGGGAAGAGCACAGCAGTTCGTCCACCGTGATTACCAATCTCGAAGGCGTTATCAAGCCGGACAAGAAGGAAGGCGATTCCGGATTTGCCGCCGCACAGGTTTCGGCGCTGGTTCGGGCCGGAAACGAGTTGGCGGGTCATCGCCCGCTGCCGAAGCTGTTCCCGTTTATTCTCGATTTGGCGATTCAGGCGGTGAAGGCCGACCGCGGGGTGCTGTTGACGCTCGAAGAAGGCGATCTGGTGGTGCGCGCCAACAAAGGCGAAGGATTTCGGATCAGTTCGGCGGTCCGCGACAGGGTTTTGAACAGCGGCGCTTCGGTGCTGGTTCGCGATACGTCGATTGACGACGCGTTTAAGGAAAGGCGCAGCATCGTCGAGCAGAATATTCGCACCCTGATGGCGGTGCCCCTGCAAACCAGGGATCAGATCATCGGCATCATTTATGTGGACTCCCCTTCCCTGCTGCGCGAGTTCACCCGCGATGACCTGAGCGTGCTCACGGTGATGGCAAACGTGGCCGCTATACGGATTGAGCAGACGCGGTTTGCGGAGATCGAGCAGGCACGGCAGTTAATGGCACGCGATCTGGAGCAGGCGGCGGAGATTCAGAAGAGCTTTCTGCCGGGCGTGGCTCCGTCTGTGAACGGGCTGGATCTCGCGGGACATAACGCGGCGTGCCGAACCGTCGGTGGCGATTACTACGATTTCTTCGCCTACGAGAACGGTCGGGTAGCGATGGTGCTGGGCGATGTATCCGGCAAAGGAATGCCCGCTTCGCTGCTGATGATGGGGCTGCAGGCGCGGGTGCAGGTCTTGATTGAAGAACCGAAGAATTTGGCCGAGGTGATGACCAAGCTGAATCGGATCACGTCGGCAAATTGCCCGGCGAACCGGTTTATCAGCCTTTTCTTCTGCATTCTGGATGGAGAGACCGGCGAACTGACATTTTGCAACGCCGGCCACAATCCGCCATTGATCGTCCGCGCCGATGGCAGTTATGAACAGATCAGCGGGGGCGGACCAGTCATTGGGATACTGCCCTCGATTGATTATTCGGAGCATCGGCTGCAGATGTCGCCCGGCGATACGCTGGTTATCTATTCTGACGGCGTGACGGAAGCGGCAGATTTGCAGAGCGAAGAATTTGAAGTGGAAAGGCTGGCCGAAGCGGTGATCGCGAGCCGTCATCTGCCCGCGCAGGAAATGGTTTCAGAGGTCAATCGCGCGGTGGCGGAATTCACGGGCGCGGCCCCGCAGTCGGACGATATTACGCTGATTGTTGCGAAACGCGTTGCGGGCTGAGGGGAGTCGCAATGAGAGTCGCCGTCTTAGGGCTGGGGTTTATGGGCGCTACGCACGTGAGCGCATGGAAGCAGGTTCCGGGGGTGACTCTGGGCGCGGTGATGAGTTCCGACGAGCGTAAACTCGCGGGCGATCTTACGGCCATTGAAGGGAATCTGGGGAACTCGGGCGAGCGCTTCGATTTCTCGGAAGTGACGAAGTATCGTTCCGTGAAGGAAACTCTGGCCGACGCGAGGATCGATGCGGTAGATATCTGCTTGCCAACCGATCTGCATGCTTCGACTGCCGTCGAGGCGCTGCGGGCGGGCAAGCATGTCCTGGTGGAAAAGCCAATCGCGCTGAGCTTCGGGGAGGCGAACGCCGTGATCACGGAAGCCGAAGCGCGGGGGAAAATTTTGATGGCCGGTCAGGTGCTGCGTTTCGCTCCGGCATATGCGGGGCTGGCGGATCGGCTGCGTACCGCAGGGCCAATCCGATCCGGGTTCTTTCGGAGGCGCTGTGCCGCTCCCGCGTGGAGCAAATGGCTGGCCGATGCTTCGAGGAGCGGCGGAGGCGTTTTTGACCTGCTGATCCACGATGCCGATTACTGCATTTCGCTTTGGGGCATGCCACAGGCAGTGCGTGCCACGGGTTACGAAGATCTGTCGGCGGGCATCGACGTGGTGAATGCAGAGCTGGATTATCCGGGGTGGGGTCCGATTGTCATCTCGGGTGGGTGGCACCATCCAAAGTCGTATCCGTTCTCGATGGAGTTTACGGTGGTCGCGGAGAACGCCACGTTCGAATGGCCGTTTGGAGCGCCGGATCTTCGGGAGTATCGCGCCGACGGTACTTTCGCTTCGCACGTGCTGCCCGAGGGTGACTTGTTTGCCGCGGAACTGAGGTACTTCGCCGAATGTGCGATGGCGAATCGGCAGCCCGAACTGTGCCCGCCCGCCGAATCGGCGCAATCCGTCGCGCTGATGCGGGCCATTCTTGAATCCCGCTCGCGAAATGGTGAACTAATCGTATGCAGAACATAGATCGAATTGCTCCGTTTGAGATTGGCGTGATGTTCTGGGCCGGAGGACACCCTCGGGAAACACTGGAAGAACTGAAGGCGATGGGAATCCGTTGCGGGCAGTTGGGGATCGCCGGCGACCTGGATCTTTCGTGCGCTGAGCAGTGGGGCACCGCTCTGGCAGAAGCTGACTTCACGGTATCTACGGTTTTCGCGGCCTATAAAGGGGAAAGTTACGCAGATAAGCCGACGGTGCAAGCGACCGTTGGATTCGTGCCTCCGTCTGCCCGGCAGGAACGAGAGCAGCGAACGCTGGAGGTGAGCGACTTCGCGGCGGCTATTGGGGCGCCTGCGATAGCCACTCACGTGGGATGCGTTCCGGAAGATCCGAATCACCCTGATTACACCGCGGTGCTTGCAACGGTCCGCAAGGTTTGCGATCACGCTAGTAAGCGGGGCCAGAAATTCGCGCTCGAAACAGGGCAGGAGCCCGCGCAGGTTCTGATGGATTTCATCGATCGGGTGCAACGACCGAATCTGGGGATCAACTTCGACCCGGCCAACATGATTCTGTACGGCACCGGGGATCCTGTGGAAGCGCTGGCGACTTTGGGGCCAAAAATTCTGTCTGTTCATTGCAAGGATGGCGATTGGCCTCCGGCCGGCGACCGTGACGCTTTGGGGAAAGAGCGGGCTCTGGGAAAAGGCGCGGTTGGGATGGAGCGTTTTCTGCGGCAGCTGAAGAAGGTCGGGTATGAGGGTCCGCTTAATATTGAGCGGGAGGCGCACGACCCGGTGGAGAGGCTGGAGGATATACGGTCGGCGATTTCGCTTTTGCGGGAACTAAAGGCCGCTGTTTGACAAGTTAAGAGATTGGCGGGTAGTGGCGGCTTTAGAGGCACTGGCTAACCGGGTGTCCGAATTTCGAGCCAGCCTGTTATTTTTTCGATTCGAGCAGTTTTCCGGGAGCCGGGATGCATTTCTTGTACTGTTTCTGACTGTTAGACGCGATATCATAGAGAGCTTCATGCGTTACGCCGCGCGGTTCCTGGGCAGTATCCCGATGCTTTGCACGGCTGCAATGGCTGCCACGTTTGGAACGGCGGTTACGCCTCCGGGGGGCGCTGCCTATTCCGACATCGTGCTCGATGAGGCGCGCACGCGCGTCTATTTGGTGAACACGTCTGTAAACCGCGTAGACATTTATAACTACCGGACGCGCGCGTTCACATCGATTCCAACGGATACGCAACCGGTTTCGGCCGCTCTGTCCAGGGATGGCAAGTTTTTGTATGTGTCGGCGTACACGGCGGCGGCGCTTGATGTGATCGATCTGAATGCCGGCCAGATATCGGCCAGGATATCGCTTCCGACAAACCCCGAAGGCGTGGCTGTGGGCGCGGACGGGCGGGTTCTGATCACAGCTATTGGAACGGGAACCGCGACCACGAACACCCTGCTGATTTACGACCCCTCGCCGGACGCGATCAACGCGATTTCAAACGTGCCAGTGGTGCCTCCGGCGGCGACGCCCCCTGCGCTGCCTACGCCGTCCGGACGCATCTACAATTCTTACCGAAGCCGGTTGCTCGCGTCATCGGATGGGAAATTCATCATTGGAGTGAACGGGCCGTCGGCAGCTGCGAAGGTCGTATTCGTTTATGAATCGGCATCGGGAACTGTGCTGCGCAGCCGGCAGGTCGCCAATCTCTCGACGGTGCTCGCGGTTGCTTCCGACGGATCGAAATTCATGTCCGGCGGAACGCTGTTCGATTCGGCCACGCTGCAGGTTGTAGCGCAGGAGAACACGGCGAACGCTCCATTCACTTTCACCGGCAACAACACCGGCGTGACTGTATTCAACGCCCAGGCCAATCAGGGAGGCAGCGTATTCGCGCCCGATAATTCCGTGATTTACTCGGCTTTCAATGTGGCGCCGCTGGGGGCCACGCGCCCGAACGTCACGGAATTACTGCTGAACGATCCGGACAATCTGCTGATCGCGATGGGGCTCCAGATGCCGGAAAATCTGGCGGGGAAAATGGTTATCGACGGCGCGGGCGCAAACATCTATGCGATTTCCGATTCGGGTCTCATGATTCTGCCGGTGAGCACGATCGCACAATCGCCGCTTGCCGTTCCGCAGACGCGCTCCGTACTGCTGACGAACGATGTCTGCGGGCTGTTCAAGGGAGCCACCGCGAGCCTTACGCTGGATAATGCCGGCCGGGGCAGGTTTACCGCGAGCGTCGCCAACGCTTCGGCTACCGCAACGGTTGTCATCACACCGGGGCTTCCGGGGCAGCCGCCGCAGATTGTCACGGCTTCAACGAATCCGCCTGCAGCCACTGTGGTCAATACGGGCGCGACACCGGTGATTAACTTTCGGTACAATCCGGCGTCCGCGACAGGGCCGGGCACGAATGGGCCGAGCGATTTTTCGATCAGTTCTCCCGAGGCGATCAATATCCCTGGCACGGTTCACGTTTACCAAAATAACCGCGATTCAATTTCGAGCGGTAATATCGTTCCGGTTTCTCTGAACGCCTCCGCTTCCGAGGGGCTGACCGACATCGTTAGCGACTCCGCCAGGCAACGGCTCTACATCACGAATTCCGGCCTGAACCGGATTGAAGTATTCGACCTGAAGACGCAAACGTTTCTTTCGCCGATCAAGGTGGGCCAATTGCCCCATTCTATGGCAATGGGGACTGACGGTAATACGCTGTATGTGGCGAATACGGGCGGCGAATCGGTTAGCATTGTCGATCTTATAAAGGGTTCGCAGACAGGACGGGTGGCGTTTCCCGCATTTCCGATCAACGCGGCGGTTACGATCGCAAACCCCGTCACAATCGCGGTGAGCGGGCGAGGACCGCAGTTCATCATGTCTGATGGATCGTGGTGGAAAGTCGACAGCACGGGCCACGCGATTCCGCGCACGCTGAACACCTCCATCTTCAATACGAGAACCATTCCGGGTGGCACGCCGACTCAGTGGACCATGGCATCGACGCCGGGCGGTGAATACGTTCTGATCGTGAACGGCGCCGGGAACGCCTATCTTTATGACTACATCGCGGACGATATTACGATTACGAAATCACCTCTAACCGCCGTGCAGGGATATATCGGGCCTGTAGCGGCGGGGCCTCTGGGACGGTATTACTCGATTGGGGGGACGTTCCTCAATTCGTCTTTAACGGCTGTGCAGGGTTCGACGACGGGGCTGTCGCCGACGAATCGCCTGGTTCCGGCGGTCGCGGCGGTGTCCGCGAACCAAATCGCGCTGTTTACGGTACCCGCGCGGGCGAACGGGAATGCCGCGGCGGCGGATGCCGGCATGGTGGAACTCTACGACCCGGCCACGGGAATTTCCGCCGGGACCGCGCCTGCGATAGAAGGCCCGGCTTCGATTGTGGCGGGCACGAATCGCACCTCGGCATTTGGAAGAACCATGGCGTACGATGCCGCCAGTTCCACGGCGTATGCGCTGACGGCCACGGGACTTTCCATTATCAGGACCGGAGCGGCAACGGGACCGGCCGCGGCACGACCGACTATAAACGCTGGCGGCGTTGTGAATCTGGCGGACCTGACAACGCCCATTGCGCCCGGCGGGTTGTTTAGCATTATGGGCAAGAATCTGGGCACCGCGAGCACAAGCGCGCCGCCCTGGCCAACGCTCGCCGGAGGCCTTTGCGTAACCCTGAACAACCAGTTGATTCCGCTGAGCATGACGAGTGCCGGGCAAATCAATTCGCAGGTGCCCGTCACACTGGCGGCAGGGCGTTACCCGCTGATTATCCGGAATACCGATGCCCAGACTATCTCCGCCACCACGACAGTCACGGTTTCGAAATACGCTCCGGCGGTGATGGTGGATTCGAACGGCGATGCCGCCATTACGCACCAGGACGGCACCCATGTGAATCAACTGAAACCCGGCAGGCGCGACGAAACGATTTACCTGTATGCGACCGGGATGGGCGTGACACATGGCGCCGCGGTAATAACGGGGGCTGCCGTTCCGGCATCGCCGGCGGCCACGACCGACGCGGTCCAGGTTTTCTTCGGAAACCCGCTGTGGAAGCAGGCGGCTATGATCGTGCGCTCCAGCGTACTAGTACCTGGTATGGTCGGGATCACTCAAATTGCCGTTACGATACCGGGGTTTCATATCAAGGGTTCCTCGCTGCCCGTGACGGTAAAGATAGGCGGAGTAAGCAGTTCGACCACCAGCCCACTCGCGCCGCTGGTCTCAGTGAATTAAACGCACCAAAGAGTCGCGGCGGGTTGTACGGTTATGTTCTCTTTTGGGAGCATTACTCGTTTTTGACTGTTTTTTGTAGGACAATGGTTGACAGTCAAAAGTATGCGATTTCTTGCACTTGCGCTCACCGCCCTTACGCTGATTTCCTGCAACCGGGATCCAAATTATCTTAAGCAGAAGTACCTGGAAAGCGGGAACAAGTACTTCGATGCCGGCCGGTATAAGGAAGCGTCGATCTATTACCGCAAGGCGATCAACATAGATCGCAAGTACGGGCTCGCATATTACAAATTTGCCCTTACAAATCTGAAAACAAACTCTGTGGCGGCCGCCGTGCCCGCGCTGCAGCGCGCGGTGGGCTTACTGACGCCGGGAACCCCGGACGCGGACGATGCCACGCTGAAGCTCGCGGAAATAATGGTCGTTTCGGCGCAGGCCGTGGAGCACAACGAGACCCTGGTCAAAGATGTTACGGACTACGCCGAGGGGATGCTGAAACGGAACCCCAACTCGTGGCAGGGGCATAAACTTAAGGGCGATTTGGCCATGCTCGATACTGTGGGGAAGTATCGCAAGGGCAAGGGACCGGAAGCGAAGCAGGCCCTGGGCGGCGCAATTTCGGAGTACAGGACCGCGCTAACGGCTAAACCGGGCGATTACGTGATTACTCTCGCGCTGGCGCGAACACTTGTGCTGGATGGAGAAGCGGGCGATGCGGAGAGCCTGTTCAAGGGCCTGATCGATAAAGACAAGAAGAATCTGAACGGATACTACGATCTCTACCGGCTTTATATCGGGCTTCGCCGTTTTCCTGACGCGGAGAAAGTGCTGACGAGCGCAATCGGCAACAATCCCAAGGACACCAGTCTTCGGCTCGAGCTCGCCCGGTTCTACTACGGAACGAATAACAGAGACGCGCTGCTGGCCTTGCTGAAACAGATGAAGAGCAATCTGAAGGATTTTCCTCTGGCGTATATGCAGGCGGGCGATTTCTACGTCCGGGTGAATCAGTTCGACGAGGCGGTGAAGCAATACGAAGAGGGAATTCAGAAAGATCCGAAAGAAAAAAACAATTATCTGAAGCACGAGATCGAGGCCTACGTCCGTCAGAACAAACTGGACCTGGCGCGGGCGAAGAACGACGAGATCCTCAAGAACGATCCGAAAGACCCTGAAGCGCGCGGCCTGAAGGCTACGTTCATGCTGGACAAGGGCGATGTTTCGACGGCTATGACCGAACTGCAATCGGTGGTGACGGCGAAACCGAACAACTTCGTGGCCCGGTTCAATCTGGGGCGCGCTCATTTTGCGAGCGGACAGTTTCAGCAAGCGCAACAGGAGTTTGAAAAAGCAATCGAACTGCGGCCGGATTATCTGCCCGCGCGCATGGCGCTGACACAAGTTGCCTTGCTGCGCGGCGATTTCGATGGCGCGGTCCGGTCCTCGGATGAAATTCTCCGGATCGCTCCCGGTAATATTCAAGGCAGAGTCATGAAAGCCGCGGCGTTACAGCGTCAGCAGAAATTCGCAGAGGCGCGGGCGTTGCTGTTGCCGATCATTCAGGCCCAGCCGAACCAGACAGACGCGCTGCTGGAACTGGCTGTGCTGGATCTGAGCGAAAAAAAGAATAAAGAAGCGATCGAATATTTCCAGCGCGCTTATCAGAGTTCGACGTCCAATATCCGCGGACTCCTGGGTATGTCGCGGGCGTATTTGGCGGACGGTCAGTTGGACAAATCTGTTGAAGTCGTCCGGGCGGAAGCGCAGAAGTATCCGGAACGCGCGGATCTGCTGCGCGAACTGGGGAACGCGCAAATGTCGGCCGGGAGATTCGACGAGGCGGTTTCCAGTTACCAGGGCGCGCTCGCGAAAACGAAGGATGCCCGGCAGCAGTCGGACACCTGGAGCCGGGTCGCCCAGGCGTACCGGTATAAGGGCGACGTGCAGCATGCTGTTGAGGCGCTTGAAAAAGCTCATCAGGGCCTCCCCGAAAACAGCAATATCCTGACCAATCTGGCCATGCTCTACGAGGAAATCGGGAAGAGCGATGTCGCCCGGAAGGATTACGAACTGGCGATCAAGCTGGACGCGAATAACGCGTATGCGCTGAACAACCTGGCATATTTGATCTCGGAATCGAATGGAGATCTCAATGAGGCTTTGACCTATGCCCAGAAAGCCAAGCAGAAGCTGCCGAACTTCACAGAGATCACCGATACGCTGGGCTGGATCTATATGAAGAAGAACCTGACCGACAGTGCGATCGATAACTTCAGGACACTGGTGGTTCAGGCACCGCAGAATCCTGTTTACCACTATCACTACGCGATGGCGCTCAATCAGAAGGGCGATCGCGATAGCGCGCGCAAAGAGTGCCAGGCGGCTCTTTCGAATCGTCCGACCAAAGCGCAGGAAAACGATATTCGGCAGTTAATGTCGAAGATCGGGTAGAGTGGCAACCTACGGTCGCCGGAGCGGCTTGACCAGAGGCGCAGGCGAACACAGAACTTATCCGGGGATAAGTCGTAAGCAAGTCTGCGCCAGCGGTCAGCCACTCCGCGGGCAGGATTGCCCGCCCCACATTGCCATCGAAAAAACTGGTACACGGGAATTGAGTTGAAGGCCGCGTGTACCAGTCTTCGTTTGCGCTAGGCTGCGAAGAGTCTCTCGACTTCTTTCCAGTTCACAATGTTCCAGAATGCGGCAATGTATTCCGGGCGCCGGTTCTGGTAGTGCAGATAATAAGCGTGCTCCCAGACGTCGAGTCCGAGAATGGCCGTTTTACCTTCCATCAGGGGACTGTCCTGATTCGGGGTGGAAGTGACTTCGAGCTTGTCCCCGCTCTTAAGCAGCCAGGCCCACCCGGAACCGAAGCGCGTAGCGGCGGCATTGTTGAATTTCTCCTTTAAGCCGGCGAGGTTGCCGAAGCTTCCGTCGATAGCCGAAAGCAGCGCGCCCGAAGGAGCGCCGGACTGCGACGCCGGGGTCAGCAGTTTCCAGAACGCGGAGTGGTTGGCGTGGCCGCCACCGTTGTTACGGACGGCTGTCTTGATGGCGTCGGGCACAATCGCCAGATTGTTCGCCAGGAGATCCTCAAGGCTCTTCCCCGCAAGTTCGGGGGCCGACTCGAGCGCCTTGTTCAGGTTCGTGACGTAAGCGTTGTGGTGCTTTCCGTGATGGATCTCCATCGTCATTTTGTCGATATACGGCTCGAGCGCGTCGGGCGCGTACGGTAACGGTGGAAGTGTGAATGCCATGTGTTCTCCTCTTCTCTCTTTCAGAAACTTGTGTATTTTGAGAAAGCTGTGACTGTGATGAACGGGGCCCGAAATCCGATGCTATCGTTTTTCGAATGCCTCCGCGAGCTTAAACATCTTCCCCTCGTTGAAATGGTCACACAGAATCTGTAACCCAACGGGAAGACCGTCGGAAGTTGCGCCGCAAGGGACGCTCATGCAGGGGATTCCGGCGAGACTGCCGGTAATGGTGTAAATGTCCGATAAATACATTTGCACCGGGTCCCCCACCTTCTCTCCCAGCCGAAAAGCCGGGAAGGGAGAGACAGGGGCTACGATGGCGTCCAGCGTTTCAAAGGCCCGCGTGAAATCCCCCGCGATGAGCGCACGAACTTTTTGAGCTTTCACGTAGTACGCGTCGTAATAACCGTGACTTAACACGTACGTTCCCAGCATGATACGCCGCTTCACCTCGTCGCCAAAGCCTTCGTCGCGTGTATTTCGATACATCTCGCTCAGAGTGGCGGAACGGGCGGACCGGGTGGTATAGCGCACGCCATCGTAGCGCGCCAGGTTTGAACTCGCTTCCGCCGTGCAGATGATGTAGTAGGTGGCGATGGCGTACTCAGTAGATGGCAGGCTGATTTCGCTGATCTCACAGCCCATTGACCGGAGGGTATCGATTGCCTTGCCGATGAGGCTGGCCGTGTCGCCGGTGGCATTTTTCATATACTCCACCGGGAGCCCGATTCTCATGCCCCGAACGTCGCCATCCAGATGATCCGCGTAACGGGGGACCGGCGCGCTCGCCGAGGTGGAATCCAGAGGATCGCGCCCTGCCATGACTTCCAGCAGCGTGGCCGCGTCGCGCACATTCCGGGCAAACGGACCGATATGATCGAGGGAACTCGCGAACGCCACCAGACCGTAGCGCGAAACCCGACCGTAGGTGGGCGTAACGCCGACAACGCCACAGAAGGATGCCGGCTGCCGGATGGAACCGCCGGTATCGGAGCCAAGAGAAACCACGGCGGTTCCCTGCGCCACGACTGCCGCGGAGCCGCCGCTCGAACCTCCTGGCACGCGGTCCGGCGCCACAGGATTGCGAACCGGGCCGAATGCGCTGTTCTCGTTCGATGAGCCCATCGCGAATTCGTCACAGTTCGTTTTGCCTATGACGATGCCACCCGCCGCTTCGATTCGTTCCACAACGGTGGCATCGTAGGGCGGGATGTAATTCTCGAGCAAGCGCGAGCCGCAGGTAGTTGTCAGACCGCGCGTCACGATGACGTCTTTGATGGCCACCGGAACGCCACCAAGCAAGCCTGCCTCAGCGCCGGCGGCGATTCCGTCGTCTACTTTTTCGGCAGCGTGGAGTGCCCGGTCCGGCGACAGTCTGAGGTATGCGTTGGTTTTTGGATTCTCACGTTCGGCGAAGTCCAGGGCCGCGCGGGTCAATTCAACGGCGCTGAATTGGCGCTTCTTCAGGCCTTCCTGGATAGAGGAGATCGTCAGCCCTGCAACTTCGGCGCCCGTCATCGCTCAATCACCAGTGGGACCTTGTAATACCCTGCTCCGGATACAGGCGCATTGGCGAGTGCGAGTTCGTTGCCGAGCGGCGCGCGTTCTACATCGGGACGCAGTGTCGCAGTTTCGTCGGCGTCGAAGAGCACCTGCGCCATCGGTGCGATATCGGTTGTATCGATCCCGGCGAGACGGTCCATTTGCTCCAGGATTCCACCGAGATCGTGGACCATGCGGCCGATCTCTTCGTCTGTGAGGGCAAGGTTCGCCAGCCCGGCCACGTATCGGACTTCGTTTTCGGTCAGTTTCAAAACGTTCGTCGTTCCTTAAGCTGTTTCCCGACGCCTTGCGTTGCGGTAAATCCGCCTCATGCCGGGGTCCTGGATCTGCTGCGCGTCGTCATGTACCGCAGAGGTTGCATCCGCGAACAATCCGGGAGAATTCTCTCGTTGAGCCTCGCGGCGCGCCGGCATCACGCGAAATTCGAGATTCCGGACGATATCCGGCCCGATTGCTCTTGTAAGATTCTTCAGAATGTGAAAGCGGAGTCCCCAGAGGTTCTTACGCCAGATCTCGTCTTCCACTTCCACCACGAGCTTGTCCCGCACGAGCTTGACAGCACGGGTTCGTTCGCCCAACCGCTTGCCGACAGCCCTTTTCCATGCGCCGCAGGCGATGCGCTCGCCCGAAATAAGGTCAGGCGAACTACTCCACTGAGCGATAATCCGGCTGGCCTGGTCCATACTGTTCGCGGCGTCCTGCGACGGTAACGATGATAGCAAGTTCGCTCATTGCAGAGAGTACGCCGGAGTATGCTCAATACAAGCACCATCGGCTGATCCACTCAGCCAGTGATGCCCAGGCATCGCAACGGGTCGCCACCCGGGGCGATGCCGTTTTTTTGTCGTGCGACTGGCGAATCGAGGAATTCTGGCGACCGGAAGAATCGGATCATTAGGGATGATTGCCCGGCGCCGGCGCCTGCGGCGTCAGGCTGGCGTGGCGTGCCATCGCTTGGTATGAAACGTTCAGGCGATCGTCACGAGTCCAGGTTGTTCGGCCAAGGCATCGAAATGCCGATGGTTGTGCGGCAGATCATAGTCCAACTCAGGACCGGCTAGTGAATATAAGCCCACCCCGCCTCCTGCTTGCGAACTATTTCCGCGATTCCCGAATCCACTTCGCCTGCGAATGAGAACAGATCCTCGCTCTTTACGTTTCTCATCTTCATCGCGTTCCGGCATGCCAGAAGTTTGGCGCCGCTGTCGGACAACTGTTTCAGCCGGCCCTCGAAAGGCTTATTGCTCTTCGTCAGCATACTCAGGCCGGGTCCGTAGAACACCACCTCTACCTGAGATCCGCCATCGTCAGCGAGGGATTTCATCGTATTGTTCACATGGACGACCAGCGAATTCCACGCGGGGCCATCTTCTTCGCTCAACTGGAATACGACGTGATGCTTCGGAGTAGCCGGCGTTTGGGATACGGCGGCGTATCCCAGCAGAAGCGCCAGCGCCGTTACGGAGAGAACAGTCTTTTTCATACACGCCATTCTCTCTCGTTTCGCTCGTCGCGCGCAGGGCATCAGTGTCCGGCGACGAGGTACCTGTTGGGCACGTTCCGGATCGGCGGCGCGCCGCCGAAACGCTTCCGATGAAGGTATTCGATGTTGCTGTAAATATCTTCTTCACGCCGATGAAACTGCCGGTATAAGCCGCATTGCGCATAAGAGATCGGCGTAACGTCGTAAACGACCGTCTCCCAACTCATGGATTCTCCCCAGAGAAGCGATTTCACCCGAACGTCCAAATCGGCGCCGGCTTCAGCCAGAATTTCCATGGTTGGCCGGCAGTAATTGAAGATACTGTTCACCGCGTGGAATATGGGTGTTTGCCCACCGATCCCTTGCTGGTCGCAATCGGCCGGGGCATTCACGTCGGCGCCAGCGCCGATCAAAATGCGGGCGCAACTGGTGCGGTTGAACTCCGCGCAGATATGCAATGCGGACACGCCGCGGCAGGATGTAAATGCGCACAAGGGGCTGAGTTTGCGGTTGAGACTCCCGCTCGATTCGGCCAGGAGTTTGCGCAGCGCAGCGCCGTCGTCAAGAAGAACGGTCTGGAGCAGCGGATCTTCTATGGTCGCGCCCGCGTCGAGCATAATTTGCAGGCACTCGGTGAATTGCGGCGACCGAAGGTACATTTCGATCAGGTAGTCGATCGGCCGCTTGCCTTCGATCGGCTCGGTCGGGCTAACTCCCTCCGCCAGCAGCTTTCGAATGCCTTCGGGCGAGTGGACTTCAAACGCTTCCAACAGATCGGATTCGGCGGACACGAGTCCATCGTAGCTGTTTATTTTGGCGGATGGAGTTGAAGAGGAGTGCTGGCCGACGCCGCTTCAAACCAGGCCAGTAACGAAGTGTCCTCCATGTGTGTCAAATGGTTAATGGCCGAACGCGCAAACATCGACAGCAGGGGCGTGAAGTGAAGCACGGACATAACCCGTTCTCCGGCCAGCGGGCGCAGCATGTCGAAGATCCGGCCGCGCATCGCTCCCGCGCGCAGTTCCCGAACGATTTCGCCGGCTATCTCGATTTGCTTCGTAATCTGCTCCGTTAGCCTTTCACGCAAACCAAATGCATCGGGACCCACGCAGAGTCCATCTTCAAGGATCGCGGTATCGAGTTCCAGTTCAACGGCAACCGCATCGGAACCAAGAGCACCACTGCCTCCGCCCCCTCTTGCCCCCATCCAGCCACCTCCCCCGCCCGTTTGCGGCGGCAGAACGTCGCGATTATCCCCGAACATTCCGTCTTCCGTAATCAGCCGCGCGGAACCCGGCAGAATGAATGTCGACATGTCCCAAACGGCTTTTTCCCTGCCCGTCAGCACGTCCAGCTGCCTGCTCGAGCCCAGGTTAGTGTGCCTGGTGGTTCGCGTTTCGCCATTCACGTTCGTATAGCGCCAAACATAGGACAGCACGATGACCGCGCGGCCGGTCCGGTTCTCAAGGATCGCCGCTCTTTCCGGCACCCTCTCGACTACCGGCCCGAACGGTGTTGGATTCCTGCGAATTTCCTCGAATCCCAAATCGAAAGCAGGCTGGCCCGGCGTAATGAAAGGTAAGCCGAACTCCGCTAGGTCCCGGTAAGTTGCGACGACCATACGTTCCTATGACGCACTCTTATGGGAAAAAGTGATCCGCCTAAATTGGCGGGCTACATTTCTAACGCTCCTGACACGCTTCGGAACGGCGGAGCGGCGGTTACCAACCGCCGCGCGGGATGCCATCCCGCCCACAATTGGTTTTGCCACGAATTTCTAACTCAGGACACTAATGGTACTCAAGCCCGCACTAAGTCCCGCTCGATAACTTCACATAAATAGTGATAGAGACAAACATGAACCTGCTGAATTAACGGCGTAGACCTTGAAGGAACCGCGAATAAATAATCGGTCACCCCCGCGAGCAAGCCTCCGCCCTCGCCTGTCAGCGCCACGGTCTTCATATTCATAGACCGCGCCATCTCGAACGCCCGAATCACGTTCTTCGAATTCCCCGAAGTGCTGATGCCCAGAATGACCGCCCCAGGCTCGCCATACGCCTCTACCTGGCGCGAGAACACCGTCTCGTAGCTATAGTCGTTCGTCCATGCCGTAATCACTGACGGATTGCACGACAAACAAATCGCCTTCAGCGCCCGGCGCTCTTTGAGAAATCGCCCCACCAACTCTCCCGTGATGTGCATCGCATCGGAAGCCGATCCGCCATTTCCGCACACCAGCAGAGGTTTTCCCGTCCCCAAAGCGAGCGTAATTGCGCCAATCGCGCCTTCGAGCAATCCTTCTCCCCACACCTCCCCGGCGGACTTCAAAACCACCGCGGATTCCGAAAAATATCGAGCTAAACTCAACGGTTTTGCCCCTCCCGGGCCCATCGTGAAGTGCGGCTCAGCGCATCCGCCAACTCCACGCTCTGGGTTACGCCCAACTCCTCGTTCGCGCGGGTTACGTCCGGCACGTAACGATCCGGCTGCGCTCCGGGCGCCGCCTTGCGACCAATCTCCACGCCAACTTCCGGCCTCAGTTTGCCAACCGCCCGCGCCAGGTCTTCGATGGTGATCTCGTGGTCCGAGCCCACGTTATACGGCCGGCATGAATCCCCGCTAAACAGGATCGTCCATAGCCACGTCGCCAAATCGGCCGCATAGAGAAAAGAGCGCACGGTGGCGCCGTCCCCGCGCACCCGAATTGGCCCGCCCGCGAGTGAATCCCGGATAAAATTCCCCGCGGCGAAGTGCGCATCGAGCGGCAGACGCGGGCCCACGAACGCAAAACATCGCGCAATGGTTGTCTCAATTCCATGGGCCGAAGAATAAATCGCGCACAGCAATTCGGCGACCCGCTTGCCCTCCGAATAAGCTGAATCCGGATTCATGGTGTCCGGCGCGCCCGCGCTCCCTTCCGCCACGCGCGCGACGTCCGGCGGCTGTTTGCCATAGACCGCTCCCGAACTCGTCAACAGAAACCGGCGGGCCCCCGAGTGCAAGGCAAAATCGAGAACCCGACGGGTTCCGTCGATGATGATATCGAGCAGCGTCTCAGGCTTCAGCACCCCGTTTGAAGGTGTGGCCGCATGGATGATATGGGAGAAATGCCCGCTCGGAAAATCAAAGTTTCGAATGTCCCCCGCGTGGAGGGTCACGGACGAATCGAGCACCGAATTCGAGCGCGCCGCATGGAACCTCTCGGGGTCTCTCGTCAATACGACAACCGACGCCTTCAAGTCCAGGGTATGGTTTGCATGGACAAACGAATCCAGCAACCAGCCGCCGAAGAAACCGGAGCCGCCCGTGAGAAACAATCGGCCTCCGCGCATTTGCTCCCATAAAGCGCCCGTTTGATCAACGATGCTGTCGAGGTCGTCTCTAAATAGATCCATCGTGGTACAAGCCGATTCTTTCACGGCGTTTCGCCCGTTCAAATATATCTGCTGATTGGCGCGATGAAAAGTTGCCCAAGGTTAATGTGCGGCTCCCCGCAATTAAACTTTTGAATCGAGCCAATTCACAACTTGAATTACATCCGCTTCAGTCATCAGGGAATAATGGATGTTCTCCCGGTCAGAGAAGGAATCCATGCAGATTGAATACGCGATGCTGCTTCAGGCGGCACCAGATATGTCCGCGCGCCTAACGGCGCTCGAGGCTGCGGCGAAAAGCGCGCAGTCGGCAGGCGATAACGCCTGGATGCTCGTAAGCGCGGCGTTGGTGCTCATGATGACGGGCCCAGGTCTCGCCCTGTTCTACGGCGGCCTGGTCCGCCGAAAAAACGTATTGGGCACTATGATGCACAGCTTCGTCATGATGGGCCTCATCACGCTGATTTGGGCCTTGGTGGGCTACAGCCTGGTTTTCGCCGAGGGCAACCCGTTCATCGGCGGTTTGAAGTATCTTTTCCTGAACGGCGTCGGCAAAGATCCCAATGCGGACTACGCCGGCACCATCCCCCAGGCGACGTTCATGATTTATCAGTTGATGTTCGCCGTCATCACCCCGGCGCTGATCTCCGGCGCCTACGCCGAACGCATCAAGTTCAGCGCCATGTGTTTGTTCACCACGCTCTGGGTGTTCGTCGTCTACTTCCCCATGGCTCACATGGTCTGGGGCAAGGGCGGCCTGCTTAACGCCTATCTCGGCGGGAGGATACCGACGCTCGATTTCGCCGGCGGCACCGTCGTCCACATTACCTCCGGTGTATCCGCGCTCGTATGCGCGCTCTACCTGGGCAAACGTTCGGGCTATCCGCGTGAACCCATGAAGCCGCACAGCCTTGTGCTCAGCGTTATCGGCGCATGTCTGCTCTGGGTGGGCTGGTTCGGCTTCAATGCCGGCAGTGCGCTGGCCGCATCGGGGCTCGCCACCAGCGCGTTTGTCGCGACGCATTTCGCGGCTGCCACCGCCGCGCTGAGCTGGATGCTCGCCGAACGCGTACACTCGGGTAAAGCCAGCATGCTCGGCGGCATTTCCGGCGCGGTTGCCGGCCTGGTTGCGATCACCCCCGCGTCGGGTTTCGTGAAGCCCATGCCCGCTCTGCTCATCGGCGCTTTGGCGGGTGTTTTTTGCTTCTGGATGGTGACGGCAGTGAAGCACAGGTTCGGTTATGACGACACGCTCGATGCCTTCGGCGTACACGGCGCGGGCGGCACCCTCGGCGCGCTTCTTACCGGCTTCTTCGCCACTAATCTGATAAACGATGCGCAGATCAACGGCAAAGTCGTGCCGCTCGGCCTTGTGGACGGCAATCCCGGCCAAATCCTCAATCAGGGAATCGGGATTCTGATCGCCATCGGGCTTGCCGTTGTGGGAACATTCATTATTCTGAAGGTTTGCGATGCCACTATCGGACTCCGCGTGGACAGCGATGAGGAAGAAATTGGGCTCGACCTCAGTCAGCATGGCGAGGAAGGATACATCCTTGAAGCGTAACCCTAATCCTAATCAGGGATCACGAACATGAAAAAAATCGAAGCCGTCGTGCAGCCATTTAAGCTTGAAGAAGTGAAAGAAGCCCTTAAGAACATCGGCATTGATGGCATGACCATCAGCGAGGTTCGCGGGCACGGTCGCCAGAAGGGGCATAAAGAGGTTTATCGCGGTCAGGAATACAACGTCGATTTGCTGCCGAAAGTGAAATTCGAACTGGTGGTGTCGGAAGCCCGTTTCGAAGAGGTGCTCGAAACCATTACGAACGCGGCCCGCAGCGGAAAAATCGGCGATGGCAAGATCTTCGTTTACGATGTGGCGGAAGCGATTCGCATTCGTAACGGGGATCGCGGCGAATCCGCGATTTAGCTGAAAGAGATAGTGACTGAACAGGAAATCCGGGAGCAGTTCTTTCGCACGCGCGATGCCTCAGCCGTCCTGGCCGAACGGACCGCGCTGGTCGACGATATTGTTTGCAAGCGCTGGGAGCAGCCTGGTAATGACATTCCGCGCGGTATTGCCCTGCTTGCCGTGGGGGGGTACGGCAGAAAGGAAATGTTTCCTTACTCTGACGTCGATCTCCTGATCCTCATTCCGGACGAGAAATCGCAGGCCGCCCTCAAGGAGCCTCTCGCGCTTTGCCTGCGCGATTTGTGGGATTCCGGTCTGCGCATCAGCCAGTCCGTCCGCGTGCCCGCCGATTGCAATCAGGTGGACGCCGGTAACGCCGAACTGGCAGTGAGTCTGCTCGACAGGCGCTTGCTATGCGGCGACGAAAACCTGTTCCGGCTCATCAAAGACCCCAGGCCCGAGCTCGGCCGCAACATTGCCCAACTCACCCGCGAACGCCATTCTAAATTTCAGGACACGATTTATCACCTGGAGCCGAACGTCAAAGATGCCCCGGGCGGTCTTCGCGATTTGCAGGTTCTGCGGTGGCTTGCGAAATTGGGCGCGGGCGACAACGAAGCGCCCGCCGGTTTCGAAGCGCTCTTTGAGATCCGCTGCTTCCTGCATTACCTCGCCGGCCGGGACGACAACAAATTCAGCTTCGAGCGTCAGGACGAGATTGCGAAGCTTGCCGGAGCGGTGTCGCCCGAAGAACTCATGCGCGCCTACTATCGCGCGGTGCGCGGAATCGCGCGGCTGGCGAATCGCAGGCTCGATCGTTTTGAAGCGAAGCGCAGTTCGCTTTTCGCGCAGATTCGCGACCGCAGTTCACGGCTTTCGAACGCCGATTTTTCCGTGGTGCGCGGCGATATATTTTTTCGTTCGTCCGGAGCGGCTGTTTCGGACCCCCCGTCTATTCTGAGGCTCTTCGAATTTGTCGCGCGGCACGGCCTGCCGCTTGCCGTGGACACTGAGGAGCGCGTGGAGCGCGCAGCACAGCCGTTCGGCGAATGGGTCGAATCGCATCAGCCGATCTGGCCGGCTTTTCGCGCGGTGCTCAGGCTGGCATACGCGGCCAAAGCACTGCGTTCCATGCACGCCTGCGGCATTCTGGAAGCGATTTACCCGGAGCTCAATGAGATGGAGGCGCTGGTCATTCGCGACTTCAATCATCGCTACACGGTGGATGAGCACACGCTCGTCGCGATTCAGACGGTGCTTGATTTGCGTGAGAAGAAGGACGACCATTTCGGCGAACTTGCGAACGAAACTGACGATTTGGATCTGCTTGTTGTCGCACTGCTGTTCCACGATGTGGGTAAGGCGGACCCGAACGAAGGCCACGTGCCGGTTTCACGTCGTATTGCCCAGGCCGCTCTGATCCGCACTGGCGCAAGCGACCGCGCAATCGGCGTCATCACATTTCTGATCGGCGCGCATCTTGAGCTCTCTTCTGCCATGCATGGGCGGGACATCTCTGACCCCTCCACAATCCGCGATATAGCCGCTGCTACGGGGACGGTGGAGCGGCTGAAGCTTCTGACGCTGTTGACGTACGGCGACATCAGCGCCGTGCATCCGACCGCGATGACGCCGTGGCGCAGCCAATTGCTTTGGAACCTGTACGCGAGCGTCTATACGGAACTGACGCGCGAACTCAGCGAAAGAATCGCGGATCCACAGGCTGGCCGGGCACCCGAACTGCGCGATTTCCTGGAGGGCTTGCCTCCCCGATATTTGCGCGTTCACAACGCACAGGAGATCGAGCAGCACCTTCAGCTTCGAAATGATGCCAGAGAGTCCGGAGTCGCCGTGTCGCTGGTACATTCCGCCGCCTGGGTGCTGACCGTGCTCACGACAGACCGAAGGTTCCTTTTCGCATCGCTTGCCGCCACGCTGGCCAGTTCCGGATTCAATATTCTGAAAGCCGAGGCGTTTTCGAACGCGCAGGGCATTGTAATCGATACGTTCACGTTTTCCGACCCCGGCCGCAATTTAGAACTGAATCCGTCGGAGGTCCAGGCGTTAACCCGAACGGTCCGCCGCGTGGTAAAGGGAGACGTGGCGGTGGAAGAGCTTCTCAAGCGCCGCCCGAAGGTGAAGCCCGACCCCCACGCGCTCGCCGCATCGCGCGTGGTGTATGACAACGATGCCTCCCCCACCGCAACGTTGATCGAACTGGTAACGCAGGACCGCCCAGGGCTTCTTTACGACGTGGCGTCGGTAATTTCGAAGCAGGGCGGCAACATTGAAGTGGTTCTGGTGGATACCGAAGCGCGCAAAGCCATCGACGTTTTTTATGTCACGAAGATGGGCGCGAAACTCGGCGATACGGAGGCGAAAGCGCTGGTCGCCGCATTGACGGAGATCTCAAAGGCGGGATAAATCCCCAAAAGGCGATAATATGGATGAGACCTATGCCCATTTACGAATACCTGTGTGAGTCGTGTGGCGACAAGTTTGAAAGATTAGTGCGGCGCACGGAAGAAGTTCTGGAGTCCGGTTGCCCCTCGTGCGGCCAAAAACACCTTCGGCAGGAGTATTCCACATTCGCCGCCCGCGCCGCCTCCGGCGAATCCGTCAGCGCTTCCCCGATGGGTGGTTGCCCCGCGGGGATGTGCGGAACTCCCGGCATGTGCGGTCGCAACTGATGGTCACAGCTACCCTTTCCGACCCTGAAATTCTCACTCCCGAAGCGCAGGCTTTTCTCGCGGCCCTGCACGGTCGTTTCGATGGCCGGCGCCGCGAGCTTCTGGAACGCAGAAAGCTGCGTCAGGCAGAAATCGACGGCGGCAAACTGCCCGATTTTCTGCCCGAAACCGCCTCCATTCGCGAATCTGAATGGACGGTTGCCGGCATCCCGGCCGACCTCCGCGATCGCCGCACTGAGATTACCGGCCCTACGGACCGCAAAATGGTCATCAACGCCCTCAACTCCGGCGCCAAAATGTTTATGGCGGATTTTGAAGATGCCAACTCCCCCACGGGCCGGAACCTTCTGGAAGGTCAGAAGAACTTAATCGACGCGATACGCCGCGAAATCGCATTCACGGGACCAGAGGGGAAGCAGTACAAGCTCAATGAAGATACCGCGGTCCTGCTGGTTCGTCCGCGCGGCTGGCACCTGACGGAAAAACATTTTTTGGTGGACGGGGCGCCGATTTCAGGCGGTCTCTTCGACTTCGGTCTGTACTTCTTCCACAATGCCGCCGAGCTTCTGAAGCGCGGCTCCGGCCCGTATTTCTATTTGCCGAAGCTTGAATCCCATCTCGAAGCGCGCCTCTGGAACGACGTTTTTGTCTTCGCCCAGGAATATTGCGGCGTGCCTCAGGGTTCGATTCGGGCCACCGTCCTGATTGAAACGATACTTGCGTCGTTCGAGATGCATGAGATTCTTTGGGAACTGCGCGATCACTCCGCCGGCCTGAACTGCGGTCGCTGGGATTACATCTTCAGCTTCATCAAGAAAATGCGAAACCGGGCCGATTTCATGCTTCCGGATCGCGCGCAGGTCACTATGACGGTTCATTTTCTTGCGTCTTATGTGGATCTGCTTATCCAGACCTGCCATAAACGCGGCATTCACGCGATGGGCGGCATGGCGGCTCAGATTCCGATAAAGAACGATCCCGAGGCAAACGAGCGGGCGCTCGAAAAGGTGCGGCAGGATAAGATCCGCGAAGTGAAAGCGGGTCATGACGGTACGTGGGTTGCGCACCCTGGTTTGGTCGGCGTGGCGAAACAGGTTTTCGACGAGTTCATGCCGCAGCCGAATCAAATTGACCGTAAACGCGAAGAAGTACGGGTGACCGCAAGCGATTTGTTGGCCGTGCCTACAGGAACCATTACGGAAGCCGGTCTGCGCCTGAACGTGGATGTGGGTATTCAGTATCTTGAGGCGTGGCTTCGGGGAAACGGCGCGGTGCCCATTTACAATCTGATGGAAGATGCGGCTACGGCGGAGATTTCCCGCGCGCAGGTCTGGCAATGGGCCAGGCACGGGGCGAAGCTCGAAGATGGCCGCCCTGTAACGCCACAGCTGGTGCAGGAAACCATCTCGCAGGAGCTGGGTAAGATGCGGGACCGCATCGGCGCCGAGCGATTCGAAAAAGGCAAGTTCCAGGTTGCGGCCGACTTGTTCGGCAAAATGATGCTGTCAGGGGAGTTTAACGAATTTCTGACGCTGCCGGCTTACGAATTTCTCGACTAGGCCAGCGTGCCAGAAGCGCAGCCCCCACGGTCTGCTCATAGGGCTCTCCGAAGAGTTTTTCATAGCAAATTTCAGTCGTCAGCCGCACGATGCGAATCTCTCTCGCTTCTTTCTCGTCGGCGGGCGATAGAAAGGAATGATGCAGGAAGCGGCCGGCCACGGCGTTGCAATCCGCGCCGTAACGGCGTGTATTGATAATGTGCTGGTGCCAGAATTCGTCGATTTCGTCGCTGGGAGATGCCGCATCGCCCGGAAGTGCGGCTTTCAGGTAAAAGAACCGTCGATATCGTAGTTCCACGCGCTCAGTTTTTTCCGCCGTCCAGCCTCTGAAGAGCACAAATTGCTCCGCCGGGGCGGTCAGATCGAGCGCTTGTACCCGGCGCCAAAGTTCCGCGTCCAGACCGGGCAGTTCGGTATAGGGCAACGGTTCTATGAGCCCGCGCCCGGTTAGCTGGCGCGCCAGTACTCCGGCGCTTCTCTCAGCCAGTGCCGCCCGAAGATCACGCACGGCAACAGGATCTCCGGATTCCGCTGCAACCAGCGCAAGGTCTTCAAAGGTCTCGCAGCCGCGGATGCGCTCGGCGAGAGCCGCATCCGCCCGCGCCTTTACGATTACGGCCACGATCTCAGGCGCGATCATCGGCCGGGTCCTGCTTCAGGCATTCTTTGATGCACGCTTTAGATGCAGGGGACGACAGATTTATTGCACGCCAGCATTCCGCCTGCGATTGCTTCCAGTTCGTCCGGGGCAATTTCCTGCTCGGTAGCTGTTGGTTCGTTGGCGGTTTTGATCTCTGTTTGGTTGTTCATGGCTTTTCTCTCCTGAAGTTCGGTTTGCCTGGCGTTAGACGCAGGGGATCACAGATTTATTGCACGCCAGCATCCCGCCGGCGATTGCTTCCAGTTCGTCCGGGGTAAT
>Ga0105240_10001777_pt1 | contig 36386 bp, 23 predicted proteins | sample KBSC54metaG_FD_80426 | JGI IMG/M metagenome (GOLD analysis project Ga0105240, IMG submission 80426) | Corn rhizosphere microbial communities from Kellogg Biological Station, Michigan, USA - KBS C5-4 metaG | ecosystem: Host-associated > Plants > Roots > Rhizosphere > Soil | place: Michigan, USA... | reverse complement strand
TCGCGCGACCCCGAGACGGGCGACGTGCAGTGGCGCTGGAACACCACGCCGCGCAAGGGCGAAGCGGGCGCGGACACCTGGCCGAATCCGCAGGCGATGGAACACGGCGGCGGCATGACCTGGATGCCGGGCACTTACGATCCCGACTTGAACCTGATTTACTGGGGCACGGGGAATCCGAATCCTGTCTTCGCGGGGCAGGGGAGGAAGGGTGCGAATCTCTGGACTGCGTCGATTGTGGCGTTGAATGCCGATACGGGGAAACTGGTCTGGTATCACCAGCCGTCGCCGCATGACACGCACGATTGGGACAACGTGGAAACGCCGGTGCTGCTCGACGGCATGTTCAAGGGGAAACCTCGTAAGATGCTGGCGCAAGCGGCCCGCAACGGGATCTTCACGCTGCTCGATCGCGCGACGGGCGAGAGCCTGATCACCAAGGGCTACATCGGGGTCAACTGGATGAAGGGCGTCGATGCCAAGGGGCAGCCGATTCCGGATCCGGCGAAGGAGCCTAAGGTCGATGGATCGCTGGTGAATACGCCGGGAGGTGGCGGGACTAACTGGCCTCCGCCGAGTTACAGTCCGCAGACCGGGTTGTTCTATGTCAACGCCAAGCAGGGTTACAGCGTGACTTACTTGACGGATGACGATCCCGAGCCGCAAGGATATGGTGGCGGTGGCGGCGCGGGGTTGTCCGAGCCCGTCCTGCTGGCGGTGGATTATCAGACCGGCAACGTGGCTTGGAAGCACCAGTACGAGAGCGGCGGCTTCGGCAACGCCTTTCCCGGCATTCTGACCACCGCGGGCCGGCTGCTGTTCACGGGCGATCCCACCGGAAATCTGATTGCGTACGATCCGGCCAAGGGCGGCATCCTTTGGCACTTCCGCACGGGCCAGATGGTAAGTAACGGTCCTTCGACTTACATGCTCGACGGCAACCAGTATCTGATCGCGGGCGCCGGCGACACGCTGTTCGCTTTCCAGTTAGTGAAATAGCGGGAATAAAGAGCGCGACTCGACCGTCTTGCTGGTTGTCGATGAAAACCAGTCAGAAGGTCATAGCCGGTATTGCCGCGTTCGCAGTCGCCTGCGCGTTGGTTCACCCCTTTGGGCAGGTGAAGAATCAGACGTCGTCCGCGCCTCTGCTGGCGGGTGCCGAGACACCCGATGCGGTCACCGCGATTGTGGAGAGATCGTGCCGGAATTGCCATTCCGAACAGACCCAGTGGCCGTGGTATAGCTACGTTGCCCCGCTGTCCTGGATTGTCGAGAAGGACGTTCACGACGCGCGACTTCACATGAACCTTTCCCGCTGGCAGGATTACGCCCCCGGCAAGCAGGTGGAGATACTGGCGAGGTTGGGCGCGGAAGTGCGCAATCATCAAATGCCGCTCCCGCGCTACCTGTCGCTGCATCCGGAGGCAAAGTTGTCGGAGGAGGACATCCAGCAACTCTACGATTGGACGCGCAAAGAGCGGCGGCGATTAGCGTCGCGAACGGTGAACGGCCATCCTCGCGGCCATGCGCATGGCCTGCTTCATGCTGCGCGCATCGGCGAGGTTTTTCCCGGCGATACCGAAGGCGGTGCCGTGGTCCACTGAGGTGCGGATGATGGGGATGCCGAGCGAGATGTTGACGGTGCTTTCGAAATCCAGCAGCTTCATGGGAATGTGGCCCTGATCGTGATACATCGCGACGACGAGATCGTAAGCGCCCCGGGAGGCTTGCAGGAAAACCGTGTCGCCGGCGTGCGGACCGCTGCACTGGATGCCGGCCGCGCGGGCCGCGGCGATCGCCGGTGCGATGAACTGGCTGTCCTCGTCGCCGAACAGGCCATGTTCGCCGGCGTGCGGATTGAGTCCGCAGACGGCGATGCGGGGGCGCGCGAAGCCGAGCAGGCGCATCGCTTCATCGCCGAGTTCGATGGTGCGGACGATGCGCTCCGTGTTGAGCGAACAGGCGTCGCGGAGCGGGACGTGGGTCGTGACATGGACCGTACACAGAACCTCGCTAGCCAGCAGCATGCGCGATTCGGCGGCGCCGCAGAGTTCGGCGATGTACTCGGTGTGTCCGGAAAAAGCGCGTCCGCTGAGCGTGACGGCTTCCTTATTTAATGGTGCGGTGACCATGGCGGCGGCCTCGCCGCGGAGACACATCTCTGTCGCGATGCGGACGTACTCCAGGCCGGCGGCGCCGTAGCGGGCGTCGAGCTTGCCGAACGCGAAATCGTCGACACCGGTCAGCGCACCGACCTCGTGGATACGCCCGTTGAACATGGGAAGGCGGGTGCGATCGAGCACGGCAGCGTCGCCGACCACGACCCAGTCGGCCATCTCGGCGAGTTCGGTATCGGCGAGAGCTTTCAAGACGACCTCGGGGCCAATGCCCGCGGGATCACCCATGGTCAATGCAATGGTGAGGAGGTTACTCATTCGAAGAACTCCGCGATGCGGATGAGCGCGTCGGGCGCGCCGAATCCGCCGGACTTGGTGACTACCGGGATCCCGTCGAAACGGCCGCAGCGCAGGATGCCCCAGGGAATGCCGGGCAGCACTTCGCCGCACAGGTCGATGCGGCGCGCGTCGGCCCGACGGCAGACCGCCGACGCGGTGTCGCCACCCGAGAGCAGGAGGATGTCGGGGGTCACATCGACGGCCGCGAGCGTCAGCACGGTGCAGTTGGTGCGTTCTCGGCGAAGCGCGGCAATTTGTTCGAGCGTGACGGGATGGTCGGAGCCGATACAGAAGGTGACAGCGGCTTTACGATCGCAGCGCGAGTTCGCAGCGCCCCCGCCGAGAGCCGCGGCCAGACCGCCCGACCCGGCCCAGAGGATGCGGAGACCGGTGGACTGGGCCTGCGCGACGATGCACGCGAGGTCGGCGCCGGTGGCAGCGTCGGCGGACACGATGCGCGCGCCCGAACGCAGTGCGGCAGCGACACCATCGGCGGGCACGTGGCGGTCGGAGCGCAGAATCGGGCCAGCGGCAGCGGTGGCGATGCGGCCCATAGCGGGAAATGCGGGAGTGGCGACGGCAGCATCGCAGCCGAATGCATCGAGCGCGGCGGCGATCTCCGCTCCGGGATTACCGCGGAGAACGGAGTCGATCTTCTTGAACACGACGTCCGCCCGATACCGCTCGGCGACGCGCGCCATGATTTGTGGAATCTCGTGCTCGGGCAGATGGCGGCTGTCCGTGCTCACCGCCACGACGCGCGCTCCGGGCGGCGGTGGATCGTCGGCGAGCATCACGCTGGCTGCCAATCCACGCAGGGTGAACTGCACGGCGGAATCGCACGCGCCGGTCAGATCGTCGGCAATGAGGAGGCAGTCCACCTCCATAGAGTAATTCAGTGTGGCGAACGACCGCTCTCTTACGTTCGCGGCTCCGATATGGCAACGAAGCGGTTCTGCGCTGCGTGCGCCAAGGGTAGACTGTAGCCATGAGACTCTGTACGATCCTGGCCCTCTGCCTGGCGGCGTACGCGCAGATCCCCGCGCAGGATTCGCGCAATACGGAAACGCCGAATACCGACACGCATTTCGTGCCGCGCACGTACAAGACGCTGGCCGAATGGGAAGCCCGCAAACAGGCGCTGCGGACGCAGATACTTTCGGCGGCCGGGCTGCTGCCGATGCTCCCCAAGAACGACCTGCACCCGCAGATCTTCGGCCGCATCGAGAGTCGCGATTACTCGATCGAGAAGGTGCTCATCGAGCCGCTCCCGGGATTCTATCTCGGCGGCAACCTGTATCGTCCGCTGAAGCCCGCGCCGGCCGGAGGTTTCCCGGCGATCATCAGCCCGCACGGCCACTGGAATTACGGCCGCCTGGAGAATACCGACCTCGCGTCCGTGCCCGCGCGCTGCATCAATCTGGCGCGGCAGGGGTACGTGGTGTTCTCGTTCGACATGGTGGGCTACAACGACACCATCCAGACGCCGCACGATTTCGGCGATAAGCCGGTTGAACAGATGTGGGCGTTCACTTCTCTCGGACTCCAGCTTTGGGACGCGATTCGCGCTATCGACTTCGTGGAGAAACTGCCGGGCGTGAATCCGAAAATGATCGGGGCGACGGGCGCGTCGGGCGGCGGCACGCAGACGTTTATGGTGGCGGCAGTGGACGATCGCATCCGCTTTTCCGCGCCCGCGAATATGGTGTCGCTGATCATGCAGGGCGGCGGGATCTGCGAGAATGCGCCGGGGCTGCGGCTGGACACGAACAACGTGGACATCGCCGCGATGATGGCGCCGCGGCCCATGATCATGACCGCGTCCACCGGTGACTGGACGCGCAACATGAAGGCCGAGGAGTATCCGGCCGTCCGCGCGATTTACGATCTGTACGGCAAGGGCGGCAATGTCGAGATGTTCTATCAGGACGCGCCGCACAATTACAACAAGGTGAATCGTGAGGCGGTCTACGCGTTTTTCGGCAAGCACGTGCTCGGCGAGAACGATGCCGCCAAGTTGAAGGAGCGCAATATCCGCGTCGAGAAACTGCAGGACATGCTGGCGCTGCACAATCGCAAACTGCCCGACAATGCCATTTCCTTCGAGCAGCTCTTCGACGAGTGGAAGCGGATGTCCGCGGCGCAGACCGGCGATGCGCGCCAACGGCTGACGGCGGTGCTGGCGGCGGAGTGGCCGGCGAACGTGGTGAAGCAGGGCGACGGGGAACGCATCGTGTTGGGCCGTCCGGGCAAGGGCGACCGCATTCCGGCGATCTGGGTAGCGGGGACCAATCCGCCCGCGCTCGTGGTGCACCCCGACGGCGCGGAAGCGGCGCGCAAGGATCCCGCGGCGGCCGCGCTGGTGAAGTCCGGGCGCGCGGTGCTGTTCATCGACGCATTTCAGACGGGGTCGGCGGTGGCGCCTCGCGATCGCTCGGTGAAGATGTTCCTCACGTTCAACAAGAGCGACGACGCGAATCGCGTGCAGGATATCCTGACTGCGCTCGCTTGGCTGCATCAGCCGAATATCGAGTTGGCCGGACTCGGCAAGGCGGCGCTGTGGTGCCACTTCGCCGCGGCGGTCGCGCCCGTGCGGGTGAAATTGCAGGCGAACCTCGCGGGCTTCACGGACGAAAATCTCGTGGACAACTTTTTCGTCCCCGGGATTCTGCGCGCGGGCGGATTACGCGCGGCGCGGCAGTCCATGGCCACAGATGAACACAGATAAACACAGATAACAAACCCGAGCGCTGCTCGGGAACCGGCGGCAAAGACCGCCGGTGTTACTGAATCGTCAGGTACAGGCCCGATTGCGAGGATGCTCCTGCCGACGTTGCCACCACGAGCGCATCGCCGCTCGGCAGGCCGGCGGGGATCGTCACGTTGAACTGACAGAGTCCCGCACCGATGATGCCCGCGAAACTGACCGCCGCCGGTTGATTGCCGATCCGGAACACGGGCAGCGTGACCATCGGTGAGGGCTGCGATGGAATCTGCCGTCCGGGTACGGGCGGATCGGTAGGACCGAAGCCCGTGCCGTATAGCGTAATCGTCTCGCCGGGATGCGCCGGCGAGGATCCTGGGAAGCGGCCCGATGCGGCCACCAGGTTGTAATCCGTATGCTGCCCGACGGCGTACTTTCCGTCCAGCGAGAACAGGCCGGGCGAGGTCGCCGCCACCTGCACCGACATCGATGCCGAACCCTGCGGCGTGTTCACCTGCAGCGCGATAGAGGATGCCTGCGGAATCTCCACCGGGACCTGCAGATTAATTTGCGTCGGACTGATGTACGAGATCGCCGCCTGATATCCGCCGATCGTCACGCTGACACCGTCGAGTTGCGAAGGCAGCGTGGCGCCCACGAAATCGTCGCCGGCCCAGGAGCGCGAAGTTGCCGCGAGATTGGTCCCCGTGATGGTGATCCATGCGCCCGGCGCGATACCCGGCTGGAAGGTCGCACCGTTCACAACGTTCGTGATTCGCACCGCGCTGGCGGCAGCGGTGGGCACCATCGTGACCGCGAATACGACGACACTCGCGTTGGCCGGCAACACCAGGCTGGTCGCGGTTTTGCCGCTGCTCAGCACGAACGAATAGCCGTACAGATTGAAGGTGCGGCCGTCCTTCGTTCCAGAACTCGTGACGCGGTACGGCATCGCCACAGCGATCGATTCGCCGGGATAGTTTTGCGGCGTGAACCAATCGCTGAGACCCTGCGTGAACGTGCTGCTGGTCCCATCGCTATAGTTGACGATGAATTTCTGCCCAGCTTGGTTGCCCTGCACGGCGGTGGCGAGCATATCGATTCGCGCGAAGGAGCCGGCCGGCAATTTGACCGTCTGGCCCGTCACCGCATTCGCCGCATTCGCCGGACCCAACGTGAACGTGCTGCCGCTCCACACCTGGCTGCCGCCCAGGAAACTGGCCGGATAGGCGTAGCCGATGCCGTCGATTCCGCCGCTCGCGGGGAACGTGGTCCCATCGGTATAAAACGCGCTGATGTTGAATGCCGAAGCCATGTCGGTGCTCACGGTATTCGCGGCGACTTCCACCACGCTGACGCTCACCGTGAAGCTGTGGACGATGCCGCCGCCATTGCCCGTGATGATCACGGTCGCCGAGCCCAGGGGCGCGTTGCGGCCGGCCGTCAGACTCAGCGAGGCGCTGCTTGCGTCGCTGCCTGCGGTGAAGCTCGCGGTCACGCCCGTGGGCAATCCCGTCGCGGTGAAACTGACCGTATCGTTGAAGCTGCCCGACGGCGCGATGCCGATCACTGTCGCCGCCGACCGCCCCTGCGGCACCACGAGACTCCCCGCCGCGGACGACAACGAGTAATCGGACAGCCCAGTGAAGGACGCCGGCACGAGCGTCATCGCCAGCACATGTACGCCCGACGTGCTGGGCACCGTGACACTGGCCACCGTCTTCGCGCTCTTCAGCGCGAAGCTGTACTGGTAAAGATTGAAAGTGCGATTGTCGCGCGTGCCGCCCGCCGTATTGCGATACGGGAAACTGAACGCCGCCGACTCACCATCGAAATTCTGCGGGTTGAACCAATCGCTGAAGCTCTGCGTGAAAGCGTCGCTGGCGCCGTCGGTATAGCGGACGGTGAACCGCTGCGACTGCTGCGCGCCGCCCTCGCCGGTCGCGAGCAGTTGCAGCGAACCGAACTTGCCGCCGGGCAGAGGAATAGTCGTGCCGGCGGTGCTGAGGTCATTCCAGGCGTCGGGCGGTCCGAAGAAGAACGGCACGCCATCGGCGAGCTGCGATGTGCCCAGCAGCTTCGCCGAGTAGGCCGAGTTGGGCGCGGGAGTTCCGTCGCTGGTGATGCCGATGTAGTCATACCAGCCCGAAAGATCGACGGGCACGGGCGCGGGCAGCGATGCGGAGATCAGCAGCCCCACAATCACACTGTGGCGCAGGCTGCCGGAAGCGCCGTTCACGACGACCGCGTACCGGCCGGGCGAGACCTGGCCGGTTGCTGTCAGGCGCACGATGTTGCCGGTCACGGATGACTGCACGCCCGCGGGCAAGTTCGATAGCGTAACGCTCACGTCACCGCCGAAGCCTCCGGTAGTGACGATCCCGATGGTCGATTGACTGCTGCTGCCCGGCGACAACGTGAGCACGAGCGGCGATGCCGAGAGGCTGAAGTCGGGCACGATCACCGTCAGATTCACGCCCACGGTTTGGGTCTTGCCATCCGACGTGCCTCGGATGGTGACGGGATATGTGCCTTTGGCCGCGGTGCCCGATGCCGAGATCGTCACCGTGCCGGTGCTACTAATCGTGGTGGGCGAGAAACTTGCGGTCACGCCGGTGGGCAACCCCGTGACGCTCAGGTTCACTGCGCCGCTGAAGCCGTTGTAAGCCGCAACGTTGAGGGCCGCGTCGACCGTCTTGCCCTGGATTACGCTCAGGCCGTAAGGCGCCACCGCCAGATGGAACGACGGCGCGGCGCCGGGCACGGGCACCGACAGTTCGTCGATGAGTCCCTGCCCGTTCGGCGATCCCCATCCCGTCGCCAGGTCGTAGCCCGCGGTCGCCTGGAAAAGACTCGGACTCTTGCTGTTGGTGTTGGCCCCCACCGTGATGTCGTGGAAATCCGTCGAGTAGCGCGCGCCGCCGCCGATGTTCGCCAGCGTGGAGTTCAGGAATCCCACGGGCGGCGTGCCGTTCATCTCGGCCTGCTGATTGATCAGCGCCATGTATCCGGCCCACATCGGCGCGGACGCGCTGGTGCCGCCCACCCTTCCCGTCAGGCCGTTCTTATAGATAAGAAACATCGTGGTATCGGCCAGCATGGCGACGTCGGGAAAATTGCGTCGCGCGGTGGACCCGCCGTTCGCGGTCATGGAGAGGGACTGCTGCCAGTCCGGAATCGCGTACGTGTTGCTAATGCCGCCGCCGCTGCCGCTCCACGTGGTCTCGCCGAGCCACGGGCCGCCCGCGCCCTTCGTGGTGAGCGAAGTGCCGCCGACGCTGGTGATGTTCGGATTGTCCGCGGGCGCAAAGATCCGGTCCGACGCAATGTACGCGCCGCTATCGCCGGACGACACGAACATCGTCTGACCCTGCGCCGCGAATTGCAGGAAGATCTGGTCCATGGTCGCGGGCGCCGGGGAGAAGCCCCACGAGCAGCTGAGCTGGCGCGCCAGATTGTCGGTGGCCATGCGATTAAATATGTTGGCCGGACTGTTCCCCTGGTAGACGATGATCTGCGAGATGCCGGGCGCCATGGACATCGCGATCTGGATGTCCAGGGCCTCTTCGCCATCGTCGTTGCCCGGCGGCGCGATGCCGGTGACGCCGTCGAGCAGGACGTTTGTGATCGTGACGTCGGGGAGTCCCGCGGCCTTTTTGTAGAGCGTCACGTCGTCGGGGAAGTAGGGGCCGAATTCGAGAATCCCGATGGTCTGGCCGGCGCCGTCCAGAGAGATGCCGGGGGCGTACGCCGCGCGATAGTCTGAGCCCATGAACAGGCCGTTGGGGCCGGACCCGGTGACGTTCGGGACGATGTCGTCGAGCTTGTGAATCTGCAGATTCATGGGACGGGGCGGCGCATAATCGTTCAGGCCGATGACGTCGAGAATCGGCAGGTCGGCAGGCACGGAGGGCTCGGCGTCGGGCGCATGGAACGTGCGCGCGGCGATGGGGTCGCGATACGTGCGCAGGGTGAACTGGAAGGCGCGCTCGAGGTCGGCGACGGTCCCGCGAACATCAAGCAGCATGCGATTTGGCGTGGTGGCGATCACGGTCAGTCCGCTGGACTGAGCGAACTCGGTAACCTTGCGATAGTCGTCCTCGGTGGGGCCAAAGCGGTCGGTGAACTCCTGCGGCGAGAGGTAATGGCGATAGTCGGCGCTGGCCGGATCGCTCAGGCGCTTGATCAACGCCTCAAGGTCGTTCCGATTGCGCAACGGGAGGCCGATGGCGAGATCGAGCTGATCGCCGGCGGCGAGCCTGCCGGTTCGGACGGCCCTACCCGCGGCAACGGGGGCGGGGACGTGGCGATTCAGGGTGCGGCGTCCGGCGGCGCTGGCCGGACTTGGCATGAGGAGTAATAGGAGACCGAGGAGGACCTTCATACAACGGAACAAATAGTGTGGCACGATTCGTCCGTTTTCGGCTGCGAACTTTGGGTAACGTTGTGGGGCAGGATGGCATCCCGGATATAGCCGATCGCTTGCTCACGCGCGCGGCTCCGATCAGAGCCGCGACGGTAACGGAGCGGTTGGCTAACTTCGCAACTCGAGCGTGATCACCTCGAACGGCGCCATGCGGACTTCGTGGGCTGTCCCCGCCTGCAGCGTGACCGCGTCGCGCGCGGGCTCTTTCCACGGACTGGTCGCGCGGAACTGGTGGGGCGCTTTGGCCGGCAGTTCCAGCGCCTTCTGCACGTCGAGCGAGAAACTCTGCGCCTTATCGCTGGGATTGCGCAACGTGACGATCCCCTTTTCGGCCGACCACGACGCCCACCCGTAGGGTTCCAGCCTGGCCGGGTCGCCGCCGATCCAGTGCGTGTCCACGAGCGTCGCCGCGTTGCCGCGCGACCAACGGGCCGCCTCCGCCAGGTCGTCCCAGTTCTGGGCGCTCAGCAGATCGGGCGAGATGTACATCTCCTGCAACTGCGTGCCGGTGCCGAAATAATCGCGGATCTCGCTGCGGAAATCGCCGTCCGGGTCGGTATTCAGATTCTTGGCCTTCGCCGCGTAAATCATGCCGTGGAGCATCAGCGAATTGATGGGGAACAGCGGACCGGCCGTCACGACATTCTTATATGTATCGGCGTCGCGATACGTGATCCACTTCTGCCGCCACGAGCCGACCCCGGCGAAATCGTGATCCTCGCCGCCGCGCCAGATCGAATCGGCATACCGCAGCCAGAAGGGCGACGGGTACGTGCCCGTCGTCAGGTTTACGTACAAGTCAGGCCGCTGCTGGCGCAGGTCGCCGATCAGGTGGATGGCCGCGTCGAAATCGCTATCGAACTGGCTTCCCGGACTCACGCGGTTGGCATTGCCCGTGCCGTCGAACTTGAACTGATTCACGCCGAAGTCCGCGATCATGCGATGGCACGCGTCGCGGAAGCGGCCGTAGTATTTGGGCCCCGACAGCGCGAAACCGTTGTCCTGAATTTCGAAGCCCTGCTCGCGACCCAGGCGGACGCGGTCCTGTTTCGGCTTGCCGTAGCCACCCCACGGCGACATCCAGACGCCGATGCCGGCGTGGTACTGCGCGGCCGCTTTGGCGACATTCGTGAAGCCCTGCGGGAATCCAGAGTGGAAGTTCCAGAGGCTGGCGGGATCGTCCCAACCGTCGTCGAACAGGTAGGAATCGAGAGTGACGCCGCGCTTCTGCGCGAGCTCGCGGCCGAACGCGTTGACGCGGTCCAGCGCCGCCGCTTCGTCGTACTTGGAAAAATAGCCGATGTCGTACCAGGTGTTGTAGTGAAGGAAGGTGCGATACGGGTGCGCGCGCTGGTCCTCCACGTACTCCAAAAATCCGCGGCGCAACTGGGCGTCGACCGTTTTGCCGGCGACCGCGGAACAGGCGAACGATTGTCCGGCGCGAATCGGCAACTGCCGCGCGAGCGAGCAGCGGACGCGCGCTCCAGCGACGGTCGTGGTCGAAAGCGGATGTTCGAAGGCGGCGTACTGCGTGCCGGCCACCGCGGGCGATCCTTTGACTTTGCCGACTACGGCCGCGCCGGGCAGGTCGAAATCCCAGAGCACGATGTCGCGGACCGGCAAATCGCTGGCTCCCGCGGTGAGCGTCAGCTCGTAGCGCAGGTAGCGCGTGCCGTCGAGCAGGATGGCGCGCCAGGCGAATGCGGCGCCCGTTTCGGCGTCGCGAAAGGTCGCGGCGATCTGCCGGCCGGTGCGCCTGCCTGCGCGGCAGACAGAATGCTGATCGGCAGCGACTCGCGTGACGCTGGGTGTCGCTTCGAGCTTCAGTTCGCTGCTCTTCAACGTCCGGCCGCCGGCCAGCGCGATCTGAAAGACGTCGGGCGGAAGCGGCTTGTTCAGCAGCGAAACCGCCTGCAAACGGCCGCCCGATACTCGCCACGATGCGGCGATTCCGCCGCCCGAGAGAGTCAGCGTGTCGCCCGCGGCAAAGGACTCCACCGGCATTGCGAGCGCGGCGAGCCAGCGGGCCAGGTCGCGACGGGTTGGTGTTGAAACCGGGTGTTTCATGATTCCTGCTGTATCGAATAAACCAGATTCCTACCGAAATGTCATTCGCTTGTGATGGCCGCCTCCTATACTGCGAATTGAGAGGGGTCCCATGTCACGCAAATTGTTCGATGTGATGCAGCGCGGCTCCGAAGCAGTGCTGACCGCCATCATGATGTTTGTATCGCTAGCCGTCTTCTGGCCCATCGCTTTTGCGCACCGCCGCCACCTGCTGCGGTAAGGCTCCTAAAGGTTTTTCAGGCGCCAGTTGCGGTACTCGATCTTCATCGGACCGCCGACGTGCACCTGCACGCCAATCAGTCCCTCCGAGGCTCTGCCGGCGGCATCATCGTCCACCGTGATACTCATCAGCCTGCCGTTGATCGCGTGCGTGAGAACATTGCCGCGCGCCGACAGGTGAATCGAATTCCAGTCGGTGGTGAGCACGGCGGCCATTTCCTGATTGCCGCCGAGGGTTGCGAGCACGATCGGCGTTCGGGTTCCGGTCACCCGCGTCATCTGACCGCGGACCGCCAGAAACAGGCGGCCTTTCTCTTCGTAATTATTGCCGGTATAACGATTCTGGCCGTCGATATCGCACTGGTATCCGCGCATGGCGAACCTGTTGGACGGCGTCACGGCATCGGGCACCACGACGCTGCGGTAATTGATGCCGCTGTTGCCGCCGGAGGTAATACGGTAGTCCACCTTAAGTTCGAAATCGCGGGGCGAGCCGCCGCGCCAGATTAGGAAAGTGTTGCTCTTGATGAGAGTGGCGGGCGTGATCTCGCCGGTCATAACGCCATCGGACACGCGCCAGTACTTCGGATCGCCCTCCCAGCCACTCAGCGTCTTGCCGTCGAAGATGGACGTGAAGCCGGGTTCGTCGGCGCTGAGCGCTTCGGGCCGATCACTTTGCTTGGGCACGTACTGCGCCCGCGCCGCGGCTGCTATCGCACCGGCCAGGAAACTTCGCCTGATCATCGATCCACTCTACCCCGGGATATTTGTCAGCGTGCCGAAATCCTTCTGCAGGACCAACGCCACCGTGCCGCGCAGGCGGGCCATTCCGTCTTCGTACGCCGGTATCACTTTGGGAACACAGCCGCCCGGGAGCACCTGCGCCTGGACTTCCGCCTCGATCACCGGACCGAAGCGATGCCATGACCGGGTCAAATCGCCGACCATCACAATCCGCTCCGGCGCCAGTCCGGCTACGACCATCCGGGTGCCGCGGCCGACGTACTGCGCCATCGTCTCGATCGCCTTCATGGCCCTCTGATCGCCCTGATCCGCGCGGCCGAGCAGTTCCAGAAACGTCATGTCGCCGGGTTCCCCGCCGCTTTCGCGATAGTAGCGGAGCGCCGCCCGGTTCGATCCGAAGACTTCCCAGCAACCCGTGCCGCCGCAGCCGCACTTCGGTCCTTGAGGATCGAGCGGCACGTGGCCGAATTCTCCCGCCATGCCCTTCGATCCGCGAACCAGTTGACCATTGGCCCAAACGCCCGTGCCGATGCCTTCGGAGATCGTGATCACCACCAGGTTGCGCACGTCCTCCATATGGTCGAACCACACGGCCGCGAGCACGCAGGCATTGGCGGCATTCTCCACCGTCACGTCAAGTCCCGTGGCCTTGGCGATCGGAGTGCGGATGTCCACATCCTGCCACCGCAGGTTCGGGGCGAATACCAGACGGTCGGTCTGCTCGTCGTACCGGCCGGGCACACTGATGCCGACTCCCTCGATCTTTTGTTTCCGGCTGGAACCGATCAGCCGTTCGATCGACTGGATCAGGCCCGTCATCAGGTTCGCCGGATCCGTGGACGTGGCCATGATTTCCTGCGAGAGGAACCGCCCATTGGCGTCGGCGACCGCGACCGTGGTCTGCGTGGGCCGCACGTCCACCGCGATAATCACCCGCTCATCGTTAAGCCGCAGGAAGGTAGGACGCCGGCCGCGGGGCAGCCGTCCGGTGGGTCCTTCGAGCACCCAATGCTCCTGGATCAACTGCTCGACAATCAGCGAAACGGTGCTGCGCTGCAAGCCGGAAAGCCGCGCCAGGTCGGCACGGGAAATGGGGTGCCGCGTGCGCACGAGGTTTAGGATGATGCGACGATTGATGTCACGAACGAACTCGCTCGACGCTCCCTGAATTCTCTTCGGGGCGGTTACCTGGATCTGATCGTTCATCTCTCCCTACTGTACTTCCTTTGAGACGGCCCGCTGTGGCATTGGTTGGCAACAAAACAGGCCAGCGCGAAAAGCGACCGCCTTCGTTTCGATTGCAAACTATATTGGCTATCAGCGGACACATCAGGAGAGGCCCCCCGGTATGGCCGAAAATTTTAGGAGTTCAGGACGCCAAAAAGCTTGACTTCAATATTGTTTTGGATTACAACTAACTCGTTATCGCTTTAGGGTCGGAGTGTCTAGGCCCGTGCAAACCGCGCGGGTAGGAGGAGTCTTGTCCATGAGCCGCATTGCCTGCCTTGTTGCAGCCGCACTGGGTCTCGCCGCCGTTGCGTGCGCCCAGGAATCTCGCGGTACTATTCAAGGAACCGTCAAAGATCCGCAAGGTGCCTTAATTGCGGGCGCCACCGTTGTCGTAACGAACGCGGACACCAAGACGACGGTGTCATTGAAATCGAGCGAAGTGGGCCGCTTTACCGCTCCGTTGCTCATGCCCGGGAATTACACGCTGTCGGTCGACGCGCCCGGCTTTAAGAAAGATGTGCGCCAAGGCATCGTGTTGCTGACGGGCGATGTCTTCAATATTGACGTTGCTCTACAAGTTGGTTCGGCTACTGAAGCGGTCACCGTGACCGCGGAAGCGCCGCTAGTCGATATCAGCCACACGGATACCGGCACAACTCTGGACGATCGCACCGTGCGCGACATGCCCGTCATGACCGACGTGGTCACCAGCATGCTCCAATTCGCTCCCGGAGTTCAGGCCGGATTCTCTGCCTCGCAGCTCCTTGGTCCGCATTCGACGCAGGGCGGCTCCGATTACAACAACGGCAGCGGCGTGGGCGGCAACACGTGGACCATCGACGGCGCGTTCAGTAACGGCAACGGCCGCAACACATCCAACCTGCCGTCGGTCAGTGCGGTGTCTGAAGTGAGAGTCCTCGACAACACGTTCGACGGAAGCTTCGGCCACTCGCTGGGCTTAGGCATCTCGATCACCACTAAGTCCGGAGCCAACCAGTTTCACGGGGATGCCAGTGAGAACTATTGGAGCCAGCGCTGGCAGGGGAGCAACCTGTTCACGAAGCAGTCGTACTACAAGAATGTGAATTCGCTGCTTGCCAAAGGCGACACCGTGGGCGCGGCATCGGCCCTCGAGAAGCCCATTCAGGCTTCCGGCCATTCGCACCTGTACGGCTTCAACGCGACGGGCCCGGTCTACATCCCCCATATCAAGGATCTCCGCAACAAGGCCTTTTGGAGCCTGACTTACACCGGCGAACATGACGCCAAGCCCGAAACGGCAAATTCCTATGCACACGTTGTACCGTCCGCGTCCGAAAAGGGCGGCAACTTCGCCGATTTGCTGAACGTGAAATCGGACGGTTTGAATTATCAACTCTACGACCCTTTCTCGGTCAAGGTCGACACCACCCGCACGGGCACCCACTACGTTCGCACTCCGCTGCCCGGCAACGTGCTGCCCGCCTCCTATATCGGAATGGGAGCGCCCTTCTACAAGAACTACACCAAGTATTGGCCGGATCCCAACAACTGGTTCGATCCGACCCTGGCGCAGAATTCCGGCTGCCCTTCGAGTTCCAACTGCAATAACGCCGACTTCATGGGAGTCAACACGCCTTACAACTGGCTCTTCGGCCAATGGCAGGGCCGCCTGGATCTCAACCTCACCGAGAAACTGCGTGTGTTCGGCCGCTTTACCCGCAATGACTTCGTGGAGTACCGCAGCGATTGGACCTACTTCATCGCTCCGGGGTACAACAACAGCGGCGCCAATGGAACCGGCGTCACTCGCGACGATCAGAACGGCGTCCTCGACATGGTCTACACACTCAGTCCGACTACCCTTCTGCACGCCGCCGGTTCGGTGAGCAACTGGGTATCGTGGACCACCACCCTACCCTATGCATTCCAGTTCAAGCCGTCCGATGCCGGCCTCCCCTCGTACGTGGATAGCTACTGCGGAAGCTGGTGCTACCTTCCGCAAATGAACGTCAGCGGATATTCCACCAATGGAATCGGCGGAACCGTCGGGCCCCAATACAATCGCTTCTACGACTACAACGCCGACGTGTACAAGAATCGCGGCAACCATCAGTTCCGTTTCGGCGCCGATTTCCGCCAACAGACACGTTCGGTGCACAACGGCAACAATGACGGCCAATACTCGTTCGGCAACACGTACTTCCGCCAGTACGACGATGGCGGTCCGAACGGCAACTACAGTCCGGCCACGCTCGGCCTGAGCTGGGCATCCTTCATGATGGGCTTGCCGACCGGCGCGACCATTTCGAATAATGCCAGCTACCTGGAATCGAATCAGTTCCTGGCGTTCTTCGGCCAGGATACGTGGCGGGTCAGCCCCAAACTTACGTTGACCCTATCGCTCCGTGCCGAATGGGAGAACGGCGCGAAGGGCAGCCATAACGACTGGATTTCCGGTTGGGATCCCAAGGCCACCTTGCCGATCAGCGCGCCTGCCCAGGCTGCCTTCGCAGCCAATACCGCCAGCCAGGTTCCGGAAATTTCCGCTTCCCAATTCAGCGTCACCGGCGGCCCGCTGTACGCCGGCACCAACGGCGCGCCCGAGCGTGCGTGGGACAGCCAGTTAGTCTGGCTGCCGCGCATCGGCGTCGGATACCAGTTGAATTCCAAGACGGTCATCCGCGGAGGCTACGGCCTCTACTACGACACTCTCGATGTGAACGCACTCGTGTTCGGCGAGAACCAGACCGGATATTCCGTCAATACCGGCACCACGTTCACCACCAACCAGGGTGTTACCTGGGGAAGCAACGGGATCTGCGGCACCTGGTGCAACGCCTCCACTACGTTGACCTCGCCCCTGACCGATCCCTTCCCGGTTCGCGCGTCCAACGGCAACACGCGCTTCAACGTGCCGGTGGGCAACTCTTACGGGCTGATGAACCTGCTGGCGCTCGCGAACGGGCCGAGCAGCTTTACGCTTCCGGCCAGCAAGCATCCCCGGATGCAGCGTTGGCGCGCGGGCATCGAGCGGCAGATCACCAATCATGACCTGCTTTCGGTCGGCTACACGGGTGCTTTCACCAGCGCCATGAACGTAAACGTCAGCGAATCGCTCTTGCCTTCGAATTACTATAATTTCGGCTCCGCACGGCCGGTGAACTCGGCTGGCGCCACGGTCGCCTGCGCCAGCGGCGTGACTAATGCCAGTGCCGCCGGCTGCCTTGAAGATACGAATTTCGGCAACAACGTTCCCAACCCGTTCTATATCGGCAACATGAGCTCGCTGCAAACCAGCAACCCCGCTCTCTACGCCGCCATGAGCACCGTCGGAAGCTTCTTCACCAGCACGACCATCTCCAAGGCTACGCTGCTGAAGATGTATCCTTCGAGCAATTTGACCTTGCCTCACCCGATCGGCCACGAGCGCGAGACGGAATTCGACGTCGCATTCAATCACCGCTTCAGCCGCGGTCTGGTTGCAAATCTCGGATACACTCATTTCGACAGCCGTTTTGCCAACAGCTTCCTGAATGGCTATAACCCGTTCGATTCCGCTATTCCTCAGGCGCTGGTCTGGCAGCCGAACAACATCAATCCGAATCGCATCACTGCCACGTGGGTTTACGATTTGCCGTTCGGGACGGATCGTCAATTCGTCCACAACAAGCTGGCCAGCCTCGTAGTGGGTGGTTGGACCATCTCCGGTAACTATGTCTGGTCGCAGGGATCGCTAATCGGTATGCCGAACGGGTTCTATTATGGCGATCCGAATGGTATCAAAGTGGCGAGCCCGAGCATCGGCCAGATGTTCAACACTGCCGGGTGCGTGGCGCCGGGACAGCCGGCCGGACCCGGCGATACGGTTGTTGCGCTCGGTACTCCCTGCAGTTCGGGCTGGGAAAAGCGCACCGGTTACCAACCGGGCACGTACCAGGTGCGCTCGATGCCGCTCTATGTCGATGGAGTTCGCAATCCGAGCGCCGACCAGTTGAACGGAAGCCTGTCGCGTAACTTCCGCTTCAAGGTCAAAGACCAGGCCGTCACGTTCCAGGTCCGCGGCGACGTTCTGAACGTGATGAACCATTCCTTCATGGGCGGCGTCAACACTGGCCCCACCAGCGGCGTCGGCACCTTCGGAGCAATCACCAGCGCATCCACCGTCCTGAATCGCTTCATCCAGGTTCAAGGCCACATCCGCTGGTAATTCGGCGAGCAACTCGTTAACCTAAGCGGCGTCCCCTCAAATGGGGACGCCGCTTTCTATTTCGGACCATGTCCCAGCCCAGTTCCAGACGCGATATCGGCGCGTTCGTCCTCCTCTGCCTTGCGACGTTCCTGGCCTATGTTCCCGCTTATGGCGGAGGCATGCTGTGGGACGACTCGGGACATGTGACGCGTCCCGATCTCCGCTCGGTCCACGGTCTCTGGCGGATCTGGAGCGAACCCGGCGCAAGCCAGCAGTATTATCCGCTGCTGCACAGCGCGTTCTGGGTGGAGCATGCCGTGTGGGGCGATGCCGTGCTCTGGTATCACCTGCTCAATATCGCCCTGCATGCGCTGGCCGCTTGTCTGGTGGTGAGAATCGTGCGCCGTCTGCGACTCCCGGGCGAATGGCTCGCCGGCCTGCTGTTCGCTTTGCATCCGCTCTGCGTCGAATCGGTGGCGTGGATCTCGGAACAGAAGAGCACGCTGTCCGGCGTATTCTATTTGGCCGCCGCGCTCTCGTATCTGAAGTTCGCCGAGTCGCGTAAACGATCGGCGTATCTGGTCGCACTGGCATTCTTCATCGCGGCGCTGCTGAGCAAGACGGTCACCGCGACACTGCCCGGCGCTCTGCTGGTCGTGATCTGGTGGCGGTGCGGCCGCATCGAGTGGAAGCGCGACGTCGTACCGCTCGTTCCCTGGTTCGTGCTGGGCGCATCGGCAGGAATGTTTACCGCGTGGGCCGAGAGCTCGCTCATCGGCGCGCACGGGGCGGAGTTCGCGCTCACGCCGGTCGAGCGATTCCTGCTTGCCGGACGGGTGCTCTGGTTCTATGCGGGGCGCGTGATCTGGCCGGCCAACCTGACGTTCTTCTATCCGCGCTGGAATCTCGATCCTACGGCGTGGTGGCAGTATCTGTTTCCCGCCGGAGTCATTGCGCTGGCGATTGTTCTGCGGCGCTACCGAGGAGCATTCGCCGCTTTGCTGATTTTCGCCGGGACATTGTTTCCCGTGCTCGGCCTTTTCAACGTCTATCCGTTCCGCTACTCCTACGTGGCCGATCACTTCGCGTATCTCGCGAGTGTGGCGATTTTGATTCCGGTGGCGGCAGTCCTGTCCTCGCTCCCTTACGGTCGCGGCTCCGATCAGACCATGAAATATGTCGTGGGTGCGATCTTAGTCGCAGTGCTTGGCGTGCTGACCTGGCGCCAGGCGGCAACCTATCGCGATGAAGAGACGCTCTACCGCGCCACGCTGGAACGCAATCCCGGCGCATGGCTCGCCCATACCAACCTCGCCAACCGGCTGATCGCCCGTCCCGGCGGCCGCGCCGAAGCGATGACTCATCTCGAAGCCGCGCTCCGTCTCAATCCCGATTTTCCCGAAGCGCATTTGAGCATGGGCAACGCGCTGCTCGAAACGCCGGGCCGGCTTGACGACGCCATCGCCGAATATCGCACCGCCGTCCGCCTCGCTCCCGAATCCGAACGAGCCCACGCGAATCTGGGCAACGCGCTGCTGCAATCCGGCCAATCTGCCGAAGCCATCGCGCAGCTCAACGACGCCCTGCGCATCGACCCGTCCAACGCCGAGGCGCACAACGCCCTCGCCAACGCGCTCTCGCAAATCCCCGGGCGCCTCCCCGATGCCATCGAACATTATCGCCTCGCAATTTCGGCGCGCCCCGATTTCGCCGAGGCGCACAACAACCTCGGCCGCGCCTTCGCCCAGGTGCCCGGCCGCCTCGCCGACGCCATCGCCGAATTCCAGGCCGCCATCCGTATTCGCCCCGATTATTGGTCCGCTCACAGCAATCTTGGCAACGGCCTCTCGCTCGTCCCCGGCCGCCTTCCCGATGCGGTGGAAGAATACCGGACAGCGCTCCGCCTTCGCCCCGATTCCGCCACCGCCCACAACAACCTGGGCTACGCCCTCTCGCACATCCCGGGCAAACTGCCGGAGGCGGTCGCCGAATACCGTGAAGCGCTTCGCCTCAATCCCGATTACGCCGCCGCGCGCGCCAATCTCGCCGCAGCGACGCAATCTAAATAGTTGCCGCGTCGAACTAAGTGTGATTAGCTATTGATCATGCGCACAGTGTTGCTGCTCGTTACGGCCGCCGTGTTGTTCGGCCAGACACCGGACCCGAAGACCATCGCGGACCACCAGAATATGATGGACCAGCTCGGCATCAAGGCGCTGCGCCCCGGTCCGAGCGGCACCGAGAGCGCGCCGAATCACGCCAACTACGACGAGAGCCTGGCGAATCCGTACCCCAACCTCCCCGACGTCCTCACGCTGAAGAACGGCAAGAAGGTCACGAAGGCGTCCGACTGGTGGAGCAAGCGCCGCCCCGAAATCGTGGAGGATTTCGAGCGCGAGGTTCTCGGCCGCATTCCGAAGAACGTGCCCAAGGTGACGTGGGAAATCACCAAGACCGCCGAAGCGAAAGTCGGTGACCATCCCGTGATCGGCAAGCAGTTGATCGGTCACGTCGATAACTCGTCGTTCCCCGAAATCACCGTCGACATGCAGATGACTCTCGTGCTGCCTGCCGACGTGAAAGGCCCCGTCCCCGTGATGATCATGTTCGGCGGCCGAACCATTCCCGAGATTGCCTTCCCCGCGCCGCAGTTCCCCGGACGAGGCGGTCCCGGTGCCGGCCGCGGTTCTGGCGCCGGTCGCGGTCCCGCTGCCGCACCGCCCGTGCCTGCCGAGCCGCCCGCGCTCGAACAGTTGATCGCCGATGGCTGGGGCATGGTGACCCTGAATCCCAATAGCGTTCAACTCGACAGCGGCGCCGGCCTGACCAAGGGCATTATCGGACTCGTCAACAAGGGCCAGCCCCGCAAACCCGAAGATTGGGGCTCACTCCGCGCCTGGGGCTGGGGTGCGTCGCGCGCTCTCGATTACCTCGAAACCGACAAAGCCGTGAACGCCAAGCAGGTCGGCATCGAAGGCGTTTCGCGCTTTGGCAAGGCCGCGCTCGTCACCATGGCATTCGACACGCGTTTCGCCGTCGTGCTGATCGGCTCCTCTGGCGAAGGCGGCGCGAAACTGCACCGCCGCAACTGGGGCGAAGCCGTCGAGAACCTGACGGGCTGGGGCGAGTATCACTGGATGGCCGGCAACTTCCTCAAGTACGGCGCGGCGGAAGCGAGCTTCGGGAGCAAGACGGCCGCCGACCTGCCCGTTGATGCGCACGAACTCATTGCGCTGTGCGCGCCCCGTTTGGCGTTCGTCAGTTACGGGGTGCCCGAGAAGGGCGACGCCAAGTGGCTCGATCACCAGGGCAGCTTTATGGCTGCCGTGGCCGCCGAACCCGTCTACCGCCTTCTCGGCGCCAAGGATCTCGGCGTCACCGAAAGCTACAAGACTGCCAAAATGCCGGGCGTGAACGTCGGGCTGCTCGATGGCCAGCTCGCCTGGCGGCAGCACGACGGCGGACACACCGACGCACCCAACTGGAAATATTTCATCCCATGGGCCGACAAATTCCTGCATTACAATCGCGAGGCGGCTCGCCCGTGAAGCTGCTGATTGCCTGCATCGCCGCGGCGTCGGCGATCTGGGCCCAGGCAGATAAGCCCGCCCCGCGCGTGGACAAGAACTCGCAACTGGCGCACGAGCAACTCCTCGAAAAGGCCAAGCAGGGCCGCATCGACGTCTACTTCGAAGGCGACTCCATCACGCGCCGCTGGGGCGCCACCGATTATCCGCAACTGCTCGACAATTGGAAAACCAACTTCTTCGGCTGGAATGCCGCCGATTTCGGCTGGGGCGCCGATCGCGTCGAGAACATCCTCTGGCGTCTCGAGAACGGCGAACTCGATGGGCTGCATCCCAAAGTCATCGTCCTGTTAGCAGGCACTAACAACGTCGGCAGCCGCGTGCCGGCGGATATCGATGCCGCCGTCGAAAACATTACGAAAGGTTTGCAGGCGGTTCTCAACCTGATACGGTCGAAGGCGCCCGACGCGGTAATCGTCGTCACCGCGATTTTTCCGCGCAACGATAATCCCGCAGTCATGCCCGAGATCGACCGCATCAACGCCAACCTCGCCAAAATGGCCGACGGCCGGAAGTTCCGATACCTGAACGTCAACGACAAACTCGCCGGCCCCGACGGGACACTTTTCGAAGGCATGATGAACGCCAATGACAAGCTGCATCCCACGCTCAAGGGGTATCAGGTGTGGGCCGACGCCCTGAAACCGATCCTCACCGAACTGCTCGGTCCGCCTGCAAAAGACGACCTCGCGCCACCGCCGACCGGCGATCCTTCCGCCCGTCGCTGACGGCTCTCGCCGAATGTAAAACCACCTTTTCTGCAACCACCGGCACCTCGGAACTGGAAATTTTTCAGCAATCTTCTTGCATGTGTCGGTAAATCCGACATATACTCTGCCAACAGTGGCTCAAATCGGGCCTTGTTGGCCTATGTCTCCGAGGGAGGGGTTTGTACATGCAGAGTTTGCGTTCCATCGCTACCCTTTTGTGCCTCGCCGCGCTTTCCGCCGGCCTCGCATTCTCACAGGCAGTCAATGGCACGATCGTCGGCACGGTTACGGATGCTTCCGGCGGCGCCATCGTAAATGCCAAAATCACTCTTACTGAAACGAACACAAAAATCGTTCACAGCAAGCTGACCAATGAGGCCGGAGTTTATGGCTTTCCGGAGATGCCTCCCGGGATGTACGAAGTTTCCGCGGAAATGCCCGGCTTCAAGCGCGAAGTGAGAAGCGGGATCGTCCTGGCAGCCAACACCAGCCCGCGCGTGGACATGCAGTTGTCTCCCGGCGAGGTGAATCAGACCATCGAAGTTACTGGCGCCGCGGCCATTCTGCAGACGGAACGCGCCGACACCGGCCGCTCGATGGATGCGCAACTCGTGGAGGAATTACCGCTCGGTGTCAATCGCAACTTCCAGAGTCTGTTGGACCTGGTGCCGGGTACCGGGGTTGAGACGTTTCAGCATTCGCAGTTCTTCAATGCTTCGAGTTCGCTGCAGACGAATGTCAACGGCCAACCTCGCCAGGGCAATAACTATCAGATCGAGGGCATCGACAACAACGAGAAAACGGGCCTTCTCCAGATTCTGATTTCGCCGGCCGAAGCCATCCAGACCGTCAGCGTCTCTACGACCAACCACGATCCCGAGTTAGGCCGCTCGGCCGGGGCCGTCGTGAACGTGATGATCAAATCCGGCACCAATAATTTCCACGGTTCGGCATACGAGTTCCTGCAGAACAGCGCCTTCGACGCGCGCTCGTACTTCAATCCTTCGGTCGGCCATCTGGCGTACAACTACTTCGGTGGAAATATCGGCGGCCCCATCAAGCACAACAAGCTGTTCTTCTTCGCTAACTATCTGCGCACGCTCGACCACGAGGCGAATACGAACCAGACGAACATCCCGTCCGTGCCATTCCGCACGGGCGATCTCAGCGGCGATCCGACGCACATCGTCTACGATCCTACGACCGGCAAGCAGGATGGATCGGGCCAGAACCGCACGCCATTTCCCGGCAACATCATTCCCGGCAACCTCATCAATCCGGTATCGGCGAAGCTGATGGCGCTGCTTCCCGCCACCAATGAGAACTTCAACCCGACCTCGCAGACCAACGACTACTTTGCTCTTCTTCCCGCGCGGAAGCACAACAACCAGATCGATTCCAAGATCGATTGGAATCTGTCCGACAAGGACCGCGTGAGCGGCCGCTTCAGCTTCGCCCGCCCGGTCACTTTCCAGGCACCCGTCTTCGGCGACGCCGGCGGCCCCGCGCAGGGCGCGTTCGAAGGCACCGGCCAGCAGAAGACCTACAGCACGGGACTGAACTGGAACCGCACGATCACGCCGACTGTGTTGACCGAAGTTCGTCTCGGCGTGGCGCATTATCACAACGATGCCTTCCAGAGCGACTACGGCAAGAACGATTCCGACGCGATCGGCGTCCCCGGCGTAAATCTCGGACCTTTCACCAGCGGCATGGTCGGCATCACCATCAACGGCTACTCCAGTCCGCTGTTTGGCTATTCGGCCAGCCTGCCGTGGGATCGCGCCGAAGCCAACATCGACATGGTCAACTCCTGGACCAAGGTCGCGCACAATCACACCATCAAGTGGGGCGTCGATATCCGCCGTATCCGCGACGACTTGTTACAGGATCAGACGTTCAGCCCGCGCGGCGTCATCACCTTTGGGACCAATCAGACCGCGCTGCAGACCTGCACTAACGTGCCCGCGTCCGGTCCGCCGTCCGGTTGCTCCGGCTCTTCGCAGGGCCTCGCCAACGATATGGCGAGTTTCCTGCTCGACGTGCCAAGCCAGGTGGCGCGCGACGTGAATACGTATTTTCCGGCTCTGCGCACGACCCAGGTATTCGGGTATGGCGCGGATAACTGGCAAGTATCGCCGAAACTGACTCTCAACCTCGGGTTGCGCTGGGAATACTATCAGCCGCCCACGCCGCATTTCCCCGGCGGTTTCTCGAATTACGATCCGAGCAACAACACGCTCGTCCTCGCCGGAATCGGAGGCAACCCCTCAAATATGGGAGTGGTTTCGCATTACAAGTACTTCGCGCCCCGACTCGGCGTGGCTTACCGCCTGACGCCGAAGACAGTCATTCGCGCTGGTACCGGTATCAGCTATACGCCTTTCCCGGATAATACCTGGGGTTATAACTTCCCGGTCCGCTCAAACAACCAGTATGTGGCGCCCAGCGGCACTGACAACTACGCAGCTGCGCAATTGCCGAATGGCAAGGCTCCGACCTTCCAGAACGGCTTCCCGGCGCCCGATCCGGTGGTGGTTCCCTCGAACGGAATCATCACCAACCCCAATCCGACCACGTCGGAAATCGTGATCCGTAAAGATTACCGCAACGGCTACATCGAAACCTGGAACTTCGCCGTGCAACAGCAACTGCCAGCGAACTTCAATATCGACGTGGCGTATGTGGGGAGTCACGGCGTCGATACTCCGGCTCAGAACAATCTAAATGCCGGTCAAATCATTGGCGCCGGCAGCGCCGGTCAACCTTACTTCGTAAAGTATGGTCAGACTGCGGCAGTTACTCTGTACTTCCAGGGCTTCTCGTCGAGTTACAACTCCCTGCAAGTCAAGTTAGACCGTGCTTTCCGCGCCGGCTTCCGCATGACCACCGCCTTCACCTGGCAGAAGGCCATGGACTTCGAGCAGGGCGACGATGGCGTCCTGTCGTTCTACGCCGGTCAAGGCCTGCAGCGTAACTACGCGCGCGCCGACTTCGACCGTACCATCAACTACGTTCAGAGCTTCCTCTATGATTTGCCGGTCGGTCAGGGCAAGCATTTCCTGTCGCACGGGCTCGCCGGTAAGATCGTCGGCGGCTGGCAATTGTCGGGGATCTTCCAGTTCCGCACCGGCACGCCGCTCACGTTTACAGGTAGCAACAGCCTCAATCTGGGCTCCGGCGGCACGGCAACTTTGGATCAGATCGCGCCTGTCAATATTCTGGGCGGGATCGCCGCCGGGAATCCGTGGTTCGACACCGCCAGTTTCGCCAAGTCTGCCACTAACGTACAGGGCAGCACCGGACGCAACATCTGGAGCGGCCCGAATCTCTGGGGCACCAGCGCCGGCTTGTCGCGAACGGTCGTTCTTCGGGAACAGATGAAACTCCAACTCAAGCTCGAGACTTTCAACACGACCAACACGCCGCAGTTCTCGAACCCGAACACCGGTTTCGGTTCCAACTTCGGCTTCATCACCGGCACCCTCAGTTCCGGCACCGGAGTCAACGGCACCGGCGGCGGCCGCGCCGTCCAGCTCGGCGCCAAGTTCTCGTTCTAGAAATACAACTGCACCGGCGGCAAAGACCGCCGGCGTTACCAGCTCCGGTAATGCCGGCGGTCTTTGCCGCCGGTTCTTTTTCCTGAGATTCCGTGGACAATCGCGGCACTATCCAGTGTTTACTGGCGCCGACGTTTCCCCCATTGGACCCCTGAACGATACCCGATATTCGTAACGTGGCGCGCCGCACGGAACAGAATACTCGTCCAACCAAGCATCGCCGATATGCTCGCCGACGCCATTGTTTACGGAGAAACTACAGGGCGCTACGACCTCCTCGCCTGGGCGATCATGCCCGACCACGCTCATCTCGTGCTCGTGCCTATCAGGCCACTGGCTGCCACAATGCGCTGGACTGCCAATCGTGCGAACACAATCTCAGGTGTCAAGAACGTCCCCTTCTGGGCGACGCGAATACTATGACCGTTGGATGCGCTCCGAACCACAGCTTTCCGAAACCATCACCTACGTCGAGGAGAATCCCGTTCGACGAGGCCTCATTGGCAGTGCTGCCGATTGGCGGTGGTCGAGTGCCCACGCCGCCGTTACCGGATGATCTCCAAATAATCCAGACCCGCTAACTCGCCCCCGTTCGGCTCGCCTTCGATCCGAATCTCATCGCCCGGCCGCAGCGCGATCCCCGCGATGGTGCGCCGCGTGGACGTAGACGAATCCAGTCGCATCGATGGCACCCGCAGATCGGCCGCCCACTCATCCACCAGTTGCTTCCCGACCCACACCTTGTAATGCGCCACTCCGTTCGATTGGTCGAAGTACTCCACCCGCAGAGTGTACCAGCCCGCTTCGCCCGTGAAGTTCAACGACGCCGTACATGCCCCCGCGCCCGCCGCGCACGCCACACCCTTGCCGCCCGACGCATCTTCCGACGGCATAACGTCGCGCGTAGTGTACCCCTTGAGCGTCATCGCCTCGGCCTCATACCGCCCCGGCCAGTGCCCGACTCGCCCCTTTGCATCGGCGATCTTCGACATCTTCTGGAAGTACACGTCGACCGCATCGCGCCACACCGCCGCCTGCCCGGCCTGATATTCCAACTGCGCCAGGATCGTCTGATAGCGATGCTCATCGACCAGACCGCGCAGCGTCTTCCACTGCCGCGCATACCCCGCCACCGCGTCCGCGCCCTCGTAGTGCGAATCGTAAATGTACTGCACGACCGTCTTCCCGTTGTGCAGTTTGTAGCTGTACGGCACGTGATGCAGGAACAGCAGCAGATCGTCAGGACACGTCGCCAGCGATTCGTACATCTGCGCCACAGGCTTCCGGTATTGGCCGATGTAGCCCGTGCCCGTCGCCACCGTGCGATCCATGCCGGCGCCGTTCTCATCGGCGCGATGCCATTGGCCCCAGCCGTTGCGCTCCGACGCCTCGATGTTCACGCCGTAATGGTTGCCCGTAATGTCGGTCAGGGTCTGCAGCCCCAGCGGCCCCGTGTAATTCTCGTACGTGCGCCAACTGCTGAGTTGCATCGACGAAATCGTCTCGTCGACTTTCGGATCGCTCCCGAACGTGAGTTTGGTCCACTCGTCGGCGATGCGCCGCGACGTCAGATCGGGGTTCCACGCCAGCCGCCCATACCCGTACAGATTCGACTGCGACAGATGATTGCCGCTCCAGTTGTCGTCGAGCCCGATATTCACCACGCCCACGAAGCCGCCCAGAGGACGTCCGAACGTCTTGCCCGCGGCCAGCGCCTTCACCGGAGTCGGCGCCGCGCCCTTCGCATGCATGTCGAAGTCGAGCACATCCTTCCACATCGGCACCAGAAATACGTTGTGCTTGGACTGGCCGAAATACTCCTGCGTCACCTGCAGTTCCATCGCCTGATTCGTCTTCTCCAGCGCGCCCACCAGCGGCGACGCCGGTTCGCGCACCTGGAAATCGATGGGGCCGTTCTTGATCTGCACGATCACGTTGTCGTCGAACTTGCCGTCGAGGTCGTGGAAATTGTCGTACGCCGCGCGGCCGCGATCGTTCTTCGGATTGTTCCAATCCATGTGATGGTCGTACACGAAGCCGCGATAGAACAGGATTCCCCCGTGAGGCTTCAGCGCGCGGGCCAGTAGATTCGCGGCGTCCGCATGCGAGCGCCCATATGTGGCCGGACCCACGCGGCCTTCCGAATCGGCCTTCAGGACGACACCGGCGAGGTCTGGCACGGACTTATAGATTTCGTCGAAGCGCGCCTTCCACCAGTCCGCGACCTTCGGGTCGACGGGATCGAACGTGTCCATCCCTCCGATTGATTTCGGACTCCCGAAATCCACCGCGATCATCACCCGGACTCCCCACGGGCGAAACGCATCGGCAATGCGCGCGATGTGTTGGATCAACTCCGGCGTCAGGATCTTCGGATTCGCGTTCACGTTGTTGATGGAGCAGCCGTTGATCCCCAGCGACGCGAGCAGCCGGCCGTAATCGCTGACGCGGCTCATGTCCTCACGCGATTTCAGCGCATCCCAGAAAATGGACCGGCCGCCGTAGCCGCGCTCGATCGTGCCCTCGAGGTTGTCCCACTGATTCACCCAGCGCAGTGGCGCGTACGGCGCGTCGTGTTCATCCAGCGTGGCGATGGGCTCGCTCAACGCGATTTTCCGCAGCAGCGCGAAGGCGCCGTACAGCGCGGCACGCTCGTCTCCGCCCGCGACCACGATGTACCGCCGCGCTCCCGACACGACCGTCTTCAGCAGGTAAGCGTCGGGACCCAGTGTGGCTGTCAGGTGCAGTTCCGGCGCGAGTTGCGCGACGGTGCCGATCACGATCGCGTTCTCTTTCGGCAGTCCCGTTTCGGCGCGCAGCGTCCGGCCGGTCATGCCGCGCAATCCGCGAATCATCTCGTGCTGTGCGCTCGTCTCTAACACCGAAGGCGCAGCCACCGACACCACCGCCGGTAGCGCGGGCGGGTTGTCCAAAGGAGCATATCGAAGCCAGGCGTTATATCCCGTCTCGGCGTGGAGCGCGGACAACGCCGCAAGAATTAGCAATAGCTTCATAACGTTTTCTCCTTCGACAACCTTCGCAGGCCGGAGGCCTACGCTACGAATTCACTCCCGACGCCAAATACCCGCCGTCCACCGCAATACATTGCCCCGTCAGAAAACTCGCCGCGTTACTCGCAAGCATGACCGTGATTCCCACCAGTTCCTCGGGCTGGCCGAAGCGCCGCATAGGCGTCCGCATCAGAATCTCTTTTCCGCGCGCCGTCCCCGTGACGAGCCGGCCGTTCATCTCGGTCGGGAACACGCCCGGAGCGATCGCGTTGACCGATATGTTGTCCGCCGCCCACTCGCATGCCAGGCTGCGCGTCAACGACAGGATCGCCGTCTTCGCCGCGCAGTACGCCGCCACCTGATGGAACGATAAGAACGATCCCAGCGACGCTATGTTGACGATCCGCCCGCGCCCGCTCTGCGCCAGGCAGCCGTAAAACGACTGACAGGCCCGCAGCACGCCATTCAAATTCGTGTCCATCAGCGCCGACCATTTCTCTTCCGACACTGTCGCCGTCGGCTCCTTGAACGTATACCCCGCCGCGTTGATCAGAATGTCGACCCGCCCGAATTCGGCCATGACCGAATCGCGTAGCGCGTCCAGAGACTCGCGTTTTGTAGCGTCCGCTGTGTGCCGCAACGTGCGACGGCCCGCCGATTCGATTTCCTGCGCCGTCGCGTCGATCTCGCTGGCCCGCCTACCCGCCGGAATCACGTCCGCGCCGTGTGCCGCCAAGCCCAAAGCCAGAGCCTTGCCGATCCCGCTCGTGCCGCCGATCACCACGGCCACCCGATCCCGAATGCACAAGCTGTCGGTCATACGCTGACGAAGATCGCGCCGTCCTCCACCGTCAATTCGACTCCCGCCGATTGCGCCGCTTCCTGCAGCGCCGCCTGCAGCATCGCCACCGGGTCGGGACCTACCGCCAGCCGGCGCATTAATCCCTCGCCTTTTTTCGCGCCGACCGTCAGCATCACTTTCAGCCCTCGCCGTTTGCATCGCACCGGCGTGCCGTCGGGCAGTTTCACATTCATCGGCTTCAGGTACGCGTCCATGTAATGCACGCCGATCCCCGACTTGTCGGCCGTATGCTCGGGCATCTTTTCAGCCGCCGCCGGGTTGACGTCACACACTTTGGTTTTCATATCGTTTGCTCAAGTATTCGTCCATCGCGCCGCGAAACGCGCGAATATGATCCGGCGTGCTGCCGCAGCACGCGCCCAGAATCGACGCACCGGCGTCCAACAAAGCCGCCAGTCCGACGACCATCTGCTCGGGCGTCTCGTCGTACACCACCTGCATGTTGATCAACTTCGGCTGGCCGGCATTCGGCTGCACCATTACCGGCAAACTCGTCGACTCGCGATACCGCAGCACCGCCTGCCGCGCGCGCACCATGTCCATGCCGGTGCCGCAATTCAGAGCCACGATGTCCGCGCCGTTGTCTTCCATGAACTGCGCCGCGCGCTCCGGATCGATCCCCATCATGGTGCGGAACGTCGACCCGTCAAGCGTCACATCGTACGCCATCGACCCGATCACGCATGCCGCGCCCGCCTTCTTCGCCGCCGCGATCCCGATGGCCAGTTCTTCCAGCCCGGTCTGCGTCTCGATGATGATTGCGTCCGCGCCGCCATCCACCAGCGCCTGCGCCTGCTCCTCGAACGCCTCGCGGACCTGGTCTTCGGTGAAATCGCCGTACGGTTCCATCAGGCCGCCGAACGGGCCGATGTCGCCGATCACGTACCCGTCGCGTCCGCCGAACGCCTGCCGCACAATCTCCACCGCGGCCCGATTGATCTCCACTGCCTGACCGGCGTTGCCATGCCGGTTGAGCATGATCCGCGACCCGCCGAACGTGTTCGTCAGAATGCAATCCGACCCTGCGTCCGCATAGCGCCGCTGAATCGCCAGCACGCGCTCCGGGTGCGTCAGGTTCCACGCCTCGCCGCAGTTGCCCTGTTCCAGTCCGGCCAGCATCAACTGCGTGCCCATGGCGCCGTCTCCCAGCAGCGGGCGCTCTCTAATTGTTTCCAGCAGAGGTCTTTTCATCGGCTTTGTGTAACGCGTAATGTATGGTTTCGAGCGCCAGTCCCCATTTGTGCTCCCGGCTGGACTCATCGCAGTAGCAGCCCGCACCCGTCGACGTCCGGCGCCAGGCCAGCACCTCGTCCAGCGGACGGCCCAGCAGCGGCGTCTCCCGCGCGATCGCTTCCATCATCGGACCCGCATTCGCCAGATATTGGCACATATACTGGTGGCCCGTGTCGCCCGGCGCCGGCACGCATCGCTGCTCGCGAATCGGGAACCCCTCGTCGCGCTGTCCGAGTTTCACGAAGTAATCGAACGCCAGTGGACGCCCCATGTTGGTGCAGGTCGTGCCGTCGTACCGGAATCGCGCGTCAATCGTGCCGTCGGCGTGGCGCTCCAGCGATAGCCGTTCCGCGGCCCACCGCTTCAGCGCCTTCAGATTCACCGAGTACGATTGCAGCGGCAACTCCAGTCCGGGCAGGTGCCGCCGATATCCCGTCCGCCGATAATCGCACGGCGTGAACGAGCAGTTCTCGCACGGCACCAGATCCGATAGCTTGCGCGTGCGCTCCACATGCCGCGTCAATCCGAACACCGCGATCTGCGATTTCTTCGGCACCAGCGCGCCGCTCGACAGCACTTTCAGCGGACCCGGCAAGTCATGGCCGAGCAACTCCGCCAGTCGCACCTGCTCCCCGATGTCCCATTCCGAATACCCGGGACTGTAATGCGGCAGCACGGCCATCCGCTGGTGCTCGACCCAGCCGCACAGTTGCGCGCCGGCCCGCGTAGTCAGGTGCTCCACCACCGCCGACGCGTAGACTTCCAGGAAAAAATATTCGTCGGGCTTTTCTTCGCGCCAAAGCTGCTGTGCGTATTGCTCGGCTTCGGGTCCCGCGCTCACCGCCGCCAGCACCGCGCTATGCGCGCCCGACTCGTCCAGCGTCATGTGCAGTCGCTTGCTCGTGAAGGTTTCGCCGTTCAGGACGATCGTCCCGCTGCCCAACTCGAATTGCGCGACCTCGCGCGTGTGGATCCACGGACGCCCGTGCTCCGCATACCACTCGCGCGCTCCCTCGGCCAGTTCCTGTGCGCGACCGCCCGGCAGGAAATCGCGCGGATACCCCAGCAGGCGCATGTACTCGGTGGTCTCGATGCAGACCTCGATCATGCCGCCCCCACCGCGTGGAACTGGCAGCCGTCCACGAAGAAATCGAAAAATCCCGGATGCGTTTCCAGGCGGCAGAACTCGACCCGCCGCACCGTCTCTTCCAGTTCCTGCCGCTTGGCCCGGGAGAGCAGCGCCATCGTCGCGCCCTCGATCGCCGCATTGCCCACCTGCACGATCTTGGATTTCGCGATCCCCGGAATCAGTCCGATGCGCGCCGCCGCGTCTACGTCCAGATGCCGTCCGAATCCCCCCGCCAAGTAGAATACATCCACGTCCTCAAAGCCGATCCCGAAATTCGAGAACACCGTCTGCAGGCCCGCGACATTTGCTCCTTTGGCCTGCGCCAGTTCGTTCACATCGCCTTCCGTGAAGTAGATGTTATTGGCCTCGTCCAGCACGATGCGCTTCACGTCGTCCTCGAACCGTCCGCGATTGTTCATCCGCCCGGTGCGCATCAGTTCGCTCATCAGCGATACCAGCCCCGACCCGCAGATGCCCTGAGGCGCGCCCCCGCCGATCACGTCCAACTCGAATTCGCCGTCGTCGCGGATGCGCACGCTCTCGATCGCGCCGTCCAGCGCCGGCATCCCGCACGCGATCGCGCCGCCTTCGAACGCCGGACCCGCGGGACACGACGCCGCCAGGATGCGCCCCCGGTTGCCCACGATCAACTCGGTGTTCGTGCCGATGTCCATCACCGCCACGATGCGATCCTCGTGCGCCACATCGACCGCCAGCATGCAGGCCGCCGCATCCGCGCCCACATGTCCGCTGATGATCGGCGCGCCGTACACCGCCGCCTCGGGATGGATCGGCAGCAGGCAGCGCCGCCCGGTCTCAACCAGACTCGTCGACGCCCGCTTCCCCTCCGCCATCTCGATCTCCGTGACCGACTGGTAAGGACTCTGCCCGATCGAATAAACGCTGTACCGGAAGAACAGATCGCGCATCGTCGAATTGCCGACCACCACCATCTCGCGGATCGATTTCGGATCCACCGGCAGTTCCTCGATCGCGTGGCTGAGATATCCGGCCAACATCCGCCGCAGCAGCTTTCCCGGATGCAGCGTGTCGTAGTGAATGCGCGCCATCACGTCGCTGCCGCCGAAACGCTGCGGATTCTCGAACGACGTGTCGGCCACCAGTTCGCCCGTCTCCAGATTCAGCAGGCGCAGCACGACCGTCGTAGTCCCCAGGTCCATCGCCAGGCCGTAGTCCGGGCGCGCGTCGAACGTGTCGAACAGGGGCAGTCCCACGGCCTGCCGCTCGATCCGCATGTGGCCGCGCCGCATCGTGTGGCAGCGAATTTCGCCGCCGACGCTCGCGACACTCGTGCGGCATGACAACCGAAACGGTCCGCTCAAGTGGCTTTCCCGATCGGCAGGCTCGGACAGGTACTCCATGCCCTCGGTCACTTCCACCATGCACTCGCGGCACTTGCCCTGCTTCTGGCAGGACGTCGGCACGTGAACCCCCACGCGCTCCGCGCAATCGAAAATGGTCGCGCCGAGTGGAGCCTCGGTGCTGGTGCCGTTGATGGTGAGTATTGCCGCCACGTGGAAAATCGCAGGCCGGGGGCCTACGCTACTCCGCTTCTAACTCCGCCCGGACAGCTTCCGCCACTTCCTCGGCGGAGCCTTCGCGCTCCTGCTCGTCGCTCCACCGCCACTGCGCCAAATAGTCGTCCGACCCCTGTAGGCCGCGCTGTCCGGCCAATTGGTCGATGCGCTCCATGAAGCGCGCGGGCAGTTGTACGGTGACTTCGTCCAGGCCGTCGTCAGCCTTGATTTGCGACGGAACTTCCTGCCAGTACAGAATCTTGTACGTTGCCATTTTCTTCGCTTCTTGCCGCCGCGAGGCGGAGGAACAGGTCTACCGCTGCCGATGCATTCGCGCCATATCCGTCGGCGCCAATTTCGTCGGCGAACATCTGGCTGATCGGCGCGCCGCCTACTGCCATCTTAATATCGCCGCGGCCCGCCGCCTGAAAGCCGTCGATCACCGTCTTCATATAGGTCATCGTGGTGGTCAGCAGCGCGCTCATTCCAATGATGTCGGGATGAAACTTGTCCGTGGCCGCCATGAACTTGTCCACGCTCTGGTCCACCCCGATATCGTAGACCTCGAAACCCGCGCCCTCGGCCATCATGCAGACCAGATTCTTGCCGATATCGTGCAGATCGCCGCGTACCGTCCCCATCAACAGCGTGCCGATGCGTTTCGTCGTGCTATCCTTGGCGCTCAACAGCGGTTTGAGCACGCCCATTCCCGCTTTCATCGCGCGCGCCGCGATCAGCACTTCCGGCACGTACAGCACGTTGTGCTTGAAGTCTTCGCCCACCACGCTCATGCCGGCGATCAGGCCCTCGTTCAGAATTTCCTGGACCGCGCGCCCCTCCGCCAGGGCGTCCTTGGTCATCTGCTCGACTTCCTTGGCATTGCCCTCGTACAACAACTGATTCATCAGGGCGTAATCAACCATTCGCGACCCCTTGTGTGATCGTGCGGCTGGCGTTGAATTCGTCCAGCGCTTCCAGCATCGCGACGATATTTTCGCGCGGCATCCCGGGACTCGTGCCGCCGCCGACCGACAAAATCATTCCTTCGCCCTCGCCGCCTTCCAGCACATCCAGCGTGGCTTCTTTCACCTCGTCGGGCGTACCGCGCACTGCGATCTCGAGAGGATTCACGTTGCCCATCAGGCACATCCGGTCGCCCACACGCCGCTTCACCTCGCGGATATCCTTCTGCTTGCCCCAGTTCAGCACGTTGAACCCGGCATCCGGCAGATGATCCAGGCAGGCGTCCACTTCGGCATCGTTGTGGTACACCTTGATCCAGTCCTCGGGGAACGCGTCACAGATTCGCTTCAGGTAAGGATGCGCGAACTCCATGTAGTGCTCTTCGTTGATGAAGCCCACGATGTCGTCCAGGATGAAGATGCTCTCCACCGTGTCGCCCATGACCTTGTGCTGCGCCTTCAGCCAGTCGATGACCACGCGCGTGCAGAGGTCGATCAGCTTGTGCGCGCCTTCCGGATTCTCCACCAGGTCGATCATGAAATGCGTGGTGCCGCGGACGAATCCCGCTGTGCACAGCGGACCGCGCGCCGTCACCATCGGCAGAATATAACCGGCGTCCAGGATGCGCTGCCGGTGCATGCCTATCCGGTGCAGCGTCAGCGCGGCAAACGCGTCGGCGTCCACTTCGTATTCGGGGAAATTGTCGATATCTTCGAGCCGGTACAGCGTGTGATATTCGCTCGGGGTATTGTCCTGCCAAAACTTGATTTTCGCGCCGAGAACGGAAGGCTCCGCCGCCATCCCATATTCCATCCACCAGGACGGAACAAAGATGATGTCGGGAAACTCCTGCATGATTTTCAGATTCGCTTGGAACCAGACCTCGGGGTCCAGATAATAGTCCAGGTGCTTGATTCCCAGGTACCCTGGCATCCACGGGCTGTCGATGATCATCGCCATCGGCACTTTGTCCAGCTTCTCCAGCCGGGCGGCCCGTTTGAACGTCTCCCACTGTTTCGGCAACATTAGTTTTATGGTACAACAATATTGGCAAATCGCAATTATATGTCGCTCCCTCACGGTCGCGGCTCCGATCCGAGCCGCGACCGTAAGGGAGCGTTTTTGCTTTGCGATACGGCCGAAGAGTGCCTACTTCGGGGCGATCACTTTCTCGGGATGCACCACCAGATTCTCGATGAAGAATTCCATCATGTGCTGGTTGTTCACTCCGCTGTGACCCTGGTCGGGACCCACCTGGACTTCGAAACTCTTGCCGGCGCTTTGCAGCGCGCGAATCAGTTGCATCGAATTGGTGGGGTGCACGTTGTTATCCGCGGTCCCGTAATACAGCAGCAGGCGGCCGCGCAAATCCTTCGCGAAGTTCATGGCGTTACCGGCTTCGTAGCCCTCCTTGTTCCCCTCGGGGATCCACATGTAACGCTCGGTGTAAATCGAGTCGTAGTTATACCAGGAGGTCGGTGGCGAAGAAGCCGACGCGGCCGTAAACACATCCGGGTGTCGGAGAATCTCCATGGCCGACGTGTACCCGCCGTATGAGGTGCCATAGATCCCCACACGCGCCTTGTCGAAATACGGCCGGTCCCAGAGTGCTTTGATGCCTTCCGCCATATCGTCCATCTCGGTGACGCCCAGCTTGAGGTAGATGGAATCCAACACGCGCTTGCCCATGCCCGGCATGGCGCGGGAGGAGAGCGAGACGACCAGGAACCCGTATTCGGTCATCGCGCTCGGAGTGGCAAAATTTTCGGTGGGCAC
>Ga0105240_10001776_pt1 | contig 36388 bp, 28 predicted proteins | sample KBSC54metaG_FD_80426 | JGI IMG/M metagenome (GOLD analysis project Ga0105240, IMG submission 80426) | Corn rhizosphere microbial communities from Kellogg Biological Station, Michigan, USA - KBS C5-4 metaG | ecosystem: Host-associated > Plants > Roots > Rhizosphere > Soil | place: Michigan, USA... | reverse complement strand
TCCCGGCCGCCGCGGCGGTGAATTCTTCGTCGACGGAAAACGGGTCGCCATCGACTCGCCGCGCGACGCCATCGCCGCCGGCATCGGCTTCTGTTCCGAAGACCGCAAGAAGGAGGGCGCCATCCTCGACCTGTCGGTGCGCGACAACATCATCCTCGCGCTGCAGGCCCGCAACGGCCTGCTGCATGTGATTCCGCGCAAGCGCCAGCAGCAGATCGCGGCCGACTATGTCAAATGGCTGGGCATCAAGACGGCCGACATCGAAACCCCGATCGGCCTGCTGTCCGGCGGCAACCAGCAGAAGGCCTTGCTGGCGCGCTGGCTGGCGACCGATCCCCACATGCTGATCCTGGACGAACCGACGCGCGGCATCGACGTGCGCGCCAAGCAGGAGATCATGGATTACGTCATGGCCTTGTGCCGCAAGGGCATGTCCATTCTTTTCATTTCTTCCGAAATCCCCGAAGTCCTGCGCTGCAGCGACCGCATGCTGGTGCTGCGCGATCGCCACGGCTGCGGCGAATACCTGCGCGGCGAGCTGGATGACGCCTCGGTGCTGCAGGTGATTGCGGGAGAATCAGCATGAGCGCATCAATGAATTCCAATCTGATTTCCAACAACAATGCATCTTCCGGCCTTGCCATTGCCACCCGGCTGCGACGTGCCTTGTTGCACCCGCTGAGCCGGCCGCTGGGTGCGCTGGCGGTGTTGCTGCTGATCGACTTCTTCATGATCCCGGGCTTCTTCCGGATCGAGATGAAGGACGGCCATCTTTACGGCAGCGTGATCGACATCGTCAATCGCGCGGCGCCGCTGATGCTGGCGGCGCTGGGCATGACGCTGGTGATCGCCACGCGCGGCATCGACATTTCGGTCGGCGCGGTGGTGGCGATTTCGGGCACGATCGCAGCGATGCTGATCGGTGGCACCATGGTCGTCAACAACGGTGTGCCGGAATACGTCAGCAACATCCCGATGGGCTGGGCGCTGGCCGCCGCGCTCGGCGTGGCGCTGCTGTGCGGCGCGTGGAACGGCCTGCTGGTGGCGACGCTGGGCCTGCAACCGATCATCGCCACGCTGATCCTGATGGTGGCCGGACGCGGACTGGCGCAACTGCTGACCGACGGCCAGATCATCACGGTGTATTACAAGCCGTTCTTCTATCTCGGCAGTGGTTACCTGTGGGGTTTGCCGTTCTCGCTGTTCATCGTCGCCGGGATGTTCGTGGTGCTGGCGCTGCTGATGCGCAAGACGGCGCTGGGGCTGTTCATCCAGTCGGTTGGCATCAATCCGGTGGCGTCGCGCCTGGCCGGCATCCGCACCGCGGCGCTGATCTTTTTCGTCTACATCTTCTGCAGCCTGTGCGCCGGACTGGCCGGGCTGATGATCAGCGCCAACATCAAGAGCGCCGACGCCAACAACGCCGGCCTGCTGCTGGAACTGGACGCCATCCTGGCGGTGACGCTGGGCGGCACCTCGCTGGCGGGCGGCAAGTTCAGCCTGGTCGGCAGCGTGATCGGCGCCCTGATCATCCAGGCGCTGACGTACACGATCTACTCACTGGGCGTGCCGCCGGAAGTCAACATGGTGGTCAAGTCGGTGGTGGTGTTCCTGGTCTGCCTGTCGCAGTCGCCCGAATTCCGTCGTCTGCGTTTGTTCAAATCCGGCAACCAAGCCTAAGCATTCAGGAAAAATCATGACGAATTTTCGCTCCCTGTTGGCGACGCCATACTTCACCTCGTTGGTCACCGTCGCCTTGCTGGCGGTGCTGTTCGCGATGGGCTCGGTCGCCTATGACGGTTTCTTTTCGGTGCAGGTGGTATTGAACCTGTTGATTGACAACGCCTTCCTGCTGGTGATCGGCATCGGCATGACCTTCGTGATCCTGTCCGGCGGCATCGATCTGTCGGTCGGTTCGGTGTTGGCGCTGACCACGATGATTTCGGCCTATCTGTTGCAATCATGGCATTGGCATCCGTTGCTGGTGATCGTCTGCGTGCTGGCGCTGGGCGGCCTGTTCGGCGCGGCGATGGGCGTGCTGATCCACTTTTTCAAGCTGCAGCCCTTCATCGTCACGCTGGCCGGGATGTTCCTGGCGCGCGGGCTGTGTTATCTGATCAGCATCAATTCGATCACCATCGACGACCCGTTGTTCGTGACGATGTCGCAGACGCGGCTGGAGTTGGGATTAGGTGACGCCTTCATCTCGCCCAGCGTGGTGATCGCGGTGCTGATGCTGGTGCTGGCGATTTACCTGGCGCATTACACGCGCTTCGGCCGCGCGGTCTATGCCGTCGGCGGTAACGAGCAGTCGGCCCTGCTGATGGGTTTGCCGGTGGGCCGCACCAAGGTGGCGATTTATGCATTCAGCGGTTTCTGCGCGGCGCTGGCGGGTGTATTGTTCTCGTTCTACATGCTGTCCGGGTACGGCCTGCATGCGCAGGGCACCGAACTCGACGCCATCGCCGCGGTGGTCATCGGCGGCACCTTGCTGACGGGCGGTTACGGTTACGTGGCCGGTACGCTGACCGGAGTGCTCATTCTGGGTGTGATCCAGACGTTGATCGCCTTCGACGGCACGCTGAGCTCCTGGTGGACCAAGATCGTGATCGGCGTGCTGCTGTTCGTGTTTTGCCTGGCGCAGCGGCTCATGTCGCTGGGCGCGGCCAAGGCGGCAGATGCGAATGGCGCCGCCGACGCCGTCAAACCGTCCGTACAGGCGGCTTGAGGCATCTGGAAAATACAAATGGCGGCAGACGCGAGTCCTGCCGTTTGCGCAAAAACTGATGTTGAAAACAATATGGGTTTTAGCAAAAAAATCATTAGAAATGTATTGCTCTAATGGTTATCGTAGAGGCCTTGCAAAATATGTCGCGTTCCCCCGCGCAGGTAGGCATGTTTTGCATTGCCAGTAAAACAACAAACATTTAGGAGACGAGAAGTATGAAACTCAAATCGGTATTGGCCGGGCTGACGCTTGGCCTGAGCATGGGTCTGATGGCAGTGAGCGCGCAAGTGAGCGCCCAGACCAAGGGCCTGATCGGGATCTCCATGCCGACCAAGTCGTCGGCGCGCTGGATCGCTGACGGCAACAACATGGTCAAGGTATTCAAGGAAAAGGGTTACCAGACCGACCTGCAATACGCGGAAGACGACATCCCGAATCAGCTGGCGCAGATTGAAAACATGGTGACCAAGGGCGTCAAGGTTCTGGTCATCGCCGCGATCGACGGCACCACCCTGTCCGACGTGCTGCAAAAGGCCGCCGACAAGGGCATCAAGGTCATCGCTTATGACCGCCTGATCCGCAACTCCAAGAACGTCGATTACTACGCGACTTTCGACAACTACCAGGTCGGCGTGCTGCAGGCTTCGTACATCGAAAAGGCGCTGGATCTGAAGGGCGGCAAGGGCCCGTTCAACATCGAACTGTTCGGCGGTTCAGCTGACGACAACAACGCCTTCTTCTTCTACAACGGCGCCATGTCGGTGCTCAAGCCATACATCGACAAGGGCAAGCTGGTCGTGCGCAGCAAGCAGCTGGGCATGGACAAGGTTGCAACCCTGCGTTGGGACGGCGCGACCGCGCAAGCCCGCATGGACAACCTGCTGAGCGCCTACTACGGCAACGCCCACGTCGACGCAGTGTTGTCGCCGTATGACGGCATCAGCATCGGCATCATCTCTTCGCTCAAGGGTGTCGGCTACGGTACGCCGAAGCTGCCGATGCCGGTCGTGACCGGCCAGGATGCGGAAGTGCCTTCGGTCAAGTCCATCATCCGCGGCGAACAGCGTTCGACCATCTTCAAGGACACGCGTGAACTGGCCAAGGTCACCGTCTCCATGGTGGATGCCGTGTTGTCGGGCAAGGCGCCAACCATCAACGACACCAAGACCTATAACAATGGCGTCAAGGTGGTGCCTTCCTACCTGTTGAAGCCGGTCAGCGTCGATGCCAGCAACTGGAAAGAAGTGCTGGTCGGCAGCGGCTACTACACCGAAGCCCAAGTGAAGTAATTCTCTGATACGGTGAAGTGAGTGTGGTCCGGCCGATGAAGGTCGGCCGGACAAAAAAGCAGCCCCGCGCCGCGCGCGCGGGGTTGGTGTTTCCGGAGCAGGCCTGGTTGCAGGTTTCTTGCAACGAATCCAACCGGGAAAACGGCCCGCAGCAGCATCCCACCATCATGGCAGGCCGGAGCAAAAAAAGAGGTCAGAACACATGAGTACAATTCTGGAAATGCGCGGAATTGAAAAGACATTCCCAGGTGTCAAGGCGCTCAATAACGTCAACCTGGCAGTGCGTACCGGCGAAATCCACGCCGTGGTCGGCGAGAACGGCGCCGGCAAATCCACCCTGATGAAGGTCCTGAGCGGCGTCTATCCGCACGGAAGTTATTCCGGCGACATCATCTATCAGGGGCAGACCCGCGAATTCAAGGACATCGTCGACAGCGAAAGCGTCGGCATCATCATCATCCATCAGGAGCTGGCCCTGGTGCCGCTGCTGTCGATTACCGAAAACCTGTTCCTCGGCAACGAGCAGGCCAGCGGCGGCGTGATCGACTGGGAGCTGTCCTACGCCAAAGCCAAGGAGCTGCTGGCCAAGGTCGGCCTGAAGGATCCACCGTCGACGCTGATCACCAACCTCGGCGTCGGCAAGCAACAGCTGATCGAGATCGCCAAGGCCTTGTCGAAAGAGGTCAAATTGCTGATCCTCGACGAGCCGACCGCCAGCCTCAACGAAAGCGACAGCGACGCCTTGCTGGAACTGCTGCTGGAACTGAAGGCGCAGGGTATTTCGTCGATCCTGATTTCGCACAAGCTCAACGAGATATCCAAGGTCGCCGATTCGATCACCGTGCTGCGCGATGGCGCCACGGTCGACACCTTCGATTGCCGCAAGGAAGAAATCAGCGAAGACCGCATCATCCAGAACATGGTCGGCCGCGAGATGGCGGACCGCTATCCCAAGCGCGAGCCGAAGATCGGGGAGACCATTTTTGAAGTCAAACAGTGGCGCGTGCACCATCCGATCCATCCCGAACGCGTGGTGATCAAGGACATTGACTTCAACGTGCGCAAGGGCGAGATCGTCGGCATCGCCGGCCTGATGGGCGCCGGCCGCACCGAGCTGGCCAAGAGCATCTTCGGCCGCGCTTACGGCGCCAAGATCAGTGGCGAGGTCCATCTGCACGGCAAGAAAATCGACGTCGGCACCATCCAGAAAGCCATCAATCACGGCATCGCCTACGTCACCGAAGACCGCAAGGGCGACGGCCTGGTGCTGGATGAAGACATCAAGAAGAACATCTCGCTGGCCAACCTGGGCGCGATTTCTGACAAGTCGGTGATCGACGAGGCGCGCGAGTTCAAGGTGGCCGCCGACTTCCGCACCAAGATGCGGATCCGCTGCTCGAGCGTACTGCAAAAGGTAGTGAACCTGTCCGGCGGAAACCAGCAAAAGGTGGTGCTCAGCAAGTGGCTGTTCTCGAATCCGGAGGTGCTGATCCTCGACGAGCCGACACGCGGCATCGACGTCGGCGCCAAGTTCGAGATCTACACGCTGATCAACCAGCTGGCCGCGGAAGGAAAATGCATCATCATGATCTCGTCCGAAATGCCCGAACTGCTCGGCATGTGCGACCGGATCTATGTCATGAACGAAGGGCAGTTCGTCGGCCAGTTTGCCGCGGCAGAGGCATCGCAAGAGAAAATCATGCGCGCTATCGTAAGGAATGTGAAGAATGGAGAACAATGAAATGAGCAAGACACCTACGCTCGACGCGGTCCCCGAAGCCAAACGGGAATACGCCGGCTTCCTCAAGAACAACATGCGCGAATACGGCATGCTGCTGTCGCTGGTGGCGATCATGGCCTTCTTCCAGGTCATGACCGACGGCACGCTGATGCAGCCGCTCAACCTGACCAACCTGGTGCTGCAGAACAGCTATGTCGTGATCATGGCACTGGGCATGCTGATGGTGATCGTGGCCGGCCACATCGACTTGTCGGTGGGCTCGGTGGTCGGTTTCATCGGTGCGCTGGCGGCGGTGCTGATGGTCAACTATGAAGTCAACTTTATCCTGACCACCATCATCTGCCTGATCGCCGGCGCCGCCATCGGCGCGGCGCAAGGTTATTGGGTGGCGTTCTTCCGCATCCCGTCCTTCATCGTCACGCTGGCCGGCATGCTGGTGTTCAAGGGCCTGACGCTGGCGCTGCTGGAAGGCCAGTCGGTTGGTCCTTTCCCGCGCGGCTTCCAGCTGCTGAGCTCGGGTTTCATTCCTGAATTCTTTGCCGACACCGGCAGCGTTCGCATCACCTCGCTGCTGGTCGGCGTGGTCGCCGCTGCGATTCTGCTGGCGGTGAAAGTCCACGGCCGCAGCAAGCAGGTCAAGCACGGCATGGAAGAAGAGCCGGCGGTGTTCTTCCTGCTCAAGAACATTCTGTTCGCGGCAGCCATCATCGCCTTCAGCTACCTGATGGCCTCCTACAAGGGCATGCCGAACGTGCTGATCATCATGTTCGCGCTGATGGTGGTCTACACCTTCGTGACCAACCGCACCACCATCGGCCGCCGCGTCTACGCTGTCGGCGGCAATGAAAAAGCCGCCAAGCTGTCCGGCATCAAGACCGAACGCGTGAGCTTCTACACCTTCGTCAACATGGGCATGCTGGCGGCGCTGGCCGGTCTGATTTTCGCGGCGCGCCTGAATACGGCCACACCGAAGGCCGGCACCGGCTTCGAGCTGGACGTGATCGCAGCCTGTTTCATCGGCGGCGCATCGGCCTCCGGCGGCGTCGGCAAGGTCATGGGCGCGGTCATCGGCGCCTTCGTCATGGGCGTAATGAACAACGGTATGTCGATCATGGGCATCGGCATCGACTACCAGCAGGTGATCAAGGGCCTGGTGTTGCTGGCCGCCGTATTCTTTGATGTCTACAATAAAAATAAATAACAAAAAACAAAAGGTTCTGCCAGAGGGGTGGCTGTGAGAGGAGTTTCTTGCAGCCGTTTTCATCAGCGTCGCCACACCGGGAGGTGGCGACTGCACTATTCCAAACGGATGAGTAAATGACTATCGACAAGAAGCGCACACTGCGTTCCGCAGCCTGGTTCGGTACGGCCGACAAGAACGGTTTCATGTATCGCAGCTGGATGAAGAACCAGGGTATTCCCGATCACGAATTTCAAGGCAAGCCGGTCATCGGCATCTGCAACACCTGGTCCGAACTGACGCCGTGCAATGCGCACTTCCGCAAGATCGCGGAACACGTCAAGCGCGGCATCATCGAGGCGGGTGGTTTCCCGGTCGAGTTCCCGGTGTTCTCCAACGGCGAATCCAATCTTCGCCCGACCGCGATGCTGACGCGCAATCTCGCCAGCATGGACGTCGAAGAATCGATCCGCGGCAATCCGCTCGATGCGGTGGTGCTGCTGGTCGGCTGCGACAAGACCACGCCGGCGCTGCTGATGGGCGCGGCCAGCTGCGACGTGCCGGCGATCGTCGTCACCGGCGGCCCGATGTTGAACGGCAAGCACGAAGGCAAGGACATCGGCTCCGGCACCGTGGTCTGGCAACTGAGCGAGCAGGTCAAGGCGGGCAAGATTTCCATCCACGAATTCATGGCGGCCGAAGCCGGCATGTCGCGTTCGGCCGGCACCTGCAACACCATGGGTACCGCCTCGACCATGGCCTGCATGGCCGAAGCGCTCGGCACCTCGTTGCCGCACAACGCGGCGATTCCGGCCGTCGATTCGCGCCGCTATGTGCTGGCTCACATGTCCGGCATGCGTATCGTCGACATGGTGTGGGAAGGCCTGACCTTGTCCAAGATCCTGACGCGCGAAGCGTTCGAGAACGCGATTCGCGTCAACGCCGCCATCGGCGGCTCCACCAATGCCGTGATCCACCTGAAGGCCATCGCCGGCCGCATGGGCGTCGATCTCGAACTGGAAGACTGGACCCGCGTCGGCGGCGGCACGCCGACAATTGTCGACCTGCAGCCGTCGGGCCGGTTCCTGATGGAAGAGTTCTACTACGCGGGCGGCTTGCCGGCAGTGCTGCGCCGCCTCGGTGAAGCCGATCTGATCCCGCACAAGGACGCGCTGACCGTCAACGGCAAGACGCTGTGGGAAAACAACCAGGACGCGCCGATCTACAACGATGAAGTCGTGCGCAAGCTCGACAATCCGCTGATCGACGACGGCGGCATCTGTATCCTGCGCGGCAACCTGTCGCCGCGCGGCGCCGTATTGAAACCGTCGGCGGCATCGCCCGAACTGATGAAGCATCGCGGCAAGGCGGTCGTGTTCGAAGACTTTGCGCATTACAAGGAACGCATCAACGATCCGGATCTGGACGTCGACGCCAGCTCGGTGCTGGTGATGAAGAACTGCGGCCCCAAGGGTTATCCCGGCATGGCCGAAGTCGGCAACATGGGCTTGCCGCCCAAGCTGCTGGCGCAAGGCGTCAAGGATATGGTGCGCATTTCCGATGCGCGCATGAGCGGCACCGCCTACGGCACCGTGGTGCTCCACGTGGCGCCCGAAGCCGCCGCCGGTGGCCCGCTGGGCATCGTGCAGGACGGCGACTGGATCGAAATGGACTGCGCTGCAGGCCGTTTGCATCTCGACATCAGCGACGAAGAAATGGCGCAGCGCCAGACCGCGCGCGCCGAGAAGCTGGCGCAGGTCAAGCCGGCAATGCAGGGCGGTTATCAGTCGCTCTACATTGACCGCGTGTTGCAGGCCGACGAAGGCTGCGATTTCGATTTCCTGGTCGGTTGCCGCGGCGCGGCTGTTCCCAAGCATTCTCATTAAGGAGTAACAAGCATGTTGCTGGTGCAATTCAAACAAGCTGACGGCAATCGCAACGTCGGCGTTCTCGAAGACGGCGGCAAGAAGATACGTGTCGTCGACGGCTATCGCAGCACCTACGCATTGGCGCGCGCCGCCATTGCGAAGAAAAGTTCTCTGCAGGATTTCGCCGCTGCCGCACTCGGTTCGACCGTGGTCGACTACGAGCAGATCGCTGCGGGTGGTGGTCTGCTGGCTCCGCTGGATCATGAAGACACGGCGCACTGCTACGTCACCGGCACCGGCCTGACCCATCTGGGCAGCGCCGACGGCCGCGACGCCATGCACAAGAAGCTCGACGGCGCCGGCGATAACCTGACCGACAGCATGAAGATGTTCCGCATGGGCCTGGAAGGCGGCAAGCCTGCGGCCGGCAAGATCGGCGTGCAGCCGGAGTGGTTCTACAAGGGCGACGGCTCCATCGTGCGCGCTGCGGAAGAGTCGCTGGCGATGCCGCATTTCGCGCTCGACGGCGGTGAAGAGCCGGAGATCGCCGGCCTCTACATCATCGGCGACAACGGCCAGCCGTACCGCCTTGGTTTCGCCATCGGCAACGAGTTTTCGGACCACGTGACCGAGCGCCAGAACTACCTGTTCCTGGCGCATTCCAAGCTGCGCGTTTGCTCGGTCGGTCCGGCATTGCTGGTGGGCGAATTGCCTGCGCACGTGCAAGGCATGTCGCGCATCCGCGCGCAAGACGGCAAGGTCCGCTGGGAGAAGCCTTTTGTCAGCGGCGAGGACAACATGTCGCACACGGTGTTCAATCTGGAATACCACCACTTCAAGTATCCGCTGTTCCGCCGTCCCGGCGACGTGCACATCCACTTCTTCGGCACAGCAACGCTGAGCTGCTCGGACAACATCACGGTCGCGCCGGGCGAGACGTTCGAGATCGACGTCGCCGCTTTCGGTCCGGCATTGCGCAACCGCCTCAGCCTGGACGACGTGCCGCATCCGCACGTCACCGTCCTGTAAGGCGCCATTCAATTTCTGGAGAACACATGTCTGCACCATATCAACTGGCGAGCTACCCTAGCCTCAAGGGCAAGCGCGTCTTCATCACCGGCGGCGGCACCGGCATCGGCGCGGCAATCGTCAGCGCACTGGCGGAACAAGGCGCCATCATCGCTTTCGTCGACATTGCGAAAGACGCCAGCGAAGCCCTGTGCAAGCAGATCGCCGACGCCGGTTTCACCGCGCCGTCGTTCCGTTATTGCGACCTGCGCGACATCGCGTCGCTGCAAAACACCATCAAGGAATTGGCCACACAGCTGGGCGACTTCGACGTACTGGTCAACAACGCCGCCAATGACGAGCGTCACAAGCTGGAAGACGTGACCCAGGAATACTGGGACAACCGCATCGCGATCAATCAGCGCCCGTCGTTCTTCGCCGTGCAGGCGGTCGCGCCTGGCATGATCAAGAAGAAGGCCGGCTCGATCATCAACTTCAGCTCGATCAGCTGGCATACCTCAAGCGGCGGCTTCCCGGTCTATACCACGGCCAAGTCGTCGGTGCTGGGTCTGACGCGCGGCCTGGCGCGCGACCTCGGCGCCCACAACATCCGCGTCAATACCGTGACGCCGGGCTGGGTCATGACCGAACGCCAGATCGAATTGTGGCTGGATGAAAAAGGCAAGGAAGACATCAAGCGCAACCAATGCCTGCAAGGCGAATTGCTGCCATGGCATCTGGCGCGCATGGTGTTGTTCCTGGCGTCGGATGAGAGCGTGATGTGTACGGCACAAGAGTTCATCGTAGACGCCGGCTGGGCGTAGATTGGTGATAAAGCACCGCTAGCGGCGTTGCGCCGTCTTGCCGTGCTCACGCACTGTCTGCGTCGGCGCGCCTTGCTATCGGCACTTTCTCACCAATCTATGCGGGCGCAGCTGAAAACTAAAAAAAAGCGAGACTTCAGGTCTCGCTTTTTTTATGGCTGAACATTCCAAAAACTAGTAAATCGTTTTCGCCACATCCCTGATCGCCTGCTGCAAGATCGTCGCGCCGGGCGACAGCAGATGTTCGCGGCGGGTGATGATGCCGAAGCCGTCCATCTTGCAGGGCAACTCTATCGGCAACAGATCCATCAGGCGCGCCTGGGAATAATAGCGGGCGACTTCGGTCGGCATCGCGTACAGGAAGTCGGTCTGCTGCAGCAGGCTGGTGATGGTCAGGATCGCGGTAGTGTCGACCACGTTGGCTGGCGGCGTCAGGCCGCTTTTGCGGAACATCAGGTCGACACGGCTGCGCAGGATGCTTCCCTTGGGCGCCATGATCCATGGATCGTCGACGATGTCTTTCAGCGTCAGGTTCTTGTGCGCGTGCAGCGGATGGCCGACACGGGCGACGGCGCAGATCGGTTCGTCGGACAGTTCTTCGTAGTGCAGGTTGTGGCTGACTTCTTCGTCGAGGATGCGCGCCACCAGGAAGTCCAGGTCACCGCGCAGCAGGCGTGCCAGCAGGATGTTGCTGCTCTCGACTTCGACGCCGATGCGCAGCATGGGCGAGTGCTCCTTCACGCGTGCAATCGCTGCCGGCAGCAGCGACATGCCCGGCGACAGGATCACACCGACGTCGACCTGGCCGGACAGGCCGGACTTCAGCGCAACGATGTCTTCGTGTGCTTTGGACAGGCTGGTGAGCGCCATGCGCGAATGGCGGATCATGGCTTCGCCGTAGATGGTAGGGCGCATGCCGCGCGGCAGGCGATCGAACAAGGTCACGCCGAGCATGTCCTCGAGATCCTTCAATTGCTTGGATGCCGCCGGCTGCGTCATGTTGAGTTCGTTGGCGGCGCGATGAATATTTCGTTCATCGTCTAGTGCGATTAACAGCAAGAGTTGCCGTGTTTTCAGACGCGCACGCAGGAACCAATTCGGGTCGCTGTTCTTCATTTGTCTCCGCCATTTTTTATATCTTTCGATGATATCAAATCAAGTATCGGCTGAGGCAAATAATTCATTAGAAATATATGTCGCAAATCCTTAGTATCTAGCCCAGTCCAGACGGTTTCACGCTCTGGACTTCACGTTGAAATGAAGCTGACGAAATGCTGATCGAACGGTTGCGAAAACCGGTATCGAGGAGGGTTTTTGCGCGTCAGTTCAACGCGGGTTTCATACAAAAAAAGTGAGGGTGCAGCAATCGACTCCACCCTGTTGACTATAAAGATCTACGGAGACTTCACGATGACTCAGTCCATCTCAACCAAAACCCTTCTCAAGGCCCTGGGCACGGCCTCCCTGTTCGGCGCATGCCTGGCATCCGCGCAGGCGGAAGACAGCGTCACCATCTACGGCCGTGTCGTCGCGGGCGTGGACATTCAAAGCAATGTGCACCAGGCCAACGGTAACACCGGCACTCAGGTGCGTGCCGCCAGCAACCAGTGGGGCACCAGCATGATCGGCTTCAAGGGCAAGGAAGACCTCGGCGGTGGGCTCAACAGCTTCTTCCTGCTGGAGTCGGGTTTCGGCGCGACCAAGGGCGCCACCAACGGCACAGCACTGTTCAATCGTCGTTCGTATGTCGGCCTGAACGGCAGCGCCGGTTCGATCAAGATCGGCAAGAACCTGTTCATCGACAACGACGTCTGGTTCCTCGATCCGACCGGTCAGCAATGGATCGGCACCGCGAACCTGGTGCATGGCCGCAACTGGGGTGGCGCCAACAACGTCATCGAATATTCGACGCCGACATGGGGCGGCTTCAACGCCACGTTCCAGACTAGCCTGGGCGAACAAGCTGGTTCGACCACCAAGGGCCGCAAGGACGGCGTCTCGTTGGTCTATCAGAATGAAGGCCTGGAGCTGCGCGCGATCTATGATCTGGTGCGCGACGCCAACGGCAAGTACGGCAGCGTCACGACAAACGCGAGCGGAGCCACCGTGCCTGGCAATGTGTATGACTCTTCCAAGGAGCTGATCCTGGGCGGTACTTACACCATCGACAAGCTGAAGCTGTACCTGGGCTATGAAAACCTGAAAGCGCCGGACGTCGCGCCTGGTTCGACGGACAAGGTCAATCATTACTGGGTCGGCGCCAACTACCAGCTCTCGCCGGCACTGACGCTGATCGGTTCGGTCTTCCACGTCAACGCCAACAACAACGGTGGTTCTGCCAACCTGTACATGGCTGGCCTGAACTACAACCTGTCCAAGCGCACCTTGCTGTACATTGGCGCGGGTACGGTTCGCAACAGCGGCGCGGGCACCTTCTCGCTGGAAGCCGACGAAGCCGGTGCTCCGCTGGCGGGCCAAAGCCAGACCGGCGGCTATTTCGGCATTGCGCACTCGTTCTGATCGTATGAGGATCCGATCGTAACGAGCGGCAGAGTGCGGTAAACGCAGCAAGAGAAGGGGCAAGCCACGGCTTGCCTCTTTTCGTTTAAAGTTTCGAATCTCAATTCCGGATTTCCCTGCGAGGAAATCGGCGGCAGGATTCCCCATCACGGAGCAGACATCCCATGCAAGCAAGCCTGATCGTAGACGGCAAACATGAACTCGGCGAATGCGCGATCTGGTGCGACAGAACGCAATCGATATTCTGGACCGACATCCAGGGAGCAACGCTATGGAATCATCATCCGGCCGATGGCGCCACACGCAGCTGGCCCATGCCGGAACGTCTGTCGGTGTTTGCATTGACCGCACAAACCGACCGGCTGCTGATCGGCCTGGCATCGCGCCTGGCGTTCTTCAACCTGGACAGCGGCGAGATCACGACAATCCGCGCGGTGGAAGAAGACCTGCCGACCACGCGCCTGAACGACGGTCGTTGCGACCGGCAAGGACGTTTCGTATTCGGTACGCTGAACGAAGACAAGGGGCGTGCCCCGATCGGCAGCTTCTACCGGCTCAACGCCGATCTCACTCTGGAGCGCTTGCCGTTGCCGGGCGTGGCGATTTCCAACAGTATCTGTTTCAGCCCGGATGGAACATGCATGTATTTCTGCGACACCATGCAGGGCAAGATCATGTCCTGCGACTACGACCCCGTCAGCGGCGCGATCGGGGCGCAGAGGGTGTTCGCCGACCTGTCGGGTGAGAAGGGCAGTCCCGACGGCTCCGCCATCGACAGCCGGGGTTACCTGTGGAATGCACAATGGGGCGGCGCGCGCGTGGTGCGTTATGCCCCGGACGGCCTGGTCGATCGCATCGTTGCGGTGCCGGTATCGCAGCCGAGCTGCCCGGCGTTCGGCGGCGCCAATCTCGACATCTTGTTCGTGACCACCGCGCATGAAGGCATGGATGAGGCAGCACGGGCGCGTGAGCCGGCCGCCGGCGGTTTGTTCGCGGTGCGGCTGGATGGCGTGCGGGGATTGCCGGAAGTACGTTTCGGCGGCTAGGGAAAACCTGGAAATTAAAAAAGCCCGGTAAAACTTACCGGGCTTTTTTTCAGCGCTGCGTTTGCTGCTGCAGCTCTGCGCGGACGTTTTCGATGACCGTGTTCCAGTCGCCGGGTTTTTCCTGACGGAAGATGCGCATGCTCGGATACCACGGCGAGTCGTTGCGTTGGAGCAGCCAGCGCCAGTCGGTGTTGTAGCGGTTGAGCAGCCACACCGGCTTGCCCAGCGAGCCTGCCAGATGCGCGACGGCGGTATCGACTGAAATCACCAGATCCAGGTTATCGATCAGGGCAGCAGTATCCGAGAAATCGCGAAGGTCGCGGGTGTAGTCGACAAGGCGCTGGCCCCCGATGTTGAGACCTGAAGACAGCCCCCCGAGGCTGAGACCCGAGGACTGTCCTCCAAGGTTGAGGCTCAGCGAAGAAATGCCGCCTAACGGAGAAACGGTGCTGTTTTGCGGTTGCACGGCAAAGAATTCGATCTGGTCGTTTTGCAGCAGCGGCGACAGTGCGCTGAATGGGATCGAACGTGCGGCATCGAGTCGTTTGGTGGCCGGGCTGTTAACGCGTGGATTGCTGCCGGACCAGACGATGCCGACGCGCGGTTTGCGCTTTTCTCCCAGGCGTACTTTCCAGCTTTCGGATTTTCCAGCATCCGGTTGCAAGTAATTCGCGGCAGGGATGTCATTGAGGGAAAACGTCTGGCAGGCGAGCGGCAGGCTCATCAGCGGGCACTGCAGGTCGAACGGCGGCAACTGCTCGCCGGTAGCCAGCACGGCGCTGACGCCTTTGATATTGGCCATCAGGGGTTTGAGCGCCGGTTGCACTTGCAGGATGATGCGGGCGCCACGTTCGGCCAGCATCGGAACGTAACGCGCGAATTGCAGCGTGTCGCCGAAACCTTGTTCGGAATGCAGCAGGATGGTTTTGCCCTGCAGCGATTCCAGGCCCAGCCACAGCGGCTGGTTGAAGTAGCGCTGGGTCTTGCGCATCTGTTCGGTTTGCCAGCGCTGTTCGTACTGGCGCCAGCCGGCTTCGAGATGGCCCAGCTTCAGGTTGGCCAGGGCGGTGTTCCAGCGCGCCGACTGGAAATTCGGATCGTTCTGCGGAACCTTGGCGTAGGCGGCGATCGCTTCGTCGTAACGTTGCAGTTCTTCCAGTGTCACGGCGCGGTTGTACAACGCTTCGGCGGAATCAGGCATCAGCTGCAGTGCGTGGTCGTAGTCAGCCAGCGCTTCTTCCAGCCGGTTCTGTCCGACCAGCAGGAAGGCGCGGTTGGCGATCGCTTCGGCGAAATCCGGTTCGATCTTCAACACCTTGTCATAAGTCGCCATGGCTTCGTCGAGACGATCGAATTCCTTGAGCGTGTTGGCCAGGTTGAACAGCGCTTCCGGATATTCAGGCGCCGCTTCGACGGCTTTTTCGTAGCAGGTCAGCGCTTCGCGCAGACGACCCAGGTCATTGAGCGAGTTGCCCTGCCTGAGCCAGGCCTGCGCATGGTCGGGTTTGACGGCCAGCACGCGTTTGTAGCAATCCAGCGCTTCCATGTGGCGTTTCATGGCGCGCAGCACGTTGCCGCGCCGGTAGAGTGCCTCGGTGAAGTCGGATTTCAGCGCCAGCACCAGGTCGTAACCGCGTAGTGCTTCCGCGTTGCGTTCCGTGTCTTCGAGAATGGTGGCGCGGTCGAACAGGGCGTCGATATGGGTCGGGTTGATCTTGAGTGCGGCGTCGATCAGGTCCAGCGCTTCCTGGTAGTTCTTGCGATGCAGTTCAAGCATGCCGAGCAGGTACAGGGCCTGGAAATGTCGGGGGAATTTGGAAAGCACCTTGGTATACAAGGCTTCGGCCTTGTCGAGTTCGCCGCTCTGGTGGAGCGCGACTGCTTGCTGGATTTGCACTGCGGCTGCTGCGGGATTCTGGTTAGGGCGCATAGATGAGGTCGGTTACTGAATTGGGTTGCTGGTTCGCGTGGCAAGCCGTCAAGCGAGGCGTCAAGTCTGACGATGCTACACAAAAAAGCCTCTGTCATGTCGGAATTTGCCGCAGTTCGCCAGCGCGGGAGGGCGTTTTCTTTTACACTCGCAGAGCCTCAAGGGCGCCCCCGCATTCCCGTTTCATCAGAATACTTACGGAGCTACAGCATGTCTTACGCCATTCCCGTTCCCGCCGTCACCAGTGTCCCCGTGGTCGGCGGTGATCCTTTCCCGGTGCGCCGCATTTACTGCGTCGGCCGCAACTATGCCGCCCATGCGCGAGAAATGGGCCACGATCCCAACCGCGAAGCGCCGTTTTTCTTCATGAAGCCGACCGATGCCATCGTGCCGACCGACAGCGCCGTGCCGTATCCGAGCAAGACCAACGACTACCAGCACGAGATCGAGCTGGTCGTCGCGCTGGGCAAGGGCGGCCGCGACGTGCCGGCCGACCAGGCGCTGGACCTGGTGTTCGGCTATGCCGTCGGCCTCGACATGACGCGCCGCGACCTGCAAGGCGAAGCCAAGAAACTGGCGCGCCCGTGGGACATGGGCAAGGGCTTCGACCAGTCGGCGCCATGCGCGCCGCTGCTGCCGGCGTCCAAGATCGGCCATCCTGACCAAGGTGCGATCTGGCTCAAGGTCAACGGCGAAGTGCGCCAGCAGGGCGACCTGTCGGACCTGATCTGGAACGTCGCCGAGACCATTTCCTACCTGTCGGGACTGGTTGAGTTGTGCCCCGGCGACCTGATCTATACCGGCACGCCGGAAGGCGTCGGCGCCGTCGTCAAGGGCGACAAATTGCATGGTCACGTTGACGGACTGGTCGATCTGAACATCACGATTGCCTGATTTTCCCTATGGGCGCCGCTTCGGTGGCCGGAGCGGCGCCGGCTTTGCATTGTCATTTTGATATCGGCAAGGCAAAGCGACATCAAACTGTCATGAAGCCAAATTGCCGGGCGGCGTATAATAGCGCTTTGCCGGGCGATTTCCTGTCGGCAATTCTTGACGCGAGCCTCCTGTCTTTCCTGCGTGATCTTGCATGAGCGGCGTCGCGCGATATGTCAAACATCCGTTTTTACTGAAAGCTACAGAGCCTCTTCGCGAATGTATCCGCCGCAATCTTCTGTGCAGAATATTGTGTCGCATTGCATGATTCCACGCAGGGTTCGCCTGAGGACACTCTCCAAACATGCCTGAGCAATTGCCCGAAACCGCAACACCAGAAACGCCTGCCGTCCGCTTCGAGGACTTCGGCCTCTCTCCCGATATCCTGAAGGCGCTTACAGCGCAGGGCTATGTCCATCCGACGCCGATCCAGGAGCAAGCGATCCCTATCGTATTGCAGGGCCGCGACGTCATGGGCGCCGCGCAAACCGGCACCGGCAAGACCGCCGGCTTCTCGCTGCCGATCATCCAGTTGCTGCTCGCCCACGCCAGCGCCAGCATGTCGCCGGCGCGCCATCCGGTGCGTGCGCTGATCCTGACGCCGACGCGCGAGCTGGCCGACCAGGTCGCCGATAACGTCAAAGCCTATTCCCGTTTCACGCCGCTGCGTTCCACCGTGGTCTTCGGCGGCGTCGACATGGCGCCACAAACTGCAACCCTGCGCGCCGGCGTCGAAATCGTCATCGCCACTCCGGGCCGCTTGCTCGACCACGTCCAGCAGAAGACCGTGAACCTGTCGCAAACGCAGATCCTGGTCATGGACGAAGCCGACCGCATGCTTGACATGGGCTTCCTGCCGGACCTGCAGCGCATCATCAACCTGTTGCCTAAGCAGCGCCAGAACCTGATGTTCTCCGCGACTTTTTCGCCGGAAATCAAGAAGCTGGCTTCCAGTTTCCTGAACAACCCGGTCACCATCGAAGTGGCGCGCAGCAACGCCACGGCCGAGCGCGTGACGCAGACGATTTACAAGGTCAACGAAGACGCCAAGAGCGACGCCGTTGCGCATATCATCCGCGAGCGTCAGCTGAAGCAGGTGATCGTGTTTTCGAATACCAAGATCGGCGCTTCCAAGCTGGCGCGCCAGCTCGAGAACGACGGCGTCAAGGCCTCCGCCATCCACGGCGACAAATCACAGGGCGAGCGCATGGCTGCGCTGGAAGCCTTCAAGCAAGGCCAGGTTGAAGTGCTGGTGGCGACCGACGTCGCGGCGCGCGGCCTCGACATCACCGACCTGCCGTGCGTGATCAACATTGACCTGCCTTACAACGCCGAAGATTATGTCCACCGCATCGGCCGCACCGGCCGCGCGGGTGCGTCGGGTGATGCGATTTCCCTGTTCTCGGACAAGGATGAGCGCCTGTTGGTGGACATCGAAAAGCTGATCAAGATCAAGTTCGTGCGCGCGGAATTGGCCGGCTTCGTGCCGCGTCAGCGCAGCGAACGTGGTGAGCGTACTGAGCGTGGAGAACGTTCCGAACGCAGCAGCAGCAGCGGCGAGCGTACTGAACGCGGCGACCGTGGTGAGCGCAGCAGCAGCGCGTCGGGCAGCAGCCCCGAGCGCGATGGCGAGCGTTCCAGCGTGCGCCGCGATACACAATCCTACGGCCGCAGCGGTGGCGGCGGTGCACGTCGCGAAAAGGTCGATCCGTGGTTCCTGAAGCCGTACGAACCGACTGCCGCACCGGCGCCGATTGACGCTTCCGTCAACGCAGCCAAGCCGGCAAGCAAGCCATCGAAACACAAGGTGGCGGCACTGTTGGGCGGCATGCCCAAGCGCTGATCAGATTTTCAGATCAGTAAGGCGACGCTGCCATGCCGGCAGCGCCTGCTCCCAGAATGCGGCGACTTCGGTCGCCGTTGTCACGTCCAGCCCCAGGAAGGTCGCGGCACGCTGTAATTCCTCCAGCGGACGCGTCAGATCCAGCGCCTGGGCGCCGTTCTGCTTCGACAGTTTCTCGCCGTCATGGTGCAGCACCAGCGGCACATGCAGATACGCCGGCGTCGGATAGCCGAGCAGGCGTTGCAGGTAAATCTGGCGCGCGGTTGAACCGAGCAGATCGGCGCCGCGCACGATGTGCGTCACACCCTGGTCGGCGTCGTCCACCACCACCGCCAGCTGATACGCCCAGAAACCGTCGGCGCGTTTCAGCACGAAATCTCCCGCTTCCGTCGCCAGGTGCTGGCTCTGCGGGCCCAGCCAGCGATCCGTGAAGCTGATTTCTTCGCCGTCCTCGCCAGTGTCAGGTACGCGCAAACGCAGCGTGCGCGCCTGCTTGCCCGGCTCCAGTCCGTGGCGGCAGGTGCCGGGATAAATGGCGGCGCCGTCGGCCCCGATGCCGAGGCTGGAGTCGGCGATTTCCTTGCGCGTGCAGCCGCAGGGATAGACGTGCGCGGCAAGCCGTGCGCAGGCATCCAGGTAGCGCTGCTTGCGCTCGCTTTGTACTTCCACCGGGCCATCCCAGCGCATGCCCAGCGTATGCAGCGCGGCTTCGATTTCCTGCGCGGCGCCGTCCACGGTCCGTGTTTCGTCGATGTCTTCGATGCGCAGCAGCCAGCATCCGCCGTGTACGCGGGCATCGAGATAGCTGGCCATGGCGGCGGCCAATGAGCCGGCGTGCAAGGGGCCGGAGGGAGTGGGGGCGAAGCGGCCGACGTAGTGGCCGGTGCCGCTTTCAATGCGGTTCTCAGTATTCATGATGGGAAGCGCCGCTCAGCAGCGCGCGCTGGATTTCGGGTTGCGACAGATGGTGCAAAAACCATTTCAGCGATTTTCCCTGTTCCGCCTTGGGCCACGCGATCAGGAAGTTCTCGTGCGGTTTGCTCATTTGGGTTTGTTTTTCGATCAGCCCACCGCTGGCCAGGTGCGGCGCGGCCCAGTAGCGCGGCAGATGGCCGCAACCGAGTCCGGCCAACTGCGCCTGCAGTTTGGCCGAGACCGTCGGCACGGTCAGCGTTTCCTGTCCGGCCAGCAGGCCCATGGTCAGGCCGGGATGGTTGCGGCTGCTGTCGCCGACGGCGACGGCGCGATGTTGGCGCACCAGTTCCGGCGTCAGCGGTTCCGGCGCGTGGGCCAGCGGATGGTTCGGCGCTACCGCGAACACCCATTCGATGGTGCCCAGCTGGCGCGTCTGGAAACGGCCGCTGGTGCGCACGATTTCGGGGCCGTCCAGTGTCGCGCCGATGACCAGGTCGGCGCGTCCGTCCAGCATGTCGTCCCAGGTGCCGGACAGCACGCCGGGAGTGAAGCGCAGGCGGGTGCCGCCGGCTTCGCGGTCGAACGCGGCAATCAGCGGCAGCATGTTGGCGAACGGGATGATGCTGTTGAGGACAATGCGCAATTCGGTCTCGCGGCCGGTGGCGGTGCGTTTGACGCGTTGTTCGAGATCGTCGGCGGCGGCCAGCAGGTGGCGGCCTTCGGTCAGCAATTCACGCCCGGCCGGCGTCAGTTTGGCGCGGTGGCCGCGCCGGTCGAACAGCAGCACGTCCAGGTCGTCTTCCAGCTTGCGTACGCTGTAGGTAAGCGCCGACGGTACCCGGTCGAGCGTCACCGCAGCGGCGGCAAAACTGCCTTTGCGGTCGATCATGTCGAGGATTTGCAGGGATTCCAGCGTCAGGTTCATGCGATTGTTTAAATTTTTTGAATGAGATGTCTAAATTACAGTGCTTATTCTGCGGCATGCCATTGGATATAGTGTAAATCAGCACCAAAAAATTTGTATGAATTCAGCAAGTACTGCACGACGTCCTGCGGGGCGTTATGCTCGCCGATGCAGCAAGCGTTCGCTGGTTTTCCATCGGTTTTTACTCACACAACAAGGAAATCAACATGAGCAAAGTCGCCATCGTTTACCACTCCGGCTACGGCCATACCAAGAAGCAGGCTGAAGCCGTCCAGGCCGGCGCCGCCGCAGCCGCAGGCACCACCGTCGACCTGATCGCCATCAACGCCGAGGGCAACATCACCGACGCCGACTGGGCCACGCTGGATGCCGCCGACGCCATCATCTTCGGCTCGCCGACCTACATGGGCTCCGTGTCCTGGCAATTCAAGAAATTTGCCGATGCCACCTCCAAGCCATGGTTCACGCAAAAATGGAAAGACAAGATCGGCGCCGGCTTCACCAATTCGGCGACGATGAACGGCGACAAGTTGTCGACCCTGCACTACCTGTTCACGCTGGGCATGCAGCAAAGCATGATCTGGGTCGGCACCGGCCTGATGCCTTCCAACTCCAAGGCGGCGCAGCGCAACGACATCAACTTCGTCGGTTCTTTCTCCGGCCTGATGGCGCAAAGTCCATCGGATTCGTCGCCGGAAGAAGGCCCGCTGCCGGGCGACCTGGAAACCGCCAAGCTGTTCGGCAAGCGCGTGGCGGAAACCACGGCGCAGTTCAAGAAATAAGCGGGCCGTTTTCCCTCGCACCCGCCATGCAAAAAGCCCACCGCGAGGTGGGCTTTTTTGTTTTGCCGGAGCCGGTTGGATCAGGCCGAGGCTGTCGATGCCGGTTCTGTAGCAACCGCAGCGCCGGTCGCAGTTTCAGGCGCGCAATGCGGGCACGATTTTCCCGGCACATAGGCCGGCGACAGTTGTTCACGCGGTGTCACCACGGCGCGGCAGGCGAAGCACTGTGCAGTCTGGGTTTCCTGCAGTTGCGGATTGAGCGCAGTGCGGTAGTCAAAGACAAAGCAATCACCCTGGTAATGCGCGCCGCCGACTTCCTCGAAATACTTAAGGATGCCGCCTTCGAGCTGGTAGACGCTGTCGTAGCCGATGTTCTGCATGTGAATCGCAGCCTTTTCGCAGCGGATGCCGCCGGTGCAGAAGGTCACCACAGTCTTGTCGTTGAGCTCGTCCTTGTGTTCGGCGATGACTTGGGGAAACTCGGTGAACTTGTTGATGCGGTAATCGATGGTGTTCTCGAAGGTGCCGACGTCGACTTCAAAGGCATTGCGCGTATCGACCATGACCACCGGACGGCCGTTATCGTCGTGGCCCTGGTCCAGCCAGCGCTTGAGCGTGACGGCGTCGACGAAGGGCGCACGGCCTTCTTCCGGCTTGATCAGCGGATGCTTCATCGTGATGATCTCGGCCTTGAGCTTGACCAGCATGCGGTTGAACGGCTGGTGCTCGGAATAGCTTTCCTTGACTTCGATGTCGGCGAAGCGCGCGTCGGCGCGCAACCACGCCAGGAAAGCGTCGATATCGGCGCGCTTGCCGGCCAGGAACAGGTTGATGCCTTCCGGACTCAGGATAACGGTGCCGCGCAGATTGTGCTTCTGGCAAAACGCCAGGAACACCGGGCGTTGCTCCACCGTGTCGCTGAAGGTGATGAATTTGTAGGCGGCGATGTTGACGAACGAATGTTGCGTTTCTTGCATGGTGATAATGCCTAAGTCTTTGAATTAACAGCATTATAAACGCCCCGGCCTGGTTCTGCGATGGCTGCGGGGCGCAATCTGCGCGCGCCATGATGCAGATCAAACAAGCCGGCGGCGAATTCGCGGCGATGAAGGGCGTCGGCAAGTCCCTCAAAAAAGCAAATTCCGGCCGGACGCCCTGTCATGGCACGGTAAAATAGCGGGCTATGACTACACCGCAATTCGTACATCTTCGACTCCATTCCGAGTATTCCATCGTCGACGGCCTGGTCCGCATCGACGACGTCGTCAAAGCGGCCGCCAAGGACGGTCAGGCCGCGCTGGCGATCACCGATCTGGCCAACCTGTTCGGCATGGTCAAATTCTACAAAGGCGCGCGCGGCAAGGGTGTCAAACCGATCGCCGGCTGCGACGTCTGGATCAGCAACGACGACGACCGCGACAAGCCTTCGCGCCTGTTGCTGCTGGTCAAGGACCATCACGGCTACCTGCAGCTGTGCGACCTGCTCAGCCGCGCCTGGCTCACCAACCTGCATCGCGGCCGCGCCGAACTGCGCCCCGAGTGGCTGGAACAACTGCGCCACGAGGAAGGCGGCAACGGCCTGATCGCTTTGTCGGGCGCGCATTTCGGCGACGTCGGCATCGCCATCGAGAACGGCAACTTGGCGGCCGCCGAGCGCGCCGCCCAGCGCTGGAGCGAGGTTTTTCCGGGCGCTTTCTACGTCGAAATCCAGCGCGCCAACCAGCCCAACATGGAAGTCCAGGTGCGCCAGTCGGTCGCCTTGGCGGCGCGCCTCGGCTTGCCGGTGGTGGCCACCCATCCGATCCAGTTCCTGTCGCAGGATGAATTCGTCGCCCACGAAGCGCGCACCTGCATCGCCGAAGGCGAGATCCTGGCCAACGCACGCCGCGTGCGCCGTTTCAACGAGCAGCAGAATTTCAAGACCCAGGCTGAGATGGCGGCGTTGTTCGCCGACCTGCCGGGCGCTGTACTGAACACGATTGAAATCGCCAAGCGCTGCAACCTCATGCTGACGCTGGGCAAGCCGCAGCTGCCGAACTTCCCGACGCCGGACGGCATGACCATCGACGATTTCCTGGTGGCCGAAACCAAGGTCGGCCTGGAAGCGCGCCTCAAGCATCTGTATCCCGATGAAGCCCGTCGCGAAAAGGAACGTCCTCGTTACGAGGCGCGCCTGAAGTTCGAGAACGACACCATCATCAAGATGAAATTCCCGGGCTACTTCCTGATCGTGGCCGACTTCATCCAGTGGGCCAAGAACAACGGCGTGCCGGTTGGGCCGGGCCGCGGTTCAGGCGCCGGTTCGCTGGTGGCGTATGCGCTGTCGATTACCGATCTGGATCCGCTCGAATATAACCTGCTGTTCGAACGCTTCCTCAATCCTGAACGCGTATCGATGCCCGACTTCGACATCGACTTTTGCCAGGAAGGGCGCGATCGCGTCATCCAGTACGTCAAGGATCGCTACGGCAAGGAGGCGGTCTCGCAAATCGCCACCTTCGGCACCATGGCGGCCAAGGGTGCGGTGCGCGACGTCGGCCGCGTGCTCGACCTCGGCTACAACTTCTGCGACGGCATCTCCAAGCTGATCCCGTTCAAGCCGGGCAAGCTGGTCACCTTGGCCGACGCCATCGAAGAAGAGCCGTTGCTGAAGGAACGGCTGGAAAACGAAGAAGAAGTGAAGCAGCTGATGGGCCTGGCGCAGCAGGTCGAAGGCATCGCCCGCAATATCGGCATGCACGCCGGCGGTGTGCTCATCGCGCCTGGCAAGCTGACCGATTTCTGCCCGCTGTACACGCAGGGCGGCGACGCCGGCGTGGTGTCGCAGTACGACAAGGACGACGTCGAAGCCGTCGGTCTGGTGAAGTTCGACTTTTTGGGCCTGACAACGCTGACGATCCTCGACCGCGCGGTGCGCTACATCAAGCAGCTCGATCCGAACATGGCCGATTTCGACCTGGCCCGCTTGCCGCTGACCGACCGCGCCTCGTACGATCTGCTGACCAAGGCCAAGACGGTCGCCGTGTTCCAGCTTGAAAGCCGCGGTATGCAAGGCATGCTGAAAGATGCGCGGCCCGACCGTTTCGAAGACATCATCGCGCTGGTGGCGCTGTATCGTCCGGGTCCGATGGACCTGATCCCCGATTTCTGCAAACGCAAGCACGGCGAAAAATTCGACTATCCCGATCCGCGCACCGAAGGCATTCTGTCCGAGACCTACGGCATCATGGTGTATCAGGAGCAGGTGATGCAGATGGCGCAGGTGGTCGGCGGCTACTCGCTCGGCGGCGCCGACTTGCTGCGTCGCGCGATGGGCAAGAAGAAGGCAGAAGAGATGGCCGAGCATCGCAACATCTTCCGCGAAGGCGCCGCCAAGGACGGCTTGTCGCAGGAGAAGGCCGACGAAATCTTCGACTTGATGGAGAAGTTCGCCGGCTACGGCTTCAACAAGTCGCACGCCGCCGCCTACGCGCTGCTGTCGTACCACACCGCCTATCTCAAGGCGCATCATCCTGCCGCGTTCATGGCCGCCAACTTGTCGCTCGCCATGGACGACACCGAAAAGATCAAGATCCTCGTCGAAGACTCGCTCGACGTCTGCGGCCTGAGCCTGCTGCCGCCCGACATCAACTTGTCCGACTACCGCTTCATCCCGGTCGGCGAGCCCGGCAAGAAGGCCGTGCACATCCGTTATGGCCTGGGCGCCGTCAAGGGTTCCGGCCAGAGCGCCATCGAAGCCATCATCGCGGCGCGCCAGGACGGACCGTTCAAGGACTTGTTCGACTTCGCCAAGCGCGTCGACAAGAAGCAGATCAATCGCCGCACGGTCGATTCACTGATCCGCGCCGGCGCCTTCGACTGCTTCGGCGTCGACCGCGCGGTCCTGCAAGCCACGGTCGGACTGGCCTGGGAAAACGCCGAGCAGATGGAAGCGTCGGCCAACCAGGTCAGCCTGTTCGGCGGCGACGACAGCGATCTGGAGACGCCGCTGGAATACGTGCAGGTGCGTGCATGGAGCGACAAGCAACGCCTCACGGAAGAAAAGACCGCACTCGGCTTCTACCTGTCCGGCCATCTGTTCGACGCCTATGAGAAAGAAGTGCGCCAGTTCGTGCGGACCAAGATTTCCAGCCTGGAGCCTTCGCGCGACCCGCGTTCGCTGGCCGGCATCATCACCGGCATCCGGGTGCAGATGACCCAGCGCGGCAAGCTGTTGATCGTCTCGCTGGACGACGGCAGCGGTACGGTCGACGTCACGGTCTACGGCGAACTGGCCGAACCCAACAAGGCCTTCTTCAAGGAAGACGAACTGCTGATCGTGCAAGGCAAAGTGTCGGAAGACCGCTTCAACGGCGGCCTGCGCATCTCGGCGGAGAAGGTCATGGACATCGGCGCCGCGCGCATCCAGTACGGCCAGCGCGTGGTGGTCTCGCTCAACAAGGGCATCGATCCCGCGCACCTGCGCGACGCGCTGTCATCCTATCGTCAGCCGCAGGGCTTACCATTCGTGATGAAATACGTGCAGTCTGGCGTCGGCTGTGAAGTCATGCTGGGGGATGCCTGGCGCGTGGTGCCGAGCGACGGCTTGCAGGTGTCGTTGAAAGAATCGTTCGGGCAAGAGTCTGTGATTGTCGAGTATTAGTAAAGAAATAAAAATATGAAACGTGTTTCGATATGCACTCTGTTGACCTGGACGTCTTTTTTTCTGTTTTTTTTGTTGGCCTTGGTCATTGGAAAGATCGCAAATCCGTCCTATTACCTCTTGGCGGTCATGGGGATCGCGTACGCCATTGGCGCTGTCAGGAAAAAAGAAGTTGGTATCTTGCACGTTTGGCTGGAATACCGCTGGGTTCATATTTCGGCATTGGGCATGGTATTGGCAATCCTGGTGCACGAGATCGCCGAAAATAACATTCGAGCCCGTTCTTATGATGTCCCATCGCATGTGGCATTGCTTGGCTTGTTGACGTTGGCCGGTCTTTCCATGTCAACCAGGCAAATCAAGCACTTGCGCTGGGCATTCTTGATCGGGCCGGTGATCGCCATGCTGATGTTGGTCTCAGCAACGAGCGACGGCGCAGTGCGTCTTCAGCCAGTCGACTTCATTTCTATTATTGTCTTTTCGCAGCTCACTCTGTTGCTGTCGGTTTTTGCCCTATTCTCTATCATCTGGGTCGACAAAAAAAACGTGCTGACAACCATTCTTCATGGATTGTCGGGCTTGGTTGGGCTTTACAGCATTTATATTTCGCAGACACGCGGGGCATGGATCGCCGTTCCTGTCTTCGTGGTTTTGTTATGTATCGTCTTCTCCAAACAGACCTATTCGGTCAAGGCGATATTGCGGGCATCCATCCTGATCATCTTGCTGGCAGGGGCGTTTAGCACTACGTCTATCGTGCGCAAGCGTATGCATGAGGCCGCCGACGATGTTCATCAATATGTCACAGGGAAGAATCAAGATACTTCAGTCGGGACGCGCTTTCAATTGTGGAAGGTTTCCTGGCTCATGTTTGCAGAGAATCCGGTTTTCGGTGTCGGTGGTGATAAGTTTGTCGATACCCTGATGGCGAACGCGGCCCGGGGCATCATCACTAACGATGCAACCAAATACCCTCATTCGCACAATGAAGTATTGTTCAGCATGGCTACCTATGGGATATTCGGCCTGATAGGCATTCTTGCCACTTATTTTGTTCCTTTATATTATTTTATGAGAGACATGAGGCACACAGATCGAGAGGTTGTTGCCGCGGCTGCCATGGGGGCAGCCGTCTGTCTTGGTTATTTTATTTTTGGCCTGGTTGACGTCATGTTTATGTGGCGCATATGCGATACGTTTTATGCAATGAGCATTGCATTTTGTCTGTCATTCATCATTAGAAAGAAATATGAGTTGCGACAGCTTGCGTCTGCGCACTGATCCAGTTTCCCTATGAACACTCAATTTGTACCTTCGGAGCTATTGCAGAAAACCGATAAAGTCTTGTTCGTCGCGCATCTCGCGATTGGCGATTTCACCTACATGGAAGCTTGTTTCAAGGCTTTTCATCAAGCTTATCCACATATTCAGATCGATATCTGGGTCGACGAAGTAAGGCGGACTTACGATTTCAGGCAATGGCAAGGCCTGAAAAAATACTCGCTGTTCGACTGGCTGGACGCGGTGCCCTATTTCGGAACGATATACAAGGAAACCTACAGCCCGTTCGTTATGTTGCGCTCATTGTTGCGAGCCAGGTCGCAGCGATATGCTCTGGTTGTTTCGTTCGGCCTGTCGCATCGGACGTTTTATGCGCGTCTGATCAGGTGGATCAGCGGCAATGGATTTCTCGCCGCCATTGAAAATCGTTACAAGCCTCCCCGGCGTTATCGTCCACCGAATATTTTTAAGCAGTGGGTGTTTGCGCGACTCAATGCGCGTTTGCCAGAGCGTCCGAAAGACGCGGAGCATGTCAGTGAAGTCTATGCGGGCTGGTTTCGACAGCTGTTTGGATTGGATATCAGCCAGATTGACCGTTTTCCGAGTCTGGCCATCCCGTCCGTCTGGAGAGATGATGCAACGCGTCGTTTGCAACAATGGGGCATACCAGGAAAAGACCGGCGTCAGTCGCGCTTAATATTCGTCAATCCGGTTTCCAAGCAGGACGTACGATGCTGGACGGTGCAAAAAGCGTTGGAGCTGATAGACGAAATGCGTAAGCTGGAGCACTGGAGTGAAAGTGACTTCATCCTCAATACGGTTCCCGAGCAATGGGATGAAACCAAGGCTATCTTGGAGTCTCATCCCTTGCGCTCGAAAGTGCGCTTGTTCAGTGCCACCGATAATTTTTTCCAGTTACCGGCAATACTCAGTCAATGCGACTTGATTATCTCGGTCGAGACGGCGGTAATGCATCTTGCTAATGCGGTCGGAGTTCCCGTAATCGCCTTGATGCGGCAGCATACGCCCGAATGGATGCCGATCGACACGAAAAACAGTCGGGTCGTCATGACGCTTGAGTACGACGACTGCGTTCAGGATATCAGTTTGTCGCGCGTCATCGAAATGTTGCCCAATGCCGCCAATATGACATGGTAGTCAGTACCTGATTTTCCGCTGGGTCAGGTGGTGATTCGGCGCTTTTCCTCAATCCACACCCGCACGATCTCCATCACTGCTGCCGGCGTTATCGCCAGCATGCAGGCGCAAGTTACGTGGCCTCGGTTGCGGCAGGCAGGGCATCCTTCCCCGCCTATGCTGAGATTGCTGGTACGAGGGCCAAGTGCGGCCCAACGGCCGAGATGCATCGGACGTGCAGGTGGAAACAGGCCCAGTGTGCGCGTCCCCAATGCTGCCGCCAGATGTAACGGGCCGGTGCCGCTGGCGATGAGACCATCGGCCTGATTGATGAAGCTGGTCAGCTGTGTGAGCGTTTGTGTGCCGCAGATGTTGGTTACATTGGGTAAGGCCAGCAGTTCCTGGGCATGTTGCTGCAACCACTCTCCCTCTTTAGCGCTGCCGGTTAGCCAGATGTGTACATCAGTTTGCTGGCGGAGCTCTTGCGCTACTGCCAGAAATGAGGTGATTGGCCATTCCCTGCCATGGCCGTTGGATTTTGTATGCAGAATCAGGTTGAAAGCATGAGGCGCCAGCAGTGCGCTGCTGGCGCCATCTGGTGGAACACTGAAGTGATATAGGGCCGGTATCTGCGAGCGATCCGGTATTTCAGTCAGGCCATACGGGCGCAGAAATTCGAAGTTGATTTGCGCTTCGTGGTTATCGGTCTGTCCCTTGCTGAAATACACCCGGCGGTTGCAGTAAAGGAGTTGGTATATTTTCTGTCTGGCATTGGCGATACGATGAGGGATGCGTGCCCGGAAAGCCGCGTTGACCAACGGATGATCTGGTTGCGCCAGAATCACCGTGTCAATATCAGATTGCTTCAGATAGTTAAATAGATCGTCTTTAATGCTCTCGATTTCGACGACATCGTCAATATCGTCACAGTAGCGGACAACTTCGGCAGCATACGCGCGGCAAAGCAGCGTTATTTTTACGCCGGGGTTGAGTTGCTTGAGCCGTGCGGCCATGGGCAGCGTGAGGATAATGTCGCCGATGTTGTCCTGACGGCTGATGAGGACGTGCTTGCTAGTGATAGGCATATCTATGGGTAGAAAAATCGGTTGCTATTGAAACGTGCACTGCGGTTATTTCGCGCGGCGCTTGCGCAGATAACGAAGGTACCACTTCAGGCTTTCCAGCGGGCGCCCCTGGCGGTACATGAACCGCGAGTGCATGCGCATCTCCTTGGTGTTCTTTGGCTCGGGATCAAGTGGCATATCCGACCATGGCGATAGCGACAGATATTTGCGGAACATGTGGCGCGCGTCGTGGCCGCTCCAGTCGGTCCATGGCTTGACGGCGCCGGCGAAGTGAATGAGGACCGCCTTGCCAACTGGACGCATGGCGAATTTATTCACGTTCAGATCATGAATCAGGTCGTACAGGTAATTCCAGCGCGGTGAGATATAGCGGGCACGGCCATTGAGCACGATATTGAGCGCGTCCTGGTCGTTGAAACGCATGTCGGTCTTACTGTCGAGCAGCGCGTCCAGCGTCTGCTGCGTGATGTCTTCCCTGATCCACTTGTCGATATTGATGAAGATCACGCCACCGTTGAAGTACTGATTGTGCTTCAGGCCCAGTGCTGCAACGCGGCGTTGCAGCGTGACCGGTGCATCCGGCACCACCACCGCAATATCCTGGCTGATGTCCATGTCGACCATTTCGTCGAGCTTGTTGACGCACAGGATGTCCGCGTCCAGATACAAGACACGGTCAGTTTGTCCTTTTAGTACGGTCGGGATCACCAGGCGCGTGAAGATGGACAGCGAATAGTGCGAATGGCCGAGGAAGTGTGAAAACTGCGTGAACGACGCCAAGTCGAGCAGATGCAATTGCGTGCTGACTGCATACATTTTTTCCAGCTTTTTCAGGCGGTGCTGATGGTCTTCAGTTACCTCAAACGCCAGCACATGGAACGTGAAATGCTGGCCGGGATTATTTTCGATGATCGAGGCAATCGTGCCGCCCATCGCCCGAAAGTAATTGTTGTCTACGCAAAAGGCAATGTGGAAGGACGGTTTGCCGTTGCTGCCGACGGCAGGTGCGACGGCTTGCGTCGTTTGCGTTGCTTGCAGATCCACTGGTTGATTCACGAGTTGATTCATTGTGTGGCTTTCATGACTTGTTCGACGCTGACGGCCTTGACCCAATCGCCGCGGCTTGGGGCTGTTATGACGGTACTGTTGGCGCGGTCGATCGGGACCCACTCCGGATTTTTCTGGCGCATCAGCGCAATCACAGGGACGTGAACGGCGTTAGCCAGATGCATGACGGCGGTTTCCACCGAGATGATGAGGTCGCATCGTTCCAGGATCGCGGGCAGCTGGAAGAAATTTTCTTCAGCGCTGAATAATTCCGTGCGTTCCAGTTGATAGCTGCTGATGACTTGTCGTGCGTGCGCCAGCTCCTGCGGCACGGCATTGACGATGAAACAGCTGTCGCGCCATTTGTCCTGCTTCTTCATGGCGATGATCAGCTCGGCGACATGCTCCAGCGGCCAGCAGCGCTTCTTGGTTTTGGCGTAAGGATTGATGAAGATCAGTTTTCCCTGATTGCCTTCGGCATTCCTGAAACCCCACGCTGCCAGTTTCTCTTGCGCATATTCTCGCCATGGGGGCGGGATGTCGACAAACGGAAAACGCTCCGCCGTGCTGACTTCCAGTCCGCTGAGCTGATGGAACCAGTGTGCGTAGACATCGCTGATGTGTTGTGGATTGCTGCGGTCGACCGTATAAGGTGGAATCGATGCGTTCAGCTTGCGATACGCCAGCTGATGATGCGGCTGGTAGAACTTCACGCGTTTCTTCATGCCGATGACCAATCCGGCAGGGCTGATGTTGCGTGCCAGAGCTGCATACAGATGCGGGCGCAAAGTCGCGAGCGAGACAACGATAGGGTAATGCTCCTGCTGCGCTTCCATGATCGATTTCTGATACAGCGCCGGGCTGTAGGTACGGGTATAGATCTTGTTGAAGAACGGGCAGGCAGCGACCCAGTCGTACAGCGAATATTTTTGCAGATGCTTCCATTGCGCTTCGTCGCTGGTACGGCGTACTTCATCCACCCACAAGTCGACCTGCAAATGCGGATTGGCGTTTTTGAAGGCTTTGAAGAAATTCTGCAAGTAGGTGAAATCACCCAGCGCCAGATGGGCAATGAACAGGATCTTGTCCGACTTTTTCAGTAACTCTGCAGGAATGAGTGTCTGGGGCATGGTTGACTATTTTCTCTGATGCTTCGCTATGTTATTTATCGATACCCTCTGGCCCGCAATAACTTCAAGCCGCTTGTTGCGAGAATTGCAAGCGGTAGAGGTTGGCGTACACGCTTTCGTTGGCCAGCAACTCCTGATGACTGCCGATTTCGACTATCTGGCCGTGCGACAGCACGACGATGCGGTCGGCACGTTCAATCGTCGACAGGCGGTGCGCGATCACGAAGGTGGTACGGCCCGCCATCAGGCGATCCAGCGCGGCTTGGACAGCGCGCTCGGATTCCGTGTCGAGCGCCGACGTGGCCTCGTCGAGGATCAGGATAGGCGCATCCTTGTAGATGGCGCGCGCAATGGCTACGCGCTGGCGCTGGCCGCCGGAGAGGCGCGAACCGTTGTCGCCGATGCGTGTTTCCAAGCCTTCCGGCATGCCTTCAACAACATCGGTCAAATGTGCTGCAATGACTGCCGCGCGCACGCGTTCCAGATCGGGTTGCGGGTCGCCATAGGCGATATTGGCTGCCAGCGTATCGTCGAACAGCACGGTGTTCTGGCTGACCATGGCGATTTGCTGGCGCAGGCTGGTCAGTGAAATCGATTCGATCGGCTTGCCGTCAAGCAGGATCTCGCCACCTGTTGCGGAATAGAAGCCGGGGATCAGGCTCACGAGTGTCGACTTGCCGCCGCCGGACATGCCGACGAAAGCGATGGCCTCCCCCGGTTGTACGTTCAGATTGATATTTTGCAATGCCAGCTGCGTGTGGCCGGGATATGAAAAGTTGACATTGACCAGGTCCAGTTTGCCGGTACTGCGGGCAGGCAGCGTCTCGCCGCCGGTGCGTTCAATCGGCTTGTCGATCAGGATGTAAACCTCTTCTGCCGCAGCCATGCCGCGTTGCAAGGGGCCGTTGATTTCCGCCAGTTGTTTGAGCGGTGCCAGCAGCATCAGCATCGCCGTCAGAAAGGAAACGAAACCGCCGACGGTGATCTGGCCGTTACCCGATTGGATCAGTGCCATTACGATAACGATCGCCACTGCGCAAGCGGTCATCAGCTGGGTGATCGGCACTGTAGCGGAAAACGCCGTTGTCATGCGCATCGTGTAGCGGCGCAGATTTTCGGCCCGTTCGTGGAAACGACCTTTTTCATAATCGTGGCCGCCGAAGATCTTGATGACCTGTTGCGCGCGCGTGGTTTCTTCGATGACCTGGGTCAGCTCGGCATTGACGGCCAGCGAGTCGCGGTTGAGTTTCTTCAGACGTTTACCGGTGGTGCGCACGACCACGGATACCAGCGGAAGCAATACCAGCGTGACGATGGTCAGCGTCCAGTTCAGATAGAGCAGCCATGCCAGCAAGCCGAGCACGGTCAGCGCGGAGCGGACGATGGAGGTGAACACTTTGGTCACCATGTCGATGATCTGCTGCACTTCAAACATCATCGAGTTGATCACTTTGCCGACCGTATTGGTGGCATAGAAGTTGACCGGCAGATCCAGCATGCGCGCAAACATCTGGCGACGCAGCTCATTCAGAATGCGCGTCGATACCCAAGTCATCGTGTATGAACTGGTGAAAGTCGCGATGCCGCGGATCAGAAAGATGCCGATGACGGCAAGCGGCACCAGCCACAATGAAAACGTCGGTTTTCCAACGAAACCCTTGTCCAGCAGCACTTGGAAGATATACGGCACCACCGGTTCGGTGGCCGCGGTGACGATCATGGCCAGGAACGCGATGGCAAGGCGTTTCTTGTAGGGCCAGTGCAAGGCGACGAGCCTCTTCATGTTGTGCGACAAAAGCATGTTGTTCCTTACTGATTTCTGCAAATGGAAATACGAGGGGCGATCATGCCACGGCCAGCCGTTCGCGGGTGAGCAAGCTTGCCCACAGGATGACCGCCATGAAGCCAAAAATCATGACGCCGTTATTGTGTGTCAAAAATGCCTGCGTGAGGCCGAATGTCAGGTAAGCCGCCGTCAGCAGCGTGCCGGCCAAGGCGTAGCTGCGCGTCGCGCCGTCGCCGTCGCGCAGGTGGCGGGCGAACAGCGCGAGTGGCGTCAGGTAAAGCGTCAGCAGCGCCAGCAAGCCGGGCAGGCCGCGCTTGACCAGCGCATCGAGGTATTCGTTGTGCAGATGGGTGTGCTCTTCGATCGACGGCGCCGCCAAACCTTGGCGAACCAGTTCGGCTTTGCGCTCAACCATCCCTTGCTTGCCCCAGCCCGCCAGCCAGTGTCCGGGCAACATTGCAATGCCAGTACGCCACATTTCCAGGCGGGCCCCGACAGACGAATCGGCGTTGCCCCTGACGACATAGTCGTTGGCCTCGGAGAACGCCAGCTCGATGCGCGCTTTTAATCCAGATTGCGGCACCGCCCAAAGTGCGGCGGAGATTCCGCATAGCGCGAGCGCGGCGGCGCCCGCGAGGCGTTTGCCGATGGCGCTCCCCTGTGTGCAGGCCAAGATGGCCAGGCATACCGGTAGGGCAAGCCAGCTGCCGCGGCTGCCGGTCAACAGCGAACCTGCGATGCCCGCGGCGGCTCCGATGCAAAGCGATCCAATCCACGTGCGCGCATGTGTCTGTTGTTTGGCCCAGGACAAACCGGACAGGCAGAGGATGCCCAGCGTGATGCTGATGTTGCCGTACTGAATCGGATTGGTGGTGCCGCCGGGACGCAATGTGCCGTCCACTACAAATTGCCAGGCGCCAAGCAATCCTGCGCCGATCGCGCCCAGCGCCAGCCCGGACCAGAATGCCGCAGCGCGCGGCGGCCATGCGAGCAGCAACAGCAGGGCGGGAATCGCCAGCAGGAAACGCAGTGGTGCGTCATAGTCGCGCGCGGGTGCGCCATGGAACAGATTGGTGGCGACGTTGACCAAGAAATAGGTCGCCAGCGCGCCCGCCAGCACCCAGTCCCGGGGCGCCATGCGCCATCTCGCCGGCCGCCTGAACAGCAGCACCATTCCCCCTAGCGCCAGCAACCCGGCGCCCAGCGAAAAGCCGCTCGCCACCACCAGTGCGATGGCGGAAAACAGGAATACGGCGACAGAGGTGAATACAACCATCCAGGCGGTCCTTGGCGGGCCTGATTTCGCCCTTGCGGACGCGGCCAGGCCGCAAATCGGAGAAACCGCACATTGTAATGCAAGGGCAGGCCGAAATGACCGGCGCGGCTTGTAAAGCGAGGGTAAGCGACAGTTATCTAAAGTGCAATAAATCGGCCTATGCCGCCGGTTTCAGGCCGGGATTCTTCAAAACCGCGTCAAGGTTCGCGTGGTTAAGCGCATCGCGCAGCTCCCGGCAAGCCTGCACCAGCATATCCTGGCTGAACCCACGATTGAGTCCGCTGGGGTTTGGCAGGAGCCACACCATTGCACCGCCAAATTTTTCCGGCTGCTTTCCCCATGCAACTTTCGGCTGTCCCGTCATGGCTTGGTACGCAGGCTTGCCCAGGAACGCCAAGCACTTCGGCTTGAACTGCTCCATCTTGTTTCGCAGCGTTTCGGCGGAACGCATGAACTCATCGCGCAGCAACTCATCGGCCCGCGCGGTCGGCCGTTCGACCACGGTCGTCAGGCCGCAGCGATGCTCAAGAATGTCGCGGTCATCGAGCGGATCGATGAGCTCAGGCGTAAAGCCGGACAGATGCATGGTCTTCCAGAAGCGATTGCTCCTGCCCATGAAGTGATGGCCGCTGACTGCCGCGCGCATGCCAGGATTGATGCCGCAGAAGACGACGTCGAGTCCGGGGGCAAGGAGGTCGGGGAGAGGAGGGATAACGGTAACGGGTGGCATCATGCGCGGCGCTGTTTGGACCTGGTCAAGGTGGATGCGTGCAGATCGGCGATCTGTGCAACGACGTTGATTATGGACAAGTACGCACCCAGGAACAATCGCCGTCATGGCGTGTTCCCGGCCATTCCTGGCGTGATTCAGGCCACCCGCCACGCGTATCTTCTACATCAGGATGATGTCGTACTGCTCCTGCTGGTAATCGGTCTGCACCTGCAATGAAATCGGTTTCTTGATGAAGTCGCCGAGCATGGCCAGGTGTTGCGATTCCTCTTCGAGGAACATGTCGACCACCACCTGCGCCGCCAGGATGCGGAATTCGCGCGGGTTGAATTGTTTCGCCTCGCGCAGCACTTCCCGCAGGATTTCATAGCAGACCGTGCGCGAGGTCTTGACCTGGCCTTTGCCCTTGCAGGCCGGGCAGGTCTCGCACAGGATGTGCGCCAGCGATTCGCGGGTGCGCTTGCGCGTCATCTCCACCAGGCCCAGCGCCGAAAAGTTCGACACCGAAATTTTGGTGCGGTCGCGCTGCAAGGCCTTGTTCAGTTCCGAGAGCACGGCGCTGCGGTGCTCAAGGTTTTCCATGTCGATGAAGTCGAGGATGATGATGCCGCCCAGATTGCGCAGGCGCAGCTGGCGCGCGATCGCGTGCGCGGCTTCCAGATTCGTCTTGAAGATGGTGTCGTCGAAGTTGCGGCCGTTGACGAAGCTGCCGGTATTGACGTCGATGGTGGTCATCGCTTCG